>OFGS01000299.1_pt1 | contig 10618 bp, 15 predicted proteins | sample 1521851 | NCBI WGS metagenome assembly OFGS01 (sample SAMEA3142070, study PRJEB24117) | hot springs metagenome
CTCATAGGTACTGTAGACGTCCTTCATGGACTAAAAAATAATGGAATTTTTGTTATTAATTTTCGGGGAAAGCCAGAAGACATTAGAAGCAAGCTTAACATTAGTAAAGACGTAAAACTGTTTACTGTTGATGCTAAGAGAATAGCTCTTGACATTTTAGGAGCACCAATATATAACACACCAATGCTTGGAGCTACAGTTAAAGCTCTCAAAGACTACATCAAGCTTAAATCTGTAATTGAAGTTACTCTAAATAGATTTAAAGGCTCAACTGGAATAAAAAACGTTGAAGCTATTAAGAGAGCATATGAAGAGGTGGTTTCTGATGAGTAAAAAAGGATGGCGTAATCTACCTGTTGCAGCTGTAATCTTTACTCCTGGATCAAGTATGGAGTATAAGACTGGAGGTTGGAGAGCATTTAGACCAGTAGTTGATGAGAATAAATGTACATTCTGTCTTTTATGCTGGATTTATTGTCCTGATGCAGCTGTGAAACGTGCTGATGAAGTAAAGAAGGTACGCATAGACTATGATTATTGTAAGGGATGTGGTATATGTGCTTCAGAATGTCCAGTTAAAGCTATAACTATGGTGGAGGAGTGAGAAATATGAGGATTCTTGGACTAACAGGTAATGAAGCTGTAGCATATGCTGTTAAGCAATGTGATGTTGATGTTGTTGCTGCGTATCCTATTACTCCCCAAACAATAATTGTTGAAAGAATTAGTGAATATATTGCTAATGGCGAGATGGATGCTGAATATATATGTGTTGAGTCAGAGCATTCAGCTTTATCAGCATGTATTGGCGCGAGTGTTATGGGTGCTAGAGTATTTACATCTACAGCTAGTCAAGGTCTAGCATTAATGCATGAAATGCTCTACATAGCTTCAGGTCTTAGACTACCAATGGTTATGGCTGTTGTTAATAGAGCTTTATCAGCACCAATAAATATTCATGGAGACCACTCTGACATGATGGGTTCTAGAGACTGTGGATGGATTCAAATATATGCTGAAAATGCTCAAGAAGCATACGATACTGTAATACAAGCATTTAAAATAAGTGAAGACCCTTCGGTCTACCTTCCAGTAATGATAGGCTTAGAGGGCTTTATACTGGGGCAAACTACAATGCCCGTTGAAATACCCGATGAAGAGCAAGTAGAGAATTGGCTTGGAGAGAGAAGGCAACCATATGTTATAGATGGTTCAACAATACTAGGAGTGGGTGGATTAACGTTTCCAGAAGACACAGAAGACATGTTTTACAATATACAGGTAGCCATGGAGAACGCCAAGAAAATAATAAGAGAAGTCGACGAGGAGTACGGTAAACTATTTGATAGAAAATACGGTGGATTAGTATCATGCTATGAGTGTGAAGATTCCAAGTATATTGCTATATCAATGGGTGCATGGAGTGGAGACTTAATAGAAGCAGTATATAAACTAAGAGAGGAGGGATATCCAGTAGGAGTATTGAGAATAAGATACTATAGACCATTTCCAATAGAGGATATCTGGGAAGTTATCAGAGGAGTTAAAGGAGTAGTAGTGTTTGATAGAGCAATCAGTTTCGGCGCTTGGGGCCCAATATACAGTGATCTATTAGCAGGATTATCACTATACACTAGTAAGCCACCACGCTCATTGAACATCGTTGCTGGGATCGCTGGCGTAAACGTTACCTCGGATGATTTTTACAATATTGTAAAAACATTTATCGAGAAAAACGAGAAGAACGAACTCGAAACAGGTATTTTCGAATGGCGTAAAATAAGAAGGTGAGAAATATGAGTAGTGCTACGAGAAGAATACCCTTAGTTCACGATGCAAGGGGATTCGTATTACCAGGAGACGCAGCTTGCTCAGGATGCCCCATACCAATAGGGTTAAAGAGTGTAGCAGCCGTATTTGGTAATAAAGCCATACTAGTCATACCAGCATCCTGTACATCAATAGTGGCTGGTTCATATCCCGGACAAGCAGTAAATATGAGCATTATACATGTGCCATTCGCCTCCGCAGCAGCGGTAGCATCAGGAGTATCACGTGCGTTGAAAGAAAGGGGCATTCAGGATGTGCATGTAATAGTATGGGCTGGTGACGGGGGAACAGCAGATATAGGTATGGCTACTCTCAGTGGAGCAGCGGAAAGAAACGAAGACATAATATACATCATGTACGATAATGAAGCATACATGAATACGGGTATACAGAGGAGTTCATCTACACCTAAGAAAGCGTGGACAACAACAACACCTGTACTGGGTAAGGAGGAGCAGAAGAAAGATGTAGCTAAAATAATGATAGCGCACAATATACCCTACTTAGCTACTGCTAGTATAGGGTATCCGCAGGACTTTTACAGTAAATTACAGAGAGCAAAGAACGTTAGAGGATTTAGATTCATACATTTACATGCACCATGTCCAGTTGGATGGAGATTTGAACCCCAATACACTGTCAGAGCAGCTAAACTCGCCGTGGAAACAGGACTATGGATACTCTACGAGTATTATAATGGCAAAATAGTATTATCTGGACCGAGTAGACCTTACATGGACCCCTCAAAGAGGAAACCAATAAGGGAATACATTGAATTACAAGCTAGATTCAGAGATGCCATAGAAGCTATCGGCGAAGTAGAGAAATACTCCATGGAAAACTGGGAATGGATCAAGAAGTATATGTAAATAGATCGATATGGAATTAAAAATATTGATAGATTATACGACTATACCGGGCTCTTTATCTAGATTAGTAAAGATACTCAAAGAACAAGGTTTTACTCCTCGAATCATTTCTCCCATTAACAATACAGTGAGAACGAGAATAGATATTCCACTAAATAAGAACAATTTCAATACAATAAAGGATTCACTAGAAAATATACAAAGAGCACTTCAAGATGTAAGTAAGCTATGGGACAGTATCTGCGTAGAAGCATGGTTAGAGAAAGAATCTAAGAGTAAAATAAGTAACCAGTTAGTTAACGTAGACAATGAACTATTCATTTATACAAGAAGAGGTTATCATGGAAAAACAATTCATAAACTAATATGGTATAATATTCCACATTTAACAATGAATAGATTTTTACCTGAAAGCCTAATGAGGAAGTGTATAGATAGCTCGAGAGAATTAGATAAATTGTTTAACTACATTACGAAATTCCTAACATATGTAATAGCAGTAGATAAAAACAATGCTTAATTTTTTAGGTTTCTATACCCTACTATAATATGGGCCCGTCGTCTAGCCTGGGTAGGATGCAGGGTTCGGGTCTCTGTGGCCCGGGTTCAAATCCCGGCGGGCCCATTACACTTTTAAATGGTGTACTAATTGAACGTTAAAACTACGAAAAGAGTTTTAATGGAGCTTATTGAAAATAAAGATAAAATTGTTCCTAAAGTATATGAAACGAACTTTGTGAAATTAAATATACACTTTGAAAATACCACTAGAGATCTTTGGGTTTATCTCGGTAAAAGCAATGATTACTTAATTATACCAGGAGTCTTTTGTAGTTGTATGGATTTTATAATTAGAACAGTAGTAAACAAGGCATCTAGTTATTGTAAACACCAGGCCGGAATATATCTTGCCATGAATAAAAACAAATACAGTGTTCTCGACGTTGATTTAAAAGAAGCAATAATTATCATCGATGAGATCTTGAATAAAGGTATTTCAGTAACATTGAGAAGAAAACTAAAATAATAACTAGGAATATACGTATTATGGAGGAAACACTGGTGTTGATCTTGGGGCGTAGAAGGAAGAGTAGAAAGAAAATCATTAAAACAATGGCCAAAATACCCGATGTCTTTGAATGTCCTCGGTGTGCAGCTAAAGCACTAGTTATCACTATTAAAAAGAGTAGAGATGAAAATACGGCTTCTGCAACAGTATCATGTGGTAGTTGCGGTCTCGTCGACGACGAGGACTTTATAGATATCCCAGTCATATATCAACCAGTAGACGTGTATTCAAAGTTCATTGACTTATACAGTGAAGGCAGAGCTAGAATAAAGACAGGTTTAGCAAACAATGCACCCAGTTAACTAACCGGTGTTTTAACTTGGGGCGTGTACATGAATACATAAAATCAAAACTCTCATCGGGTGAAAAACTACATTTCGCTCTCATAGATCCAGAGAAGATAGTAAACCTCGAGGAACTAGATACAATAGCAAGTAAACTAGTAGAAGCGGGCACAGATGGTTTCTTAGTGGGGGGCAGTCTTGCTATTACACCCGAAGAAGCAAACACTATTACAAATATACTTAAAAGACATGGAGTACCAGTTATAGTGTTTCCTGGCAATATAAATTGTCTCACACCACATGCAGATGCAGTTCTATTCATGACATTAATGAACACCATGGAACCATATTATTTAATGCAAATACAAGTAATTGCTGCACCCTTAATAGCTAAATACAAACTTGAAACACTACCTACAGGTTACATTATCGTAGATCAAGATACAACAGTAGCACATATTGCAAGAGCATATCCATTACCTAGAAATAAGCCAGAGATAATAATCGCATATGCACTAGCAGCTGAAATGCTTGGATTAAAATACATCTACCTAGAAGCAGGTAGCGGTGCAAAAGAACCGATACCCGCGGAATTTCCACGCGTAGTCAAAGAGAACACCAAACTCATAACAATTGTTGGCGGTGGAATTAGAACGCCTGAAATAGCTAGTAACTTGGCCTCTTCTGGTGCAGACATAATTGTAACAGGAACTATTATTGAAAAAGATCCTAAATTAGCAATTGACATTATCAAGGCTATTAAGAGTAGACATAGTGATTAACTTATTACCTCTCAATATTACGTGCATACTTTTTCTTGAAAGCATCTTCCAAGTCTACTCCTACGATATTAGCTATGCTTAGAAGCCATGCAAACACATCAGCTATTTCTTCTTCAATAGACTCCTTATTCATTTTCAATAATGCTTCTCCCAATTCGCCGATCTCTTCTATAAACCATGTAAACGTAGCGTAGAGACCCCTTAACTCGTCTCTTCTATAATACTGTTTCTTTATTTCTTGTTGCGCATCTCTTATCTTCAACGAAAACACCGTAACTAACATATTTATTACAGTTAATTCTTAATTATAACATAGTCTAATGTGAATTAAACAGGGTGTATAGTGTGAGTAAGAAAGGCAAGAAAAGACAAACTCCTTCAGTTGCATCAGCAGCTGGTTTAATAAGGTTTTATGAAGAAAGTGAAACGAAGATTACGTTAAAACCGCATTTAGTTATATTACTAGCAATAGTATTCAGTATAGTAGTCATAGTCTTATCTAAATTAACCTCCCCGGTATAGAAGAACTCAGAAACACGGGTTATCTTCATTCCTCTGTAAAGTGGCGATTCATCATCTAGAATCAAGTATATTTAAATCCCTATTTAAGTAAACTTAGATAGTTGAGGTGTTTTAATGCAACAGAGTAAAATAGTAACAATAGTTCTTCCAATAATATCAATTATATTGTTCTCGCTGATCTCTGCAGTAGTCCCGGGGTACATGTGGTTGTTTTTTGTTTTGTATTTCGCTGTAATCATGGTAGTATCATATAAAGTCTCCATGAAAGGCATGAAAACAATCACTGAGCATAAGGGAAGTGCGTTGTTTAAAGAAGAAAATACGGCACAGATCATGAACCTCGATAGACTACTTCTAGATGAATTAAAAAGCCAGTATAAATCAACCATGTTAATGATGTTTCTACCGTTAATGCTCATATTTTTCATTATGCCACTTGCAGGAGCAATTCAACAAACAGTAAAACAAATAGTATCTCAATACATAGAGGAAGAGTTCTTGCGTAATTTCCTAGGCTTCTTAGCATTCTACCTAGTAATGTTTGGAATAATAGGGTTGCCTTCACGTTTATTAATGAGAAAGTCTGCGAAGAAAAAACAATTATACACACCAATGAAGTATATCGTATACAGAGATGGTATTCTAGTAGATAGAGGTAGATTAATTGGATATACCGAAGACATATGCTTTAAGTCTAATACAGATAGGAAATTCGTAGAACTCCACAGTAGTAAACTACCATTCTTAGTTAGGCTATATACACTAGAAGTTTCAAAGCTTGTAAGCAAATTAAAAGAGGTTAAATTAAATGAATGCTCAGAGTAACAAGCATAAGTGCATAGTTTGCGGAAGGGTTTTCCCAGAGGGACAAGGTATAATCCTGGATATAGGAGATGAAGTATTAGAGTTTCATAGTGCAAAGTGCTTTTCCAAGTTCACAAAGAGACTCTTCGAGAAAATTCCCATAGATGAAATTAAAGGATATGTTAAAAGAGTACGTGAAGAATACGAAGAATATCTTTCACAAAGAAACAAGATTAAGGCTAAGAAAATATAATAGGAATCAGGGAGCTAAGATAAATTGAATGATGACACTTGTCCCAGTAAGACTATGTGGGATGAATAAATTACCGCGGACTGATCGCATCAACAGCGCGCATTACTACTTATGATTTTTCTCAGTTTCTCTAAGGATTCATCGTCTAAACCGGTTTGTACCAGTATATTCAATGTTTTCTCCAATGCTTCGTTTTCATCAAAAGCATTTACATTAACTACGATATTGGTTCCTTTAACACATACACGAAATCTCTTTTCTCCATGGAGCTCATAGATTTCCATTATTTTCAAATCATTTCTAGATACCATTTACTCAACCTCAATCCAGGCTTTTTTAATGAGTTCATATGTTTCTCTCAGTGCTACAGGTATTGTTTTAACGCCAGCTATTATAGCCATGAAGTTTGTATCTCCTATCCATCTAGGAACAATATGAATGTGGAAATGCCCTGGTACACCCGCACCAGCTGCGCGGCCAATATTAGCACCGATATTGAATCCATCTGGCATAAATGCATATCTAAGTACTCTTATTGATTTCTTCGTTATTTCTCCCATTTCGAATAGTTCTTCGCTATTTAGTTCAGTAATATCCGGTACGTGTCTATAGGGAGCTATCATTAAATGTCCTGAATTGTATGGGTATGCATTGAGAACTATAAACGAGTGTTTTCCTCTGTATACTAATAATGCTTCATTATCGTCTTGTTTTTGTAATCTACAGAAGAGGCATTCTTCTTGTTCCTTTTTAACTGTAAACTGCTTTATGTATTCATATCTCCATGGATTCCACAATATTTCCATTTAATATCGCCTATTAACTAGAAGGCTCTAGGATATAATTGTTGTTTCCAGTGTAAAAAACTGAATGGTTTTACTGTTCTTCTACGTCTCTGATACCTTCATCTGTAATAGCAAATACTGCTTCTCCTTCTGGTAAGTGCGGTGCATCTACTACACGAGCTATTCTCTTATTACCTCTCGATTTTCTGAGATATACTCTTACGCCCGGTACATGTGCTAGGACATGGCCGCCTATTGGTACGGTGGGGTCTCCGAAGAACACGTCTGGTCTCATCATGACTTGGTTTGTTACTACTATAGCTATATTATACGCTTCTGCTAATCTTAGTAACTGATGTAAGTGTGCATTTAGTTTTTGTTGTCTTTCAGCGAGGTGTTCTCTGCCGGGAAACTCTGCTCTAAAGTGACTTGTAACGCTATCTATAGCTACTAGTTTAACATTGTTTTTGGGTATAAAGGAGAATAAATCTTCGACTATTGATATCTGGTGGTCCGTATTATATGCTCTAACATAATATATGTTATTCATCACTGTATCGGGGTCTAATCCAAATGCTCTGGCCATTGCCTCTATTCTCTCCCATCTAAATGTACCTTCTGTATCAATGTATACTGCTCTACCCTGCAATCCGCCACTTTCACGTGGTAATTGTACACTTACACTGAGTTGATGACATATTTGTGTCTTGCCACTACCGTATTCGCCGTAAAACTCTGTAATGGTCTTAGTCTCTATTCCTCCACCTAATAGTTCATCAAGATTTCTACTACCAGTTGTTATTTTTCTAACCTCCATTCGTTCTTGTTTTACTTCTCTAGCAGTCTTAAATCTTATACCGAGAAGTTTTCTAGCATTATCTATTATCTTCTGTACAGTAGTTGCGGGTACTCCTGTTTTCTCGGCGACTTCATCTGGTTTAGCAACAGCAATACTCCATGCTGAAATATAACCAGCAGCTTCTAGTTTCTCGGCTATAGCTGGATTTACTCCAGGAATTTCTCTAATAGTTATAAGATTGATTTCATCGGTACTCGTAGTTTTACTCTCTTTACTCAAAAACTCTCACCTCAATACTTAAAATATTTAAAAAACGTTTATTATACCATATTGCATAGAATATATTCTAAATCACGTAACACCCGTCTATTAGGATGATTATAGATGAGAATACTAGTTATACATGCAAAGAGTTTTTCTTACGATACTATTGAACCTGCAGTGAAAGAACCCGAAGAAGTGCAAATTGATTTGAAAAAAGAATTTAAAAATGTACTAGTAGTCTTTACCACAGTAGAAGAGAATGATGAATTAGACGTAATTGATGAAACAGTGAACGAGATATTTAAGATTGCGTCCCAGGTTAAAGCATCAGAAGTACTTATATATCCATATGCACACTTATCATCAAGCCTTGCACCTCCAAGTAAAGCAATAGAGATACTTAGTAAACTATATAGTGAAGCACAGAAATCGCTCAGTATACCAGTATATAAAGCTCCTTTTGGATGGTATAAGTCATTTAAACTAGAATGTTATGGACATCCATTAAGTGAGCTTTCTAGGACAATAACTAGTAGGGCAACAGTCACTAAAAAGAAGATTGAAAAGAGGTTCTATATCATGACTCCGAGCGGTGAACTACACGATCCAGCTAGTTTTGATTATACAAACTACCCTGAACTAAAGATCTTGGTAGAGAAAGAAGTCTACGGTAAGGAATTAGAAGGGGGCGAAAACAGAGTCAACGACTACTGCGAGAAGTTTGGACTTGAATGGGAACCTATGAGTGATTATGGGCATATGCGTTATAATCCATATGGCGTAGTATTAATGAATGCTGTTTCAAACTACTCATGGCAAGTGGCTAAGGATCTTGGAATACCTGTTCTCAGAGTCATGGGTACAAACATGTTTAATTTAAAGGAAAAACCCGTATATGAACATGCTCTTCTCTTTGGTGATAGACTGTACGAAGTAAATATCGATAATGAGAGATTTGTATTGAGATATGCTGCATGCCATCAACAATTCGCCATGATGAGAAACTGGATTATTAGCTATAAAGAACTGCCATTAGGTGTATTTGAAGTAGCAGATAGTTATAGACTCGAACAAAGTGGAGAAGTAGCATTATGTTTTAGGTTAAGAAAATTCTATATGCCAGACCTCCATATTCTAACTAGAGACCTTAGAGAAGCAGTTGAAGTATCTAAAAAAGTACAAGCTAAAATACACGAAGAAGCCCGCAAAGTAGGTAGAAAATACATCGCTCTCTACAATGTAACAGAGGACTTTCTCCGAGAACATAGAGAAGACCTCGTAGAATTCATTAAAGGCGAAAACTACCCTGTCTTAATAGCTGTATTGCCAGCTGGAATATACTATTGGGTTATAAACGTAGAATACCACATACTAGACAATCTAAATAGACCACGTGAAATAGCTACATTTCAAATAGATATTGGAAACGGCAAGAGGTTCAATATAACATACGTAGATGAAAGAAACGAGAAGAAACACCCAGTTATAATACACACTGCATTAATTGGAAGCATAGAAAGATACATATACATGATACTCGATAATGCTGCCATACTAGAGAAAAACGGCGAAACACCCTATCTACCAACATGGCTAGCACCAATACAAGTAAGATTAATACCTATCTCCGAGGAATACTTAGAGCACGCTACTAAGATTGCAAATGAAATAGCAATGCATGGTTTCAGAGTAGACGTGGATGATAGAGACCTCACACTTGGAAAGAAAATAAGAGAAGCAGGCATATACTGGATACCCTACATCATAGTAATAGGAGAAAGAGAAGTTAAAACAGGTACACTGAGTATTAAGATCAGGCGAATCAATGAGCAGAGAACAATAACCCTAGAAAAATTCATCGAACTACTCGAAGAAGAAACAAGAGGATATCCTAAACTAGATTTAACTCTACCAATGTATTTAAGTAAAAGACCCGTATTTTAGGTCAATAAAAACAATCACAGAGTATTAATCGCATATATCTAATACTCTACGTAATTTTCTTTCAATCGCCACAAATTCGGGGTAGTGTATAGCAATATTTCAGGGAAGAGAAAACTATATATGACTAGGTAATTAGTGTAGTATTGGTGTAATGTATATGGGATACTGGTTACTTAAATGCAGAGAATGCCAGAATACATGGAAACTACTAGTTTGTTTTCCATTGAAAAGAGAATACGATAAGCTATATCATTATTGTCCACATTGCAAGAAAAACACGTTTCATGAAATAATAGAGTATCTCGAAGAATAGAGTTATAAAGTTGAATAGTAAGAATAGTATCTAGATGATGAATCCCCATTTAATTAAAAGTGAAGAAACCTGTCTCAACTGATTACTTTGAAATTTACAC
>OFGS01000300.1_pt1 | contig 10610 bp, 11 predicted proteins | sample 1521851 | NCBI WGS metagenome assembly OFGS01 (sample SAMEA3142070, study PRJEB24117) | hot springs metagenome
TCTTAATATGAAGATGTCCTTTTCATCCATTTTTCCACAAGTCCTTTCTATGAAAGCTTTCTCTGCAAAAACCAAGGGCAAACCATTCACATGTTCGGCAGATACTCTCGAGTTGCTGTGGCAAAGCCTTTTTCAAAACATTGTAAGCTTCAGATGGCAGCACATCTTCTAAATCAGAAAGCCCATAAAACTTTAAAAGCTCAATTACTTTTTCATCATACTCTTTTGCCTTCTGTTCAAACCTGCACTCTGTAGTATTTAAATTTGGGCAGCACCTGCAAATTTCATCTGGAAAAGATACAATCTTTATAGGTAAATTTTCAAGATAAACGCTTTTATATACCCTCTCAAAATTTTCAACAAACTCCTTGCTGTACCCTGCTCCTCTAAAGCCCAGAAAACACAAAAGATGATGTGCTCTGAGTATAATTGGCACTTTTATTCTGCTCATTTTCTTTCAGCAAAACAAGCTTTTTAACTTAATTATACCACAATTTTTCAGCAAGGAAAACAAAATCCCTTTAAACTCTCTTTATCTTTCCGCCAAGGCTTGCGATATTTTTCTCAAATTCAAAATATCCCCTGTCAATGTGAAAAGCACCTTCAATCTCACTCACACCCTCTGCTGCAAGCGCCGCTAAAACAAGTGCAGCACCACCGCGCAAGTCTTTTGCTTCAACCTTTGCACCTTTGAGCTTTTTTACTCCTTCAACCACCGCTACCCTCCCTTCCACTTTAATATTTGCACCCATTTTAACAAGTTCACCAACATGGAGGAACCTGTTTTCAAATATTGTCTCAATAACAACGCTTGTGCCTTTTGCTATAGTTAACATACTCATCATGGGTGCCTGCATGTCTGTGGGAAAACCAGGGTAAGGCAGGGTTTTTATGTTTGTTGCTAAAATCCTGTCCGGTGCTTCAACGCGCACAGCATTTTCCCCTTCATAGACCTTCACACCGCTCTCTTTGAACTTGGCAATAATGGGTCTTATATGCTCACAAATCACATTTGTAAGTTCAAGCACGCCACCGCACATTGCAGCCATTGCCATGTACGTTCCCGCCTCAATCCTGTCCGGAATTGGCACAAATGAGCAGCCAAAAAGCTTTTTCACACCCAAAACCCTGATGGTATCAGTGCCGGCACCCATCACTTTTGCGCCCATTGAGTTTAAAAAATTTGCAAGACACACAACCTCAGGTTCTGTTGCAGCGTTTTCTATTATGGTCTCCCCCTCTGCTAAAACGGCTGCTATCATGATATTTTCTGTTGCTCCAACAGACGGAAAGTCTAAATATACCTTGGCACCTTTTAGCTTTTTAACCTTTGCTTCAATGTACCCTTGATTGAGTTTAATCTCTGCGCCAAGCTGGGAAAGCCCTTTTATGTGAAGGTCAATTGGACGTGTACCGATATTGCACCCGCCTGGCATTCCAAGTACAACCTTTTTCCCACGTGCAAGAAGGCTTCCTAAAAGAAGTATTGAAGCTCTGAGCTTGTTCACTCCATCTACGTTTATATCACCGTTTTTGATATCAGGAGTGATTTGCAGTTTGCCACCTTCAATCTTTACATCGCACCCACAGTGGGAAAGAAGCTGCAAAAGCACTTTGATGTCTTCCAGCAAAGGAACATCCAGAATTTCAATCTGATTATTTGACAGCAAGGACGCTGCCAAAAGTGGCAATATCGCATTTTTCGAGCTGTGAACCTTTATGCATCCTGAAATCTTATTTGCACCTTCTATTACAAATTTCGACATTTGTTTTTCCCCTGCCTTAAAGTTTTGTTTATTATAGTAGTATTGAAATCTTTTCATACCTTTAGACAAAAACTTTTATTATTTTTGATATTATTTTGAAAAGAAATATTAGCAAAAAGGTCACATCTTGTATTATAATAGAAGTAACGAAAGAAATTTTTGGGTAGAAGGAGTGAAATTAATGCCGCCAAAAAATGAGCAAAACGGTGCTGTCAAAAAAGGAGTTATAAGTCTTACATACGTTGCCCTTGCATTTATAATCATCCTTGATATTCTGCTTGGCATAATAATGCCAAATGCAAGCTTAAAGCTCAATGCTATTTTGGTTGCAACAATCACATTCATCCTGACCTTAGCCATCACAGCTTTTATGATTAGGTATGAGATGAACAAGATGATTGCAAAACTTGAAGATGTTCTCGAAAAAATCAAAAACGGTGATTACAGCAAGCTGATTTCGTCAAAAGAGTTCGGCAACATCCAGAGAGTAGCATCAAGCGTAAACATTGTTCTTTCGGATATAAAGAGTTTGATTGAAGGCTTTTTTGACCTGTCAAACGCAATTGTCGGTGCATCCAAAAAGGTTACAAAGACATCCGAAGAGGCAGCCGCTGCAATTGAAGAGATTGCAAAAACTGTTGAGGAGATTGCAAAAGGTGCTTCCCAGCAGGCTGAAGAGGCACAGCATGGTGTGCTGCTTGTAAATAACCTCTCTGAACAGATAAACGCTGTGTCTGAAAGCTACAACGGCGTGATTGAAGAGGCAAATAAGATTGACGTTCTTAACAAAGACGGTATTGAAAAGATGAGCGCTCTTAGAGAAAAGAGCGAAATTGCAGTGTCAACAGCTGAAAAGGTAATCGACACTATCATGTCTTTCATTGACAGGATTAAAAACATCTCAAACTTTGTTGAGGTGATAAACACCATCGCCGAGCAGACAAACCTTTTGGCACTCAACGCTGCAATTGAGGCAGCAAGAGCGGGTGAGGCAGGAAGAGGGTTTGCAGTTGTTGCAGACGAGGTCAGAAAACTTGCCGACCAGAGCAAAAAGGCAGCAGATGAGATAAATTCTATAGTTGATGTAATTCTGGGTGAGACAGAAAATACAATAAAGATTATTGACGAGATAAAAGAGGCAGCGCTTGGTCAGAAAGATGCGGTTGTGGAATCACAGCAGTCCTTTGCAAAAATCTCCGATGAGATAAACGCAATTGTTGAAAAGACTTATGTTGTAAAAGAAGCGCTCAGCAGAATGGAAGAGGCAAGAAATGCAGTTATTCGGGCAATAGAGAGCATATCTTCTGTGTCTGAAGAGACGGCTGCAGCATCACAAGAGGTTGCAGCAACTGTTGAAAATCAGTTAAATTCTATAAATGAGATGAAATACTCTGCCCAGTCACTTCAAAAGCTTGTTGATGAGCTTGAAAAGCGGCTCAAAAAATACAAGATACGATAAAAAAAAGGGGGTTGTCCTTTAACATTTTTCAAAGGCCAATCCCCCTTGTTTTTTGTAGTCTATTTTTGCGTATACTCTTTGGTATCAGACAACTGGGAATGAAGACAGTATACGTTGTCCAATAAAAGATTTACAAGATTTCCAAGCTTTTCTATCTTGCAATCAAGTTCTTTTTGAAGTTCTTTGTGCTGTTTCTCGTTCCTCCATTTCAGAAGTTCTTGATGGACTCTCCCCAGAATCTCTATTTTTAAAAGTGCTTTTTCATTTATTTTGTAGTTCTCATCCAACAAAAACTTGAAATTCTCTATACTCGAACATATGGTAAACATTTGTTGGTTGAGCGCCCACACAACTTGCGTCAGATTTTTAATTTCTTTTTTTAAATCCTCCATCTCTACAGCCAATCTATTTTCATTGTTCATTCCCCGCATACCTCCTTCTTAGCTTACTCTTACTTTGTTTTCAATCTCAATCTTTTGCAGTTCAAATAGATATAAAAACAGTTCTCCTTTTTTCTCCACCCGGCTGAGAAGAGTAGGTGTTATAATTCCATCGACAACAATCCTTACCAAATCATCCTCGATTTTTATTCCTTTTATTTGTATTTCTTCACCCGAATAATCAAAGCTATCTGCAAGTCTTAAAATTGCACTCAATATAAGGGTCATATTTTTGTCTTTCGATTTCAATTTAAAGGTCTTTGATTTAATCTTTTTTCTGTGGTTATAGCACACCAAAGCTAAAATCTTTTTAAGTTCTTTTGGGTACTCCTTCAAGGCAAGGTCATTTCTAATCAGATAATATGAATGCTTATGGTGTTTCTTTTCATTAATAAACGTACCAATATCATGCAATATACACGCATGTTCCAAGAGTTTTCTTTCAGTATCTGATAAGTTGTGAAGATTTACGGTACTGTCGAATAAAAACAGAGCCTGGTCTTTTACAAAACTCGCATGTCGCGGGTCGTATCCATATTTTTGAGCAAGTTGAAGCACGTTATGATCAAACAGTTCTAACTGATTCATTTTTATCCTCCTCTTGCAGTATTTTTAAGATTTCTTCCCTAATTCTTTTCTGGATGATACCTACACCCTGATTGCCATCAATAACTACAAAATTATATTCTTTCGCCATTTCTTCATATTCTTTTTTGAGCAAGAAATGATATTTTTTAAAACTTTCGAACATGTCAGCAGAAAGCTGAATGTCCATTCCAGATTCCCAGTAATCAAGATGCCCATACTTCTGAAATGTTCTGGCAAGCAAAATATCTATACTGACATCAAGATAAATTATAAGGTCTGGAATTATCGCAAAACCCAAAAGTTTTTTAAGCCATTCTTTATCTGCTCCTCTGACAATATCACGAGCCATGAGAGTAAAAATATATCTGTCTGCAAGAACGACATAACCCGCAGAAAGAGCAGGTATTATCTGATTTTCGAGCTGGTCAGCAAAATCACAACAGTAAAGAAGGCTCAAGGTAGTCTTACCAAGTGTATTGCCCTTTTTAGCTCTTTCTATAACATCGCCCACCAGTCTTGACCTTTTAAGCCCAGTATTTAGCACTGCATAACCGCTTGCCTCAAGCCATTCTTTTAAAAGCTCTATCTGTGTTGACCTACCTGAACAGTCTGGGCCTTCTATTACAATCAGTTTACCTCGCTTTTGTAACAACTCAAAATTTGGAAGCTCAAAACCATAAAATTTCATTTCAGTTGCCATTTAGCTTCACCTTCTTTGTTATAAGTATTCAATATCCACTTTTGAGTAGGTGGTCTGTAGTCATGAAGATATCTTTGGACAATCTCCCTGACCATCTTTTGTTGTTCCCTTATAGAAAGGGTTCCATCAATTGTAATAAACCCTTCCTGCTCAGCAAGCATGTCGTACATCTGAATAATCTTTGACTGATAAAGCTTAAAACTTTCAACGGTATCTGAACTTAATCCCAAATCCATCCCTGCTTCATAGTACTTTATTTGTGTTCGACCCATTAAAATCCTGTCAATTGCTACATCAACCGGCACTTTAAAATAAAATGTTACAGTTGGCTTTACCGCAAAATCATATACTGTCTTTACCCACTCTGGATTGCAGCCTCTTGCAATGTCCCGTGCATAGGCTGTATAGATGTATCTGTCACACAATACTATATATCCTGCCCGCAAATGAGGAAGTATAAGCCTTTCATATCTATCAGCAAAATCACAAGCATGTAAAAGGGAAAAAGTAGTAGGAGTTAATAGATTTTTCTTTTTTGCCTTCTTTGTAGCGCTCTTTACTAAGTCAGATGAATTCCATTCGGTAAAAAATACAGTATATCCTAAAAACTCCAGCCACTTTTTTAGAAGATGAACCTGGGTAGATTTGCCAGAACCATCACATCCTTCCACAACAAATAATCTCCCTTCATATGTTTTTGTAAGTCCCAAACCTCTTATCTCCTTGAATATCATTGGAACACTCCATCTCCTTTTACATATTGTTTTTTATAATGAGCTGTTTGCCAAATATTTTCTCAAACTGAGGTTTTAATCTTTCTGCGAGAGATATTTCAACTTCAAGGTTAGACTTTGAGTATATTCTTAAAACCACTTTTTCACATTCTTGACTACATCTTATAGATGTAACAAGTCCATTTTCTCTTTTATCAAGTATCTCTGCCAGTTTTAAAATAAGTGCAAGCGGCTTTATCTTTTTTACTCTGTCAGGGCTTAATACCTTTATATACCTTGCCAAAAAAGGTGCTTTTGATTTTGAATTTTCATGAAAAGATACAATCTCTGCAGTAAGTATTATATCTTGGTGTGAAAGTCCAAAGAGCGGCAAATTTAAAATAACATAAGCTGAATGCTGAGCATGCTGATAAAAACTCAAATAAGTCCCTATATCATGAAGTAGAGCAGCTGCCTTTAAAATAATCCTGTCTTCTTTGTCAAAATAGTGTGGAAAAACTAATAGCAGCTGGTCAAATAGCATAAGTGCATATCTGCAGACATTTTTTGAATGTTTTTTGCTGAAACTAAAAAAATTTAGATAATTGTTTATACTATACTCTAATAAAATTTCAGAAGAGAAAGCTGCTGAATTTGCATCTTTGAATAAATTTTCAAATAGAATACCTTCGCGTAGTCCATATGAACTGACATAAAGCTTTTGAGCTTTTATTCTATCAAACAGTACTTTCAATATCACAAAAGCTCCTAAAATGATATCAGCTCTTTTCTCAGAAAGTCCAGGAATGCTCTTTCGTTTTTCAACCTCTACACTTTGGAGCATATTGTAAACCTCAATAAATTCTTGGTACGAAATTGCAAAGTTGTGCAAAGTAGTAATGGGATAATCTTTTTTATGTTGAATAATTCTGCCAAGATTTCTTATGCTTCCACCAATCCCAATAAGGTTTACATTGTTTAGCTCTTCCATCCATTTATATTTTTCAAAAACTGACATTACTTCAGCTTCTACTTCTCTCAATGATAAAGAAGGCTCCGAAATCTGTGAAATCTTTTTTGAACAGTTTACAGCACCAAGTTTGATTGAACCCCAATACTTTAGGTTTTTATCTTTGAAATAAACAAACTCAGTGCTTCCTCCGCCAATGTCAACCAAAAGCCCATCCTGATAGTTTAAAGAGCATTTTGTTGCCCACAGGTTGTAGTGTGCTTCTTCAAACTCTGTAAGTACTCTTACTTCTAATTCTGTATATTTCTTGATATTTTCTAAAACTTCCATCTTATTGGTTGCATCCCTAATAGCAGCGGTAGCAACTGCCAATATATCCTGTTTTGCAACCCCGTTCATTTTGCAAAGCCCTATGAAAAAGTTGAGCACTTCAATCAAAAGCGAAACCTTATAAGAAGGTATCCGGTCTTTTTCTTCATATTCTGCAAGTCTTACCACTATACTCTCATCTTCAATTAATCTGAAAAATATTCCCTTATCAATCTCATACACCACAACCCTTACTGTATTTGAGCCAATGTCAATTATCCCTATTCTTTTTTTCATGTTCCACCTTCCCATATTATATAGCAGCTGGCATTTTTTTGTTTGCAAAGTTTTTTGACCTCAGAAAGGCGATTTGAAATCTCCTCAACATTTGAAAACTTCCCAGGTACAACCTTCATAACAGCTACTGATAAACTCATAAGTCCAAACTTTTCTACCTCTCCTTTTCTGTTTTTAGCTTCTATATATCCTCTGGCAAGGTCACAGTGGTCGTAAAAATATAGAATCGAAGAGTCAAATTCCTCAACTATCTTTTTGGCAATTTTCTCAACTTCTGCTTTGTCATAAACAATTACAATGAAATCGTCACCCCCTATATGACCAACAAACACCTTTTCCTGCCAGTCCATTCGTATTTCCTTTAATATTGATGCAAGGTGTAAGATAACTTTGTCGCCCTTTTCAAATCCATAGTAATCGTTAAAAGGTTTAAAATTATCAATGTCAATATAAAAGATGTAAAAATCTCTTTCCTTTTCTAAAGCGCTATTTATTTCTTTTTCAATCAATAAATTGCCTGGCAGGTTGGTAAGCGGATTTAGGTGTTTAGCAAAACTTATTTCCAGCTGTGTTGATTTTCTCAGCAAATCCTTTATTGTAACTACTCCTTCATATATTCCATCTTTTGTTATTATTATATAATCATGAATATCCTCATCCTCCCTGGCAGAAAGTTCTTTGACAACATCGTGCAAAGAAGTACTGTACTCTACTACAATTGGATTTGCATCCATCAAAAGTGCAACAGGTCTCTTTGAATACACTGCAAATCCATACATTGTAGACAAATTCAGCAAAAATTTTTCTCTCTTTATCAGTCCCTCTACTTTACTATCTTTTGTAACAACAAGACCATGAAGTTTTGGATTTTGTTCCAAAATTTCAAGAGCTTTTTTGCAAGATATATTTGGTTCAACAGAGGGAACCTTTACGCAAAGCGTTCCTATTTGAATATTTGAAGTGGAAAGAAAATAATGTTTTCTCTGGTTTTCTATGGTCTCTACTAAAAGTTCTTTTATGTCATTAGAAACTGAAGTTTTTAGTTCCATACTCGGAGGCATAATGAAATATCCTTGCAAATATTCAATTCCAATTTCTAAAAGACTTAGAAGTTCTTCCATCTTTTCAATCATGGTGGCAATAACTTTTATACGACTGTCGTCGCAAAATTCCAAAAAAGAATGCAAGTATTTGCTTTTTATAGAATCCACGGCTATATCACGATATACCTCCCTACCAAGTTTAACATAGGCGGGTTTTGAGATAGAAATGAAATCAAGAGAAAATCCAAGTGAGCCTATATTTTCCACAGAAAATGCAAACCCTTGTTTTTTCAACGTTCTGATTGTATAGTGCAAGTCATCTATAAACAAATTTTCGCACGACCTTAAACTTATTTCAAATACAATATTTTTTGTAATCATAGGATTGGTAGAAAGAATACCTGTTACAAATGTAATAAAATCATCACTCATCAGAGATATCGGCGAAATATTTACAAAAAACTTCTTATTTTCAAAAATATCTTTTTTCTCATTTAAAACATCTAAAACCCTTTTTAAAACCGCTTTATCAATCTTAACAATGAGGTTATTTTCTTTCATGATATCAAACAAAAGCTTTAAATCAATATAACCTGCTTCATATGGATTTATAAGAAATACTTCCCAGCCAATTATCTGAGCAGAAGTAGCAAACACCACTGGCTGGTATGAAAGCTCTACACATTGTCTTTCCACCAGAAAATTCAAATAATCAAGTTTGCCCGACATTTTTCTCTTCACCATTTTCGTTCATTTTTTTATCTTCTTGGCTATTCGTCTCAGAAGTTTTGTCACTCCACTCCCACTCATGTTTTAAAAGTCCTGTGAGTTTATACACAATCCATTCTGCTATATTTGTTGCGTGGTCAGCTATTCTTTCAATATATTTTACAATTAAAATAAGCAGTACACATTGAGATGTGAAATCAGGTTTTTCCTTTATTGTTTTCTCTATATTCTCTAAGAGAAATCTAAACATCTGGTCAACTTTGTTATCCATAGCTTTTACTTTTTTTGCCATTTCTATGTCTGAGAGCATATACGCTTCCATTACATCTTTGAACATCATCTTGGCAAGCTCTGACATATAAGGTATTTCACTGCTAATGTCTACAAGCTGTTGACCTTCAAGCTTTAATACAAGTTTGGAGATGTCAGAAGCGTGGTCAGCAATTCTTTCAATATCATTTGCTATTCTGGTAGCTGCAATCAAAAGTCTTAAATCACTTGCCATAGGCTGTTGAGTTGCTATAACGATAGTACACTTTTTCTCTAATTCCTCTATCATATTGTCTATGTCAGTATCGTTTTTGATAACTTCAGTGGCTAAATTTACATCCTGTTTTATAAAAGCTTCCATAGCCTTTTCAATTGCTTCAAGCGCAAGACTTGCAATTTTGTAAACCTCAAAGTTTATTTCTTTCAGCTCTCTCAAAAAGGTCGAACGTATCATCTTCTACCTACCTCATCCCCAAAGTAAATTCTTAGATATTAACCAAATCTTCCAGATATATAATCATCTGTCCTTTTATCTTTTGGTGCATGGAAAATATCTATTGTTCTACCAAATTCAATAAGTTCACCATTTAAGAAAAAACCTGTCCAGTCAGAAATTCTTGCTGCCTGTTGCATGTTGTGTGTAACTATCACTATAGTGTAATACTCTTTCAGTTCAATCAGGAGCTCCTCAATACGAAGGGTGGAAAGAGGGTCGAGCGCTGAGGTTGGCTCATCCAAGAGAAGAATCTGTGGCTCTACTGCAAGTGCCCGAGCAATACAAAGTCTTTGTTGCTGCCCACCAGAAAGCGACAAAGCACTTTTTGAAAGCCTATCTTTTACCTCTTGCCAAAGTCCTGCTCTTATAAGACATTTTTCGACAATTTCATCTAATTTTTTCTTGTCTTTTACCCCATGAATCCTTGGACCATAAGCAACATTTTCGTAAATACTCATAGGAAAAGGATTTGGATGTTGAAAAATCATCCCAACTTTTTTACGAAGTTCCATAAGGTTGATACCATCTGCATAAATGTCAGTACCATCAATAAATACCTTTCCCCAAATCTTAACTCCGTCTATCAAGTCGTTCATTCTGTTTAAGGTTCTTAAAAAAGTAGATTTGCCACATCCAGATGGTCCTATTAAAGCTGTGATTGCTTTTTCTGGAATAGAAATGTTTACATTTTTGAGAGCTTGTTCATTTCCATAAAAAAGGTTTAAATCAATTGTCTCTATTTTTGACTCCATAACCCATACAATCCCCTTTACACAAACCAACAATTTAAAACATTATTCTTTATTTTTCCGACATTATAATACCACCCT
>OFGS01000301.1_pt1 | contig 10584 bp, 12 predicted proteins | sample 1521851 | NCBI WGS metagenome assembly OFGS01 (sample SAMEA3142070, study PRJEB24117) | hot springs metagenome
TTGTAGTCCTAACCTTGAAACTACCCATCACTTCTGTTTCATCTTAAATACGCATCTTTCATACCCTTGGGCTTTGCATTCAACCTCTTTTACATCAATATCCTTTCCTAAAAGTTCACTTAGAAAGCCTTTGAAAAAACCAGCCATCGGTTCGCATACCGGTTTACTACTCTGTCCAACCGCTTCTACGAGAATAGAACCTTCTACCCTTATCTCCATACTATCCATATCGTACTCAAATATATCTATGAGCCTGGATGATTCCGCTATCATGGTAAGTATGTCCAAAGCCTCATCCAACCTGTCTGTATAAAGGTTATATCGGTCTTTTAGTATTTTGGCTCCCTTTCTACCTCCGAACTCCGTTGCTTTTTTTATTATCTTATCTATACCTAACTTTGATATCTTGTGTATATCCCTGTAGCCATCTATCAGCGCTGCCCTGTGTATTAATACAGATTCTCTTTCTATGGCTTCTGCAAGAGCCCTAAACTTGTCGTTCATATATTCCATCCCATACTCCTGAGAGTCATCTTTCCTTCTTCAGATATTTTATCCTTATTCCAAGGTGGTTCAAAGACAAAGTTAACAACAACGTCTTCAAGCTCTGGAAAGTTATTCAGAATATGTTGCCTTATGTGATGAGCAAAGTAATTTTTTGCAGGGCATCCTTGCACTGTCAACGTCATATCTATGTAGGCTACTTTCTCCTTAACCACTATACCGTAGATGAGACCTAGATTGACTATGTCCAAAGGGATCTCGGGATCCCTTACTTCTTTCAGTTTTTCAAGTATTTGAAACTCCATAATTGGATAATATAGTTCCTACCGTGATTTTATTCCATCTTGCCTTATCTCCCATTCCCAGGCGGTTTTGACGATGAACCCCAAGTCATCGTACCGGGGGTTCCAGTTGAGGACATTCCTAGCTTTATTACTGTCCGCCACTAAAGTGGGAGGGTCTCCTTCCCTTCTTCCTGCGTACCTGACCTCAAAGTCTACACCCGTGATTTTCCTTACCGTGTCTATAACTTCTAAGACAGAGTACCCATGTCCATAACCCACGTTAAAGACCTGACTATCCCCACCGTCCATCAAGTAGTTCAGGGCATCCACATGAGCCTGCGCCAGATCCACAACGTGGATATAATCCCTTATGCACGTGCCATCTGGTGTCGGGTAGTCTGTACCAAAAACCTCAAGGTAGGGAAACTCTCCCTTTGCGGTTTTAACAGCCCTCAATATAAGGTGTGTTGGGTTTTTGCTTACCTGACCTATCTTACCCTCCGGATCTGCACCTGCAACGTTAAAGTACCTAAGGATAGCGTACTTTAAACCCTTTACGTATCCTAGGTCTATTATCATCCTTTCGGAAAAAAACTTGCTCCATCCGTATGGGTTGATAGGAACAGTAGGGCTATCTTCCTTTACAGGTACCTCATCAGGTATACCATAAACTGCTGCGGTAGAAGAAAAGATCAGGTACCTTACACCATACTCTTCCATCACCTTCAGTAGGTTAAGGGTGCCCACGGTGTTGTTTTCATAGTACATAAGTGGCTCTCTAACACTTTCTGGAACTACAACTTTGGCGGCAAAATGCATAACCGCATCAGGTTTGAACTCTTCAAAGGCTTTTCTCAAGCCCTCATAATTGAGGATATCATCAGCGATCAATTTACCGTAAAGAACAGCCCAGGAATTGCCAGTAGATAGGTTGTCGTACACCAATAATTCGTGTCCTAACTCCCCCAATAGCTTGACCACGTGAGAGCCAATGTACCCCGCACCACCTGTTAAAAATATTCGCACATGAGTATTATACTTGAAACTTAACGCCTTTGAGTTTATAATTGGATATCACTGATTTTACCTAAGGAGGTAGCATTATGGCTTTAAAAACCAAAATAGACTTTGACACCTGTACATCCTGTGAGCTGTGCTACGACAGGATACCCGAAGTGTATAAAAACAGAGGCGATGGAATAGCGGATGTGGTCAATCCAGGTCCGGACGGTTGGATGGTCGTTCCTGCAGAGTTGGAACAAGAGGTTAGAGAGGTGGCTGACGAATGCCCCAGCGGATCCATACTTACAGAGGAACAATAAAAGTTTACATAGATACAGAAACCTGTACTGCTTGCGAGCTTTGCTACGATGCAATGCCAGATATCTTTTCGAACAGAGGTGATGGTATACCCATAGTTTTATACAAAAACATCAAGGAAGATGATATACCTAGATTGGAGTCTATAGCGCAAGATTGTCCCAGTGGTTCTATAATTTTGGAAGTTGGATAAGATAGTTTTTCTAGGAACTGCAGGTGGTAGGGCAAGCGTCTTTAGGTTTTTAAGAAGGTCTGGCGGTTTTTTGCTAAATCTATCAAACCGTTGGGTTCACGTAGATCCAGGGCCGGGCGCCTTTGTTTACCTCCACCAGATGGGCTTTGACCCCAGAAACTTAGACCTGGTGGTCTTATCTCACATCCATCTAGACCATTCTTCGGACGTTAATGCGGTTATAGAGTCTGCAACGGATGGTGGTAAGAAAAAACACGTTGCCCTTTTTGCTCCCTATGAGGCCTTTGAAGGTAGGGACAGAGTGGTGCTACCCTTCATAAGGGAAAGGTTATCGCAAGAGGGGGTGTTTCAAGACGGTAAAGAACTAAGCTATATGGGGGTTAAAGTAAAAGCTGTAATGAAGCATACACATCACAATTCTGAGACTTACGCTCTTCTTTTTAACGACAAAATCCTTTACGTATCTTGTGCGCTCTTTGAAAAAAGGATGTTGCAAGCTTACCCAAAGGGCGTAAACGTGATGATAATAAACACGACTCTTTACAAGAAGACCAAGTATATAGAGCATCTTTCCGTAGAGGATGCAAGGATCCTCATAAAAGAGCTACAACCTAAGAAGGCAATAATCACCCATTTTGGTTGGGAATTTTTAGAAAGGTATGACCCTGAAAAGGTAGCCCAAGAGGTATACGAAGAAACGGGCGTAAAGACAATACCGGCCTACGATGGGATGATGATGGAGGTTTAGATGCTCGAAGCTTTCTTCCCCTCCCTAAAGGCTTGGGCGGACGAGTTTGTCAAGGATCACGGATATACAGCCTTGTTCATTCTTTCCTTCACAGAATCTATAATTCAGCCTATTCCACCTTATCCCTTTATAACTTCTGCACCCATCTTTGGTTTAAGTCCTTTCACCGCCGGGGTTGTAGCTCTGTTGGGAAATCTAACAGGCGCAGTGGTTGCTTACATTTTGGCCCACCTGCTGGGTGAAAGTGTAGCTAAAAGACTCTTTGGCGAAAGGTTGTACACTAAGGGCGAAGCGGTTTTCAATAGATACGGATTTTTTGCGGTTCTCATAGGTGAACCCTATAAACTCATGTGTTGGTTGGCTGGAATATTCAAAATGCCCTTTTTAACCTTTGTACTCTCCAGTATAGTAGCAAGGGCTTTGAGGATTGGTGTATTTGTGTTCTTTGGAGACCTTCTTGAGAGGTTTTTAAGCTAAGTGGGTGCGGGAGGACTCGAACCCCCAACCGGGCGGTTATGAGCCGCCCGCTCTGCCATTGAGCTACGCACCCAGCTAACAAATTTTATATTATAACACCGTGTTTATGTCTAATCAAGAGCCAACGTTAAACTAAGCAATTTGGTTATAATTCTTCTCATGACAAACAAAGAACTTTTTGAGGTAGCCAGAACTCTTATGCCTGGTGGTGTTAGCTCTCCTGTCAGAGCCTTTAAAGCGGTAGGTACAGATCCCATAATAGTCAAAGAAGCCAAAGGGTGTTATATATGGGATGTGGAGGGAAAGGAGTATATAGATTATCTTTGTTCCTGGGGGGCTGCTATTTTGGGACATTCTCACCCCAACGTAGTAAATGCTATCGTAGAACAATCTCAGAAGGGAACCTCTTACGGCTTGACTAATGTTCACGAGATTACCCTATCGCAGATGATAACTGAAGTGATGCCAAGCGTTGAGATGGTAAGGTTCGTCTCTTCGGGCACGGAAGCTACCATGTCAGCCATAAGACTGGCAAGGGGGTACACGGGAAGGAAGTACATAGTGAAGTTTGAAGGCTGTTATCATGGGCATGCGGACTCTCTTTTGGTTAGTGCAGGCTCTGGTGTTGCTACCTTTGCCATACCAGGAACACCTGGCGTTCCCCAAGAGATAGCTCAGCTAACTTTGGTGGTTCCATACAACGATTTGGAAGCCTTGGAGAAGGTCTTTAAGAGTTATGGACATGAGATCGCCGGGGTTATAGTAGAACCAGTAGCGGGGAATATGGGTGTGGTGTTGCCGGAAGATGGATTTTTGGAGGGAATAAGAAGGCTCTGCGATGAATACGGTGCCCTTGCTATATGCGATGAGGTCATCACCAACTTCAGGATTGCACCGGGTGGTGCCCAAGAGTACTACGGTAGAAACCCAGACATCACATGCATGGGTAAGATCTTGGGTGGAGGTATGCCAGTAGGAGCATACGGAGGCAAAAGGGAGATCATGGAAAAGGTAGCTCCAGAAGGTCCCATATACCAAGCGGGAACGCTTTCTGGGAATCCTCTATCATTAGTAGTGGGTATTGCAACCCTCAAGACGCTCTTTGAAGAAAACCCTTACGAGAGGTTAGAAATACTTACAGTAAAGCTCTCGGATGGCATATCAAAGATACTCGCCGAGAAGGGCATCCCTCATACCATAAACCGTATAGCATCCATGTTTACAGTTTTCTTTACCGAAGGACCTGTTAGAGACTACAAGAGTGCTAAAGCTTCAAACCTTGACATGTTTGCCAAGTTCTTCAGAGCACTACTTAAGAGAGGTGTGCTTTTTTCACCTGCTCAGTTTGAGGCCTGGTTTTTGAGCACCGCACACACTCCGGAGGTGATAGAAGAGACGTTAAACCGCGTGCAAGATGCGGTTAAGGAGCTTTAGGATGGAAAGGATAAGGTGTTTAGTGCTGGACCTGGAAGGAAACGCAAAGGAGATAACACAGAAATTAAACGAAGCCATTGAAGCCATAGAAGCGGAGGGAGGACAAGTATTAGATGTAAGACCATCCTTTACAAGGGAACACGGCATAGATGGCTTTGTGGTTCTATATACGGTTATTTATAAAGCAGAAAAAAGTTTAGAAACTGAATGAGTAAAACCTTAAAACTCTCTACCTGCACCCCTTAAAAAAGACCCTTTTCATATTCTTTAGTGCTTTGTTGCATAAATCATAGGGATGGCCACCTTGCTAAACAAGGTCGGTACTTATCTTAAGTTCTTTGGTAGCATTTTTAGTTAACCAAAGTTCGAAATTCCCCCTCAGCACTAAAACCGTTGTATTCCCCCACTTTGTTGTCTAGTAAAACCGCTGAACTGGTATAGTCATGTAACCATTCCGTATTTATGGGCTTTGTTGTGTAAATCGTGGAAATGGTTACACCGCTACATTCCTTTTTATGCAACAGAGTTATTAAAGGGCATCAGAAAGAAGGTAGTACATAACAGCCATGCGCGTATATACACCGTTTTCTACTTGCTTAAGAACAAGCGACTTTTCGGAATAAATTAGATCACCATCCATATCCACGTAGGCGTTAACAGGTCCGGGGTGCATAAAGTAGCCTTTAATGTTTTTGTACCTTTCCTTTGTCAACCCAAACTGCAAAAAGTAGCTCTCCTTTGAGGGTATAAAGTTTTCTTTAAATCGCTCTTCTTGCAATCTAAGGTATATTACCACGTCCGCCCAAGCTATACCATCTTCGACTACATCAAAAACCGCATCCACACTAAAAGGTGAAAGGTCTATAGGCATTAAGGTTTTTGGAGCACATACACCAACATTAGCACCGTAGAGCTTGAAAAGGTAAGAGGATGATCTAAAGACTCTGCTGTGGAGTATATCCCCTACGAACAGGATGTTAAGACCTTCTATAGAAGCGTATACTTCAAAGAGCGTAAAAAGGTCTAAAAGACCCTGAGTAGGATGCTGATGGGAACCATCCCCTGCATTTACCAAACTCATCTTGATGTCTTGGTAATTTCGATAAGGGTAAATAAGAAAGGGAACTCTGAATATTACAGCCCTAAAGCCCAAGGACTGCAAGGTCATCAAGGTATCCCTAAAGCTCTCCCCTTTTTCTATAGAGCTCTCTCCCCTGCCAACGTAATAGGTGTTTAAGTTTAACCTTTCACACGCAAGCTGAAAAGAAAGACGCGTACGCGTAGACGCTTCAAGGAATAAGAGAGCTACGTCCCCATTTAAGCTTTTTTTAAGCCCGCCCTTAAAATCCTTAAACAGTTTAAAAAGGTGTTCTATGTCATTCTTGCTTAGCTGGGATACGTCTATGAGACTTCTCATCAGGCTTTATTTTAAACCAAGAAGAACCCTTATATCCTCCTCTGGTAAAGGTTTGCACAGGTAAAAGCCTTGCGCATAATCACAATCCATATGCTTCAGAGCGTCCAATTGGGCGCTGTTTTCCACGCCCTCTGCTAAGGTTTTGTATCCCAACAGCTTTATCATTGTAATAACAGACTTTAGGAATTTTTCATTCTTCTCATCTATGTCTATATTGTGAACAAAGCTCATGTCGATCTTTATTAAATCAACGGGTAAATCTTTAAGATAACTTAGCGCCGAATAACCCGTTCCAAAATCATCTATAGCCACCTTTATATTTTTGTTTATCTCTTTTAGCTTTTGTACATTCTTTATGAAGAGGTTCAAATCTTGAGCAGCAACTCTTTCTGTTATCTCAACCGTTAGTTTGCTATCCTTATACTCCTCCATCGCAGACTTTATAAATTCCACCACATCGCCTTGTGTAAAGGTTCGCGATGATATGTTTACACTAATTGGTATATCCCATTCAGCACTCTTTCTGGCTAGGTAGCGCACAGCCCAACTTTCAAATGTCTTTACGTAGTCGTAAGGTCCTGCTTCCAAGAAGTCAATGAACTCTGATGGTGGAATTATCGTCCCGTCATGCATTTTAATCCTTACCAACGCCTCCAAGCCAGCAACCTTTAACGTCTTAAGGTCATAATAAGGTTGGTAATAAAAGGTAAAGAGATTTTCATTTAGTGCCTTTACTATAATCTCTCTACTCCCCATAAAGGTTTCTATATGTTGTGAAACATCTTTGTTATAAAAAACAATTACGTTTTCTCCTTTAGATTTAGCCTCCTTTAAAGAGGCAACTGCTAAAGCGAATAACTCTTGAAATGTGTGTGCATCATTGGGATATAGTGTTATACCTGCGTTAAAGCTTAATGTTATACTCATACCATTTTCCAAAGTTATAGGTTTACTAAAAACATCTAACAGATCATGGTAAATTTTTTCAAGCTGTTTACTCTCCACATTACTCAAAAATACTCCAAACTCATCTCCACTCATCCTACTTACGACTGCTTTGTCTCCAAATAACTCTTTGAAAATAAGACCTATTTTTTTTAGAACTTTGTCTCCAACATCTACACCGTAAGTGTGGTTTACGTAGGATATACCGTAAGGATCTATGACCGCAAGCACACCGTTTTCTACAACACCTATCAGTTCAGATACTTTGAAGCTAAATCCTTTGTAGTTAAGGAGTCCTGTCATAGTATCGTAGAAGGTAAGCCTTTGAATCTCCTCTGACATATAATACTCCCTTGTTACATCTCTACCTACTGATATAAACCTTCTTACGTTACCTGGCAGTTCTACAGGTATGATCTTTTGCTCCAAGTAGAAAACCTCCCCTGATTTTTTCCTGTTTGAAAACACAGCGTTAAACTCCATACCAGCCTTTATAGTTTCCCAAAGCTTTTCATAAAACTCCTTACTGTGATAGCCAGACTTGAATATCCTTGGATTTTTCCCCAACAGCTCACTTTTTTCATAGAGGCTAATCTTGCAGACAGCATCGTTGACGTAGGTAATAGTTCCATCCTCGTCTGTAACCATAACCCATGCGTCCGAATTTTCTAGCGCTGTACCTATTATGGTGAATTCTCTTGTTTTCTCCAAAAATTCAAGCAAAAGACTTATGTCGTTTCCTAACTGCTCGATAACGTCTCTTAACTCCTCATCGAAAAAGTAAGGTTCGTCAGAGTATAGGTTGAGCGTAGCTACCACCTTCCAGCCTTTTTTTATGGGTATGGAGGCGGAAGAGAGATAGCCCATCTTTAACATCTTTTCCCTAAACGCTTCCATACTTGGATTTGTTTTTGTATAGGGATTTATCTGAGCATTACCAGTATGGAAAGCCAATCCGGTAGGACCTCTCCCTTCAGGTTTTTCTGGAGATGTGTATATTTTTACGTTATCTAAATAGTCTCCTACATGACCGCAAGAGTATGCTACCTTTACCCAGCCTTGAGTGTCTGGTATGCCTATCCACGCCATTTTGATTCCTAACTTGTCTACTACTACACTACAAAGCTTTTGAAAAAGCTCTTCTTCCGTTAGGACTTCGCGCACCTCTTTGTTTATTATGTGCAGAAAGTCTTTCAACCTTTCTATCTTTATCAATCTTGATATGTCTATAAATAGCACCATTCCAGCGAAATAATCCTTGTAAATTACTGTGCTAGCATGCGCTATTACCCATTTAATAGACCCGTCTTTGCATAACACCTTCAAGGGCTTGTATATTGTTTCAAACCTCTCTCCCTTTAAACGTCTTTCAACGTAGTCTTTTACTTTTGGTTTTAACTCTCTATCTGCAATTAAGTCAACGATAGACATATTCTGCAACTCTTCTCTACTGTAGCCTAAAAGTTTTACAGCATAATCATTAAAGTGAATTATTTTATCTCGGTATAGAACGAGTCCTATGTGTGGTGAATTCTCTAAAGCTTTTTTTAAGTAGATACCTTCTTGAGTATCTAAAAATGCCTTAGCAACTTTATTAAATTCCAAGAGAATCTCAAACTCAAAATCTTTTATTTTCTCAACGTCAGGTAGGGATAGAAGAGCCTTGCCTAATTCTTCTGCGTATTCTGGATGCACCATAAAAAAGTGCACTTTAGGCATCTCAGCAATTGCATACACTTCAAACCAATCTTTATTTTCTACGTTTTTACAGACCTCACCATGTAAAAGTGCAAGATTAGCTTTACCGCTTCTTAGGTATTCTAGAGCTTCTGTGAAGCTTCTACAAAAGAGTAAATCTAGCTCTTTTATATCAAAACCTGCCTTAAGTATAGGGAAAACAGTTATGGGTACTTTTACCGTTGCCAATGTGACGGGCTTTTCTAACTTCTCACCACGCCTTTTTACAATTACCCCGGTATCCTGCTCCCCCTTGTAAGTTCCAATGAGCTTATAACCTCTTTCGTATAGCTTCTCCGCAACAAATAGGTTTGCATAGTATACATGAAAGGTCTGTGTTTTTAGCCTTTCCCTTTCATCGTCAAAGTCCTTAAAGGGCTCAAAGACAACGGGCTTTTTAAGGACATCACTCAGATTTTTAGCAAACTCCCGCCAAAGGTTAATGCCTTCTTGCGTTTCCGTATCGTGAGGGCATACAGCAAGTTTTATAGAATTTGACGTACTCATTCTTCGATAGTACCTAATACAAAATATCAAAATATAAGCAAACATTTCCAATTTTATAACAAATCGGCTTTGTTAAACAAATCAGGTTTAAGACAAAGAATCCTCCCAGAGTTCCCTTTATCAGAGAAGGCTCATATGGCATAACTATCTGGCATTCCAACCTGCCCTGCATAACTCCTCGCTCCCACCCTCTCAGAAAATATCATCTTCTTCCTGAAAAAAGCCGCCTAGCCTACCCTCCTTATCTCCCTCAAATTCTCATCCCTTGAATTCCTCTACTTCTTGGAATTCTTCTACCCCTTGCTATTACTATGTTTCCAAATAACCGCACCCCTACGAGGTGGAATGACACCTTTTTCTCCCCTCTCCTTAATAACTGCATAACACTTCTGCCTGTCATAAGCCTTGTCAGCTATTAGCTTCTCTATCTTCCCTTCCACTTGCCATAAAAGCTCACAAAGTACATCACCATCTGCTAATTCATTCCCACTTACATGCACTGACACTATCTCATTACTCTTTTCATTCACACCAGAAGAGTTAACCACTAAGTGCAAAGGCTCTTCTACAAAAGCTTGTACAGTCTGGAACAGGTAAGTTCAATCCAATCAACTCGCTGTTTGTCTGAGTAGAAGGTGATAGACTGCTTGCAGAGTAGCCATGCAAAGGATGACTGCATCGTTATAAAAGCAAGGTCTATCTTTCTTTTTGGTTTTGTCCTTGTTTATCCAATCTTTGATGAGGTCTTCGGAGAACCAGATTGTAAGGCTTCTCATAGTGGGCTTTGTTGCATAAATCAAAGGAGTGGCTACCTTGCTAAACAAGGTCAGTCCTTATCTTGATGCTCTTTAGTAGCAATTTTAGTTCGCCACAGCTCGAAATTCCCCCAGCCAGAACCGCTATATTCCTTCATTTTAGCTAGGTGTATTTATTTATGCAACAAAGTCGTTTTAGCTATAGAATAAAACAACGAGCACTAACTGGATAGTTTTTGGATATAGAATCACCTTGACTCAAA
>OFGS01000302.1_pt1 | contig 10552 bp, 7 predicted proteins | sample 1521851 | NCBI WGS metagenome assembly OFGS01 (sample SAMEA3142070, study PRJEB24117) | hot springs metagenome
CATAAGTAATAGTTTATCCCGTTATGCTCAGAAAAACTTCACTTGTGCGATAAGGTCCCTTTACTGCGAAACCTCAAAGTTTCAAAAAGTTCATAAAGCACAGGGAGCAAGAAGAGGCTCAAGGGAAGACCTGTAAAAATGCCACCTATCACCGCTATGGCTAAGGGTTTCCTGAGCTCTGCGCCCGCGGTTATTCCAAGTGCTACCGGTGTTAGCGCCGATACGATGGTGAGGGTGGTCATAAGTATAGGTCTTAGTCTTTCCTTTCTTGCCTGCATGATGGCCGCTCTTGTTTCCCATCCTTCCTTTTTCAGCTGTATGATACGCTCTATGAAAAGGACCGCATCCCTTACGATTATGCCTATAAGGAGGATTATGCCAAAGTAGGTAGGGACGCTCAAGGAAGAGCCAGAAAGATAAAGCATACCAAAGGTACCAGCTATTGCCAAGGGTACCATCAAAAGGACGGTAAAGGGATGTATTAGGCTCTCGAACAAAGAAGCAAGCACCATGTAAACACCAACAAGGGCTACGATCACTGAAAGACCAAAGCCTTGAAAGGCCCTCTGAAACTCTCTAGCCTGTCCTGCCCTCTCAAATGTGTATCCCGGCGGCAAGTTTTGAGAAAGCCAGGTCTCTATCTCCGAGATGGCTGTAGAAAGGTCCTTGTTAGAGAGGTTGATAAACACATTAAAGGCGTACTGCCTGTTGTAGCGGTTTATCACTTTATAGCCTGTGGCTACCTGGTATTCTACCAACTCACTCAGCGGTACGAGGTTTCCCGTGCTGGACCTGACGAAGACCTTGTTTAAGTTTTCCCAGTTTTTCACAAACTCTTCGTTTGCCTTCACATAAAGGTCGTAGCTTTCCGCTCCAAGCTCGTAAGTGGCAACTTTAAGCTTGCCAAAGAGTATCTGTAAAGTGGTGCTTATCTGCTCTACGGAAACGCCAAGGTCTCCAAGCTTTTCTCTTTTTACCCTTATCTGCACCTGCGGCTCGTTGAGCCTTAAGTTTGTGTCTATATCTCTGTAGCCCGGTGTGTTTCTTAGAAAATCCGTAAGCTTGTCTGCGATGTTTTGAAGCTCTTCAAGGCTTGGACCTTTTATCACGTACTCCATGTCAACCTGTCTGCCCGCTCCAAAGACCACGGGCGCACCCTCTACGCTTACCCTCACATCCTTGAGTTTGGAAAACTCTCTCCTTAGCATGTCCATAACCCGGGTCTGATGAGGTCTGTCGCCGCTTTTGAGGTAGACAAAGGAGATGCCTCCATTTACGTCTGGTCTTCCAGCCACTCCCTGCCCTACAGCCATACCAAACCTGTCCACGTATGGATTTTCTCTTATTATCCTTTCTATCTGCTCAGCCTTCTGAAGGGTAAACTCAAAGGAAGAAGCCGTTGGCGTTTCAAACCTAACTATAAACCTCCCTTCATCTACAGCAGGGAAGAACTCCTTCTTGGTAAGTTTAAAGAGTTGAAATCCTACGACAAGGCTTAAAAGGGAAATTAGTATGACAACCCCTTTGTGGTTCAAAGACCACTTTAAGAGCCTGTCAAAAAAGCCTTCAAACTTTTCGTACGCCCTTGTAAATGGATTCTGGTAGGTTTTGCTTACAAGCCGAGAGACAGCCATCGGCGTAAAGCTTACGGCGACTACGTACGAGATGGCTATGGCAATGATAAGGGTTAATGCAAAGGCACCTAAAAGCGTTCCAAGAACGCCTGTGAGGAACAGAATAGGTAGAAACACAACGATCAGTGATGCGGTGGAGGCTAGAAGGGCAAAGATGACCACTCGCGTGCCTTCAAAGCCAGCCTGCATAGGCTCAAGACCTTCTTCCCTCCTTCTGTATATGCTCTCTAGAACCACTATGGCGTCGTCTATGACGATTCCTACCGCCACGGCCATAGCTAAGAGAGTCATTGTGTTAAGAGATTGTCCCAAAAGCCAAAGAAAAAACACCGTTCCAAGAAGGGCTATAGGTATGGCAAACACGGGTACCAGTGTAAGCCTTACGCTGCCCAAAAATACGTAAACCACCAGCGCGGTAAGAAGGCTACCGACGATTATCTCCTCTTGAGCCGCCTTCACACTATCCCTTATGAAGATACTCGTGTCCAGTGTGTAATCCAATCTCATATTCTGCGGTAGCTTTTTGTTCCATTCCTCCATTACCTTCTTTACACCGTCTACCACCTGTACCGTGTTGGCTCCCGACTGTTTGTAGATGATAAAGGCTATGGCTTGCTCTCCCATGTACCTAGCCATGCCCCTCTTTTCATCCTCGCCAAAGTAAACACTTGCCACATCTTTAAGCTTTAAACCCCTGCCCACGTAGGTTTCTTCCAACTCCTTAGGTTCTTTTACCTTTCCGTAAAGTCTAAGGATGTATTCCCTGTCCTTTCCGTAGATGCTTCCTGAAGGAGCTTCCAGGTGGTTTTTGGACACACTCTCCAATACGTCTATGGGCGTTAAGCCCCTTGCGTAGAGCTTTTGAGGATCTATCCTCACCCACAGGACGTTGTCCCTGAAACCTCCAAGGTCTACACCACCCACACCGTTGACGCGTTCAAAGTCCCTCTTTACGAGCTTGTCCGCATAGTAGGCTAACGTCTGGTAGTCTGCGTCCTTTGAGTGTAGAAGGATAGCCATTATGGGCGCTGCGGACGTGTCTACCTTCCTCACCACGGGAGGGTCAACGCCAAAGGGCATACTTCTGTAAGCCCTCTGCACAGCATCCCTCACCTCCTGGGCACCCACCTCCACATCCTTGTCTAAGGAAAAAACTACCGTTACTCTAGACACCCCCGCAAAGCTCTGGGAAGAAACGTACTCTACACCGCTTATATTGGCTATCTCGTCCTCTATCTTACGCGTTACGTTGACATCTACCACGTAAGCATCCGCACCCCTGTAGGTTGTGGTAACGCTCACTATGGGAAACTCTACATCGGGCAATCTATCCACGGGTATGATTCTCAGGCTGTAGAGTCCTAGCAGGATAAAAGAAAGCATGAACATCCAAGTGGTTATGGGTCTGTTGATAAAGAACCTGTACATGCAAAGAATTATAACCGACTGACCAGTCAGTATGCTATAATCTTCTCATTATGGTTTGGTTTCTGTCCCTTATACTCATGCTTTTTGTGGGATGTTCTAAGAGGGAAGAGGTAAAAAGAGAGCCAGAAAGACAGCTTCTGGTGTCTACCTACACGGTCAGCGAAGAGGTCATAGAGAAGCTTTATTCCACAAAAGCGTACTTTGAAGCTGTAAGGGATGTGCAGATAAAGCCGGAGGTTTCTGGAAGGGTGACTTCTATCAAGGTGGAGGAGGGGGACTTTGTCAGAAAAGGTCAAGTACTTTTGATCGTGGACCCTTCCGACTACATCAACACCCTAAACCAACTGAAGGCTCAACTTGCGCAGGCAAGGAGCGCTTACGAAAACCAGCTTGCCATAGTGGAAAGGAGAAAGGAACTCTTTGAAAGAGAACTTATAGCCCGAGAAGATTACGAAAGCGCCAGAACTCAGCTAAAGGTGCAAGAGGAAGTAATAAAGTCGATAGAGGCGCAGATAGAAACCGCAAAGCTAAACCTTGGTAGGACTTCTTTAAAGGCACCCTTTGATGGATACGTAGCCCAGAGGATGGTAAACGTAGGGGACTATGTAAACCCTAGCTTGCCAACCTTTAGGATAGTGTCCTTAAACCCTATAAGGCTTGTATTTGAGATTCCCCAGGAACTTCTACCCTTTGTGAAAGAAGGTAGTACTGTAAAAGCCTACGTAGAAGGCGTTGGTGATGTGGAAGGAAGGGTCTTTTTTGTATCCCCGCTGGCAAATGCAAGCAGGCTCATAACGGTAAAGGCAACGGTTTTCAACCCAAAGGGCACCCTAAAGCCAAACATGTACGCAGAGGTATACCTCAGCATGGGTACAGAGACGGCTTTTAGGATACCAGAAAGGTCTTTGGTGATACTTGGAAACAGGAAGATCGTCTGGAAGTTAGAAGGTGATATGGTCAAGAGCGTGCCCGTGGACGTAGTGAAGCAAGAGAGTGGATATGTGTGGATAAAGGGCGAGCTAAAAAGCGGTGATCAGGTTGTGGTGGAAAACCTTGGTGCACTAAGGGAAGGTATGAAGGTGAAGGTAAGATGAAAGTTTTCCTTTTTTTATTGGTCTTTGTATCCATTTCCTTCTCCATAACTTTGGAGGAAGCTGTAAAGGTAGCCAAAGATAACGCTACGAAGGTAAGACTTTCTCGGTTAGAGATTGAAAAAGCTAAGGAGCAGATAAGGCAGGCAAGGGCTAAAATCTTACCAAGCGTGAGCTTTACCTACTCTTACACGCACCTAGGGGGTGAGCTTGCCACAGGCTTGACACCAAGGGATAGGCACGCATACAGTCTCTCTTTAAACCAAACCCTCTTTGACCTTTTCCTTTTTAGGTCTTTGGACGTAGCCAAAGAAAACCTCCAGCTCCAGCGCTTGATACTGGATGACATAACTAGGGAGGTGGAGTATCAGACGAAGGTTCTATTTTACGGACTTTTGTACAAAAAGCAGTTAGTCAAGGTCTATGAGGAGGAACTAAGTTACTGGGAGGAGAACTACAAGCTGGTAAAGGCTAAGTACGACGCGGGCATAGTGCCAAAGGTAGAGCTTCTAAGAAGCCAATCCCAGCTGGAAAACGCACGGGCAAGACTTGAGATGGCAAAGAGCGATTACGCTAACGCTTTGGAAGACTTTAAAGTCTTCCTAAGGCTAGAGAGCATAACTGAGCCCGAAGGCTCCTTAGAACCAAGGATAGTAGCCTATGAATTGGATAGTCTAAAGCAAGCCCTCTTAGAGAACAACACCACGCTAAAGGTCGCTCAGGAGTACGTAGAACTTCAGAAAAAGAGAGTACAGCAAGCTAAAGCCCTTTACTATCCCACCGTGGGCTTTTCCGCAACCTATCAGGGGAGCACTTCACGCACGGGAACTTCTACCCATATGAGGGACGGCTACACCATTGGATTATCCTTGAACTACAACATCTTTGATGGATTTTCCAGGGATTCTACAGTAGCTCAAGGCGAGATAGAACTTTTAAAACTAAAAGAGGAATACATGGACAAGAGGGAAAAACTTGTTGGAGAGCTCAATAAACTGATCAATACGATAAAAGCCCTTGAGATTAGAATATCTGCAAGTAAAACTGCCCTAGAGGCTGCGGAGGAGTCTCTAAGACTTTCCAAGGAGCGCTACAGGCTAGGTATAGCTACACAACTTGAGGTTTTAGACAGTATAAACAACTACAACAATACTCTTTTAAACCTTAACTTTCTGTACTATCAGTACAACATCAACGTAGCACTTCTTGAGAGATTGGTAAGATGACAGACACAAGGGCTAAACTCCTACAGTCCGCCAAAGAGCTCTTTTCAGAGAAGGGTTACCATCAGACCACCGTGGACGACATAGTCCAGAAGGCACAGGTTTCCAAGGGAGCCTTTTACTTTTACTACAAAAGCAAAGAAGAGATAATGAAGGCTTTAGTCCTTGACATGTCTGACCGAATGATAGGAAACCTGGAGAAAAGAGTAAATGAGGGTTTAAGCGTTGAGGAGACTCTCAAGCTATGCGTGTCTGAGTTTTTGGAGATGTTTTACGAAGACAGACACATAGCGTACATATTCTTCTTTGAGCTCCTTGGCACGAGCGAAGAGTTTAGAAGGCTACACTTTGAAAAGACCGCAAGGGTCAGGGAACTTTTACTGCATCTTGTCAAAAGGGGTATGGAAAAGGGGGAGATAAAAAGGGTAAATCCTGAGGTGGTGGTGTGCCTCTTGATGGGTTTTGTAAGGTTTCTCTACCTAGAGTACATATTCGAAGACAACCTTACCCTTGAGGAGGTAAAGGCTATGGCTCTTGAAGGGATAGAGATAGTTTTAAGGGGGCTAAAATGCTGATACTTCTTCTTGTTTTTGTAAGCCTTTCCTTTGGGCTAAGTCTCGAGGAAGCTATAAAGCTGTCCCTGGAGAACAACAAAGAGCTTCAGGCCCAGAGGATAGCGCTGAAGACCTCGGAGTTGAACCTAACCGCGGACAAAAACCTCTACCTACCCGAGTTTTTCTTCAGCTACAGGTACGTACACCAAACAGAGAAGCAGGGTTTTAACGTGCCTCCAAATATGACCGTATCTTCTTCCAAGAGAGACTATCAGAGCTACACCTTGGGGCTAAGGCAGATCCTTTATGACGGTGGGTTTAGGGCTTCCAAGGTAGACCTTTCACGCTCAGAGGTGGAGATACAAAGGCTGTTAGTTAAGGAAAAGGAAAAAGACGTAGCCCTTGAGGTGGTAAAGGCTTATCTAGACGCTCTGAGTGCCAAGGCTTTGGTAGAGGTTTACAAAAAACAAGAGGAAGCTTTGAGGTTTGCAAAAGAGAGAGCTCAAGCCTTTTACGAGCAGGGACTTGTCGCTATAACGGATGTACTCCAAGCTCAGGTTAAACTTTCCCAAGCTCAAAGAGATCTTCGCCAAGCGGAAGGAAGCTATAGAGTAGCCCTATCCAGGCTTTCCCAGTTGGTGGGGAAAGAAGTATATGACGTAGAGCCCGTTGAGGTAAGCGTAGAGGAGCTGGACCTAAACACCTACGTAGAAAAAGCCCTTTCAAAGAGGGAGATAATAAACATTTTTGCTCAAAAGGTAAGTCAAGCCCAAAAGCTTCAAAAGCTAAGAGAAAGCTCCCTTTTGCCGAAGGTCTTTTTGCAGTTGGAGTACCTATACTCGGACCAAAACCCTGTGGTAAGTCCCAAAGGCTTAGGTCTTTTTTCCTTTGGTGTAAGCCTTAACCTTCAGGGGCTTGAGGGATACTACAGAAAGCTGAGCGCTGTAGAAGAGGAGAAAAAGGCTAAGGTGGAGCTTTTAGACATAAAGGAGAAGATAAAACTTGCGGTAAAGGCTGACTACGAGAACCTACTGACCACAAGGGATAGCCTTAAAGTGGCGGAGGATGGACTAAAGTTTGCGGAGAAGTTTTTTGAGCTGGTTCAGGAGCAGTACGCCAACCAGATAGTGGGTATGTTGGAGCTCTTGGATGCTGAAGCAAGCCTTACAAGCGCCAGAAAAAGCAGAGAGCTTTCCTACTATGAATATCTTAAAGCTTACTTTCAACTAAAAAGGACGGTGGGCGAGATACCATGAAGAGAAGGGAAAAGTTGGGCATAGTCTTCCTCTCTATCCTCCTCCTTTTCTTCGCTCTACTTTCCGCACGGTGGATAAAGCACAGGATGGACTACGCTATCACCAATGCGGTCTTTGTAAGAACGGAGGAGCTTACCCAGTTAGGTTTTCAAGTGCCTGGTCAGGTCATGGAACTTAAAAGAGACGTAGGAGAAGAAGTAAAAAAAGGGGAGGTTCTGGCAAGACTGGATCCTACAGAGTACCAACTTCAACTGGAAAGCATATCCGCACGTATAGAGCAGTTGGACGCTCAAAGAGACGCCCTTCGGATCCAGCTACAGAGAGTTTCCAAAGAATCCCAGATAAACATAGAGTCCGCCAAGATAAACACCCAGGAGCTTCTTAAAAGGGAAAGGTCTCTACTTGCTCAGATAGAGGAGGTTTCCCTTAGCTTGAAAAAAGCCCAACTTGACTACCAAAGGTTTAAAAGCCTTCACGAAAAGGGGCTTATTCCCACCTCAAAGCTGGAAAATGTAGAACTCCAATACAGGACGCTACAGGAAAAGGAGAAAGGTTTAAGGGAAAGCTTAGAAGAACTAAGACTTGTGCGCGAAAGGGCTTTCAAAGACGTGGAACGCGCTTTGGCAAACACCAGCTTAGCAAAGGAGATAGCCCTTCAGATAGAGGCTCTTTCCAAAGAGATAAAAAGTCTAAGAGCTCAGGAGGAGATTTTTAAGAAACACCTAAAGGATACCTACCTAATAGCGCCCTTTGATGGGATCGTTGCCAAGAGGTTCGTAAGCACGGGCGACAGTGTAAAAGCTGGTCAGCCTGTGTACGCAGTAGTGAAAAAAGACGCTCTCTACGTAGAGGCTCTTTTGGAGGAAGACAAGCTGTATGGAGTAAAGGAAGGCTCTATAGCCTACTTTAGACCAGATGCCTACAAGGATGTCCTTTTTGTAGGTAGAGTGGTTAGCCTTTCTCCTGCGTCCGCTTCCACCTTTGCCTTGGTGCCAAGGGACGTCTCCGCTGGTGAGTTTACAAAGGTAGTCCAAAGGATACCGGTAAAAATCGTGTTAGACAAAGGTCCCGTTCACCTTCTTAGGGTAGGTATGGGAGGGACTGTAGAGATAAAGAGGGAAAGATGAAGCTCTACGAGCGCCTATCTCCCTTTGAAAGGGTTTTTTTGACCCTTTCTGTCATGCTTGGTGTCTTTATGGCCATACTGGATACCACCATCGTGGACATCGTGGTTCCCAAGATGATGGCACCGCTGAGCACAGACCTTTACGGAGTCCAGTGGGTCATAACCTCTTACATGACGGCATCGGCCACAGCCATACTTTTGGTGGAGTGGATAGAGTCCAAAGTAGGCTTAAAAAAGGTTTACATGTTTGGCCTCTTTCTCTTTACCCTTTCTTCCTTCTTCTGCGGACAGGCTAAGTTTTTGGAGTGGATGATCCTTTGGAGAACCTTCCAAGGAGTAGGTGAAGCCCTTATCGTCGTGTCTGCGGAAGCTCTCCTCTTTTCCGCCTATCCACCGGAAAAGAGAGGTCTGGCCATGGGTATATACGGCCTTGGTGTTAGCTTTGCACCAGCACTTGGACCTACCTTAGGAGGATATATAACAGAACACATAGACTGGCGTTGGATCTTCTACATAAACATACCAGTGGGTGTTTTCACTTTGACACTTTCTTACTTCTTCCTACAAGACGAAAAAAAGCCCTTTCCCTTTAGACTAAACTTTGTCTCTTACTTTTTCATATCCGTCTCTACAGTCAGCACCCTGATAGTTCTTTCGAAAGGACAGCAGAAGGGCTGGTACTCCTCTGACTTTATACTCTACCTTACCCTTATTGCGATCTTTTCTTTCTTACTCTTTCTACTTTCGGAGCTTGTATCAAAAAATCCCCTTCTGGACTTTTCCATCTTCAGGATAAGGGAGTTTACCGTGGCTTTGCTTGTTTACTTCCTTCTTCTTGGTTTTTCCATGTATCAGGTTTTTTACCTTATCCCCCTCTACTACGAGTACCTCAAAGGTCTTACCACCTTTCAGGCAGGGATACACATACTTCCCTTGGCGTTGGCTGTAGGTTTGTCCTCTCCCATAGCGGGCTTGATAAGCGACAAAAAGTCCGCAATGTTACCGTTGTACATCGCCGTAATCCTTTACCTCTTTGCAAGCCTATACCTTATGCCAAAGTTTGATTACTTTACTCCAGCTTGGAGCGTTTCCATAAAGCTTACAATTTTAGGCGTTGGCATGGGATTTTTCTTTGCCCCCATTACAAACCTAGCACTGAAGAAGCTTGGTGATAAGACCACTTTAGGTGTTTCCCTTATGCACTACGCCCGTTTTGTGGGTGGCTCCTTTGGCACAGCGCTTGCAACAAACGACCTAAACCGCTTTATGTGGGAAAGCTTCCAAAGAAGCTCCGAAATTCAAAACTACTGGGTCGTTTACTCCTTCATAGAGGAGAAAGGGCAGATACTTTTTTATCAGGTGCAACAACTCTACGCTTTGTCCAATTCTTTCCAAAAGGCTTTCTTTATTGCAGGGCTTTGGGGGCTTTTAGGTTCTCTTCCTATAATTTACATGTTCTTTAAGAAAATTCTTAAAAGTTGGTAATCTACCTCCTTCCCTTGTCCCTATACATATCCTCATCTAAAGCTTTAATGAGGGTTTTTAAGTCTGTATAGTTCCTGTTCATTTCCACTACACCTATGCTAACGGATGGAGAAATTTTTTCATCATCAAACGTTATATCTAACGTTTTTACCTTTTCTTTTATGCGCTCTCTTATCTTTTCTGCTGTTTCCATTGCAACGTTGGGAAGTATTACTAAAAACTCATCCCCACCCCATCTACCCAATATGTCTCTGGCTCTTAGCGATGATCTTATGGCGTAGGCTATCCTAATTAACACGTTGTCGCCTGCAGAGTGCCCATACCTATCGTTTATATACTTAAACTTGTCTATGTCTATAAACATCACACTGAATTTTTTACCCGTTTCTATGAATTCCTTTATATACTCCTGCAATGCCCTATCTATAGACCGTCTGTTGTAGACCCCTGTCAAATAATCCAAGTTAGCTTCTCTATCCGCATGCTTTAATCGTCTTTTAAGGTCTTCTATGATTCTTTCTTTTTCTTCAACACGTTTTAAAAGCATTTCATTTTTTTGTCTAAGTTCACTCACATGAGTTAGTATTGATGATACTATTTCGTTTATTTTCTTCACATCAGCTTCGGATATTCTTAGGTTTTTTAATTCTTCCTCCTTATGCTGAGTGTAGTTATTACTATCTTCTAATGTTTTATGTAAATCTTTTATTATCTTCCCTAATATTTCTGTAGCGTTATACACATCTATAGATAAC
>OFGS01000303.1_pt1 | contig 10507 bp, 9 predicted proteins | sample 1521851 | NCBI WGS metagenome assembly OFGS01 (sample SAMEA3142070, study PRJEB24117) | hot springs metagenome
ATCCGCTGCCATCAATGACCATACCATTACGTAAAATAATATCAAACTTCACAGAGTCCGCCTCGAGTGAAGAAGTATTTACTTGGAATTTATAAATTTATATCTTTTCATCGCGGGATTTTATCTCGACACCGTGGATCTAACTAAACTATTGTCATGTTTATTAGATTCGCATTGTTTATCATAGAAAGGAGTTTTATGAAAATTATCGTTTTGGATGGTGCTGATTATTTTCCTATAACTCTACAATACACGTTGTAATACCGGTCAGCTATTCTATTCCAGTCGAAATTCTCCTCTGCATGTTTCCTCGCTTCAATACTCATTTTTAACCTTTTCTCCTCGTCTAATAATAACTCTATTATCTTCTCAATTAAACCTCTAATATCGCCTGCACGCACTACATAGCCGTTTACACCATTTATTACGTGATCGCTAATTACACCTACATCGAACGCTATTACTGGTCTACCAACAGACATTGCTTCGCGTATGACTGTGGGGAGGAAGCTTTCTGCAATTGATGGATGAACATATATATCACAGTTCGCGTATATTCTCGGTAGTTCTTCCCATGGTACACGTCCAGTGAATTCAACATATTTATTTAAGCCTAGTTTTCTGGTTAATTTAACTAGTTCTTCGAGATATGGCCCTTTACCTACAACCCTGAATTTAACATTATTTGTTTCCTTTATAATCAGAGGCATTGATCTAATAAGGTATTGTATGCCTTTTCTCTTAACAATATTTGCAACAGTTAGGATCTCTACGTGTTGTTTTTTAATAGGTGGAGTATACTTGTAGAATTCTAAGTCTACTCCTACTGGTATTGTATCTATTATCTTGTTTTTCACGTAATCCGGGTAGAATTTCTCGAATAAATCTAATGTTTTCTTAGAGTCAAATACTAGTGCTTCTGCTTCACTTAGAGTAATCTTGTGTAATGTGTCTATAGATATTCGTCCCATGTTCTTTAAGAAGTGTTCGACACCGTATAGTAGTCTCGCCTGTAAACCTCTTCTGCCCGAGACATATTCATAATCTGTTATTTCAGCAGGTTGAGGATACTGTATAGGACCAATAACGAACGGTTTATTTCGCAAATTACCGAAGACAGCCAATAAATTAAAACCACTTCTAAGACCGAATGGAAGCATCGCGTGAACAATATCTACTTCTCTTAAAAGCCTCCTAGCTATTTTATAAGTTCTCGCGTGAAATAGTATTTTACCCTGTAGATCCCAATGTGAAACACCGTTTTCATATATTCTTATTTTTACAGGCAAGTTGGAATGTGCTTTACCTACTATTGCATTGATCTCAACGGGATATCGTTCAGCTATCTTGGTAATAATGTAGTAGACGATTGCCGATTCACTGCCTAATGATGGGTCAATTACTAAGTGGGCTGGCGCTATTAATATCTTCAACAGATTCACCGCATCTACCTATGTTAATAATAAAATTAAGATTTTTCAAGTAGACTCGGATCTCATTAGGAAATATGCTACTCGGGCATATTACACATATACTAGTAGTAGGTATATTGCCGTCGCTATTATTATCAATGCTCCTACTAACTTGATCTTTATCTCATTTCCAAGTATTGTTCTCTCTATACCCGTTAACTTGGAGAAGCCTACGAGAGCCAGGAGCATTAGTATCATTGGCGATATAAATACGAATACATATAGTGCTGTCATTAATGCCCATGTTAAAGTACCATATTCTTTCATAATGATATTGTAAGCGAGAAATAGGAAAGCTGAGCATGGCGCTAATGTAAAAGATGCTATGAGCCCCAACACTATTACGAGCGGTATACTAATAGCGCTATTATCCCTGTTAATTAAATCAATTAACTTGTATAATCTAAGCTTACTTGCCACTCTACATGGTATATCATCCTCGCGGCAAACCATTTCACTCGTTCTCTCCCTATTTCTCAACATTGCCGTAGTTAACATTATTAAACCATATGTAAACATAACTAATACTAGTATCATGGGTGGTAGTCTTAGTGAAATCACTCTTAGTAATAAACCGAGAATATAGTAGCCAATATAAAGTGATAATAGAAACGCGCTTCCGGCCTTAATAGCACTCTTAACATTGCCTAATGTAGTAGCTATTAGTGATGTAAATAACGCGTATATACAGGGATCGAAAGAATCTATTAATGCCCATGTTAGAATTAATCCTATTAACCCAGGTAGATTCGTTACTTGGTCCAATTTGATACCCCCATTCCACAAGATCTACTATTAATATATGTTTACTCCATGTTTATACTTGGTTGAATTATAGTTTTCAATAGCAATACATTCTTATTCTAAATTCTAGGCAATAAATCTCTTGTTCCATTGTCTAGGAGACATGATCACAGTATAGTTGATTTCTACATTGAGCAATCGTATTCTAGTTAATGCCCAGTGTTTGTCTCTACCTATTTGAGAGTATTTTAATAGAAGTTTATTCCCGCATTCAATCGGGGAGCAAGCATACTCTTGTAACTATAGGTAAAAATACTCCCGGAACACGTGGTTTACTGAAAAAGGTCTTTATACTGGTTTCACTGAACTGATTTCTCTTAGTCTCTTTATTGCTTTTGGTAAGATTTCTAGCGTGTACTCTATGTCTTCTCTACTATGGTACTTAGATACTTTGAACAATACACTGCCATGTGCTTCTTCATGTTTTCTACCTATTGCTAACAATACATGACTTGGTTCTAGTATTCGACTAGTACAAGCACTACCACTAGATACGTAAATACCGTGTAGACTGAGTTCTACTGTTATTGCTTCTCCTTCTACGTATAGAAAAGCTAAATTAGCATTGTTTACTACACGTCTATCTCCAAGTGGTCCATTTACAAGTACATGTGGTATTTCATCTAATACTCCTTTGAGAAGCATATCTCTCAGTGATTTTACATAGTTTATCCTGTCTACTGGGTTCTCAAAGAATATTTCTACTGCTTTCTTAAAACCAGCTATTAATGGCACATTTTCTACTCCTGGCCAGTGTTTCTCAACACTCAATTGTCCTTTTAATGGAGAATCTAACTCTACGCTTTTATTTACATAGAGTACTCCTACTCCGCGTGGACCATGTATCTTGTGACTACTAATAGTCAACATGTCTACTCCTAATTTACCTATATCTATTGGTATCCATCCATATGCATCTACTGCATCGCTATGAAATACGATATTAGGATTTATACTCCTAGCTATGTCTACTAATTCACGTATATTCTGTATTGTTCCTATTTCGTGGTTTACCATTTGTATACTAACAAGTATAGTGTCTCTATCAACATAGTATTTGAATAGTTCCGGGTCTATGAAGCCTTCACTGTCTACTGGTATACGTTGTACTTGGAATCCAAATAATTCGGCCATGTATTCAGCTGGATGTATTACACTGAGATGCTCTATTGCAGATACCAATATTTTACCCTTCTTATTTCGTTTTTTCAGCAAATAGCCCATTATTGCTAAGTTATTGGCTTCTGTACCGCTATGTGTGAATACTATCTCCTCAATATCCTTAACATTAATAGTCCTAGCTACTAGCTCTTTGGTTTCAAAAACTACTTCTAGTGCTTCCCACCCAATTTTATGTGTTATTGCAGGATGTCCATAACCCCTCGTATTGTAATATGGAGACATCGCTTCTACTACTATTGGAGGCACCCATCCACTATTTTCGAGATCGTAGTATACGCTGCGAGGCGGTTCACCATGTTCTCGTATTAGTTCTCTTATTTTACTACTAGAAGTCATACTATTCTCCCACCTTTACTGCTTTAGCGTAGAACGATTCTGAATCTAGTTGATTCAATTCTTTTACTTCAAAACCGTGTCTTAATAAGTATAGTTTTAGTACTTGTGGTGGTATATCCCTGGCTTTAAAGTATATTTTCAATTCTCTAGCACTATTTTTTGACTCCGCGAGTTTATTGGCCAATACTATTATTGGGTGTTGAGTGCACGAAGACCCAATATTCCTCACATCTATTTCTAATTCATGCATTTTCTCAGTCCTATTGTATTTGTTGTTGTTGACTTGTTTGAGGTGTAAGCTGTTTCATTGCCTTATAGTATCTCTCCAGCATTTCTTCTTCTTCCATTGTTTGCTTTTCCTCTATTGTCAAGTTTTCTGGTAACCATTCAGGGTGTTCATTTACCTTCTTATAATATGCCCTTATAGCTCTCTTCAATGCACCTACAGCTAGAATACTACAATGATATTTTATTGCAGGCAAGCCTCCAAGTTCATCTGATATCTGTTTCCATGTTACTTTCCAAGCTTCTTCGAGCGATTTACCAGCTATAATATCTGTGAGAATACTGGCAGCAGCGATATTTGCAGCACAACCATAACTCTCAAAACTGGCTTTTTCCACAATATCCTTGTTTTCTTTTCTACTGATCTTTAAGTATATCTTGATCATGTCACCACATGCAGGACTACCGGCGTTCTCTACAACATCAGCATCTTCTATGGGTCCTAGGTTTTTGGGTTTTTTAAATAATTGTATAATCTTGGGACTATATGGTAACGGTATTCTCGTGCTCACTCTTCACACCTATAACAATGTTATAATTACACAGGATTATAAACATATCTAATCTAGGTATTTTACAATGTGTTTAACAATTCTCTTAAGCCATCTTCAAGCTTAATACTGGGTTTCCAACCAGTATTCAAAGCTCTACTAATATCAGCAACGCTGTGCTTGATATCGCCCGGCCTCGGATCAGCGTATACTGGTTCTTTATTTAGCCCAGTGAGGTTCATTATTATTTCTGCTAATTGAATTATAGAAACAGCTCTACCAGTACCTACATTGAAGACTCCATCTAATTCTCTCTCAACTACGTGTTTGATAAATCTCACTACATCTAGTACATGTATAAAGTCTCTTGTTTGTTTACCATCACCGTGTATTAGTAATGGTTGATTACTCTTAGCTCTTTCAATAAACTTCGTTATTACACCTGCATACTGGCCGCTTTGATATGGTCCATAAACATTAAATAATCTCAGTATAGTGTACTTTAAGCCCTGTCTACCGTAGAACACTACTGTTTCCTCGCCCATCCATTTACTTAATCCATACAATGAAAGCGGACTTATGGGATGTTCTTCGTTTATTGGTATATATACTGGTTCACCGTATACAGCTGCTGAACTGAGATATACTAGATGAGATTTACTATCAAAAGCTATTTTCGCAATTTTACCTGTGACAGCAGTGTTGTTAACAATGTATTCATATGGCTTAATACTAGATTCAAATACATCTATGTATGCTGCAGCATGAATAATAACGTCTACTCTTGGTATATCGATATCTCTCCTTAAATCACCAACAACGATAGGTATGTCATTATCCTCCAATAAACTAGTCAATGAAGATCTCTCAAGACTATCAATAACTAGAACTGTAAAACCCTGTTTTTTAAGATACAGAGCCAAGTGTCCTCCTATAAAACCAGCACCTCCAGTAATAAGAATCTTCAATTTTATTTCACCAAAATCTAAATCTATTGTTTAAACCAATATGATTACCACGTACATTTTTACTATAAAAAGTGGAAACATTAATTCCAATACTAGTTCGCGTAGAAGACAGCTATATTTCCAAGTGTAATAATCTATTCATATTGTAGGGTTGTTATCCATGTTATGGAGAAAAATCATATTATTCACTGCATTATCATTCCTATTAGCTTTATTAATAGATGCGATTACTCTATACATACCCCATGCTTTCCCTATTTTAGGGATTATTAGAATGTGGAGTGTTGCTTTAACTGTTATTATTTGTACTCTATTAATTGATGGTGATTTAAAGATACTTAGAGAATATTTTCTTTTAAGCCGGAAAAGTGTTGCGTGGTATTTGATTTCACCTATAGTAGTATACGTTGTTCTCGGCCTATACATCGTGATAGCTACTTCACTAGGTATTTTTGATTTCTCCAGGTACGTGGAAGCCATATACGAGGCTCTTAAATCAACTATGCACCAGATACCAGACGAGCAGTTAAGACAATTAGCTACGATATCAGCTTATATTCAAATTATATCTGCTTATCCAGTTGCATTGACAATAAATACACTGGCAGCTATAGGGGAGGAGATTGGATGGAGAGGCTATCTCTACAAGATGCTTGGATCTAAGTTAACGCTGAGAAACATCTTCCTCATAGGTTTTATATGGGGTTTATGGCATGCTTCTCTAATTCTACTAATAGGATACAATTATTATTATAATAGAATTCCAGGTGTAGTGTTATTCACCTTGTTTACTATATCCACAACGTATATTCACCTCCTAGTAGTAGATAAAGCTGGGGGAAGTATTCTTCCAGCTTCATCTCTACATGGAGCAGTAAACGCACTATGGGGTTTAACCATAGTGGGGTCAACTATTTCAGTAGAGACTAGTGAGATTATAGGTGGATTAGGAGTAGTAGGTATAATTACGTGGAGTATTAGTAGTCTATTAATCTACTACTTAGACAAGGTGTTATCGAAGGGGTTGTTGAAGAGAAAGGGGGTTCAGGGCGCCTAGATTAGTGTACTTATCTTTTTCTCCGCAACATCATCATGTAGAAGTATGCTGATACAATGTTGATTATTGACGAGTAAACTAGTACGTGTAGTGGGTTTTCTAGTATTAAACTATATATGAATCCGCCGATCATCCACATAACTCCTACTAGTAGTCCAAATAATCCATAGGCAAAAGGCCTTTTTGAAGGCTCTACGAGTACTGCAATAGAAGCTCTCATAACGCTCTCCTCGGAGCACATGACGATCCCCCATGGTATTGCTGTTAAATATACTAGTGGATATGGTAAGTATTGTGAATTCACTAGTAGTATTGTGAATAGTAGTGAGAGCGGGGGCTGTAACAATAATATCTTTAATCCTACTTTATCAAATAATATTCCTAGTGGTATGGCTACAATAGCATCTACTACCATAGCTACAGCATACATGAAGCCTATATCAGGTGCGCTAAGTACTCCTCTGTTGCTCAAGTAGTACGATACAATAGCCCAGTGTATAAAGCCAAGCATTAGCGAAGAAGATGCTATAGTATAGTAGTAGAACTCTCTACTGTAGCCTTTAAAGCTAATACTCGTCTTCTTTACACTTACGCTTTTAAGTACAGGGTATAGCTTGTACGCTGAAAGTACTAATCCTATTGTTACCAGCCCCGGTGCTAGTAGTGTTAAAAACGCCGCCTTGTAACCCCATATAGCTATAATAACTGCTACGAGTGTGGGGCCTGCAAAAGCCCCCAATTGGTCTAGTAGTTCATGTATTCCAAAACCCTTACCTACACCTAAGCCTTCAGATACCTCCGCTACAATGATATCTCTTGCCGGTGCTCGCAGTCCCTTACCTACACGGTCACTCATGTACAACAGTACAGCTACACTCCACGTTGATGCATATGCAAGCATGGGCATGCTTATAGCTGTAATAGTATACCCCATTATAGTCAGAGCCCATATGATTCCCGAAGACTGGTATACTGTAGCTATATATCCTGAAATAAACCTCAACGAGAAGCCCACTAAATCCCCTACACCTATAATTGCAGCTGCTACTACTGGTGCTTTAAGGTAATCCAGGTATGCTCCACTAACAGAGCGCGCGCCTTCATATACTAAGTCGCCGAATAAAGATACCAATCCAAGTACAAAGAACACTGTAATTGCTCGCCCAGTATTCCATTTCATGGAAGAGCTTCACCGGGGGACTTCGTTTATCAATTATAACCCAGGATCTCTTTTAAGAACTCTACGTGTTCTCTGCTCGGTTTTGGTTTGGGTTTAAACCCTGTCATCCAGGTATAGTCGTGTTTGATTTTACTGAATAAGTGCATTGACTTGAAGCCTGTATAGGAGTATTTCTCCACGTTGTCTATTATTATTCCAAGTATTCTACTAGTGTCCCTGTATACTAGTATTCTAGATGGAGCTACTAGGACGAGTACATCTATATCTCTTCTAAGTAGTCTAGTGTAGGGTACTATGGCGTCGTTAAAGCTCTCTATGAACACTAGTTCCGACTTACCTACTAGTTTATCTAGGCACAAATCTAGCTCTTCTTCTATCTCCCTCGAGTAGAGTTTTTCCAGTATCTCGTTGAGTGGTTTCACCTGGGCATCTAGTTTCACAGCTACTTCTCTAATGCTCTTCATCACCTTCATTGTTGTCTTATTCAAGTTTTCAGGGTGTATGTAGTGTTTTACACTGTAATCTCTACAACTCGATATTCTCGATAATACTAGTGTTTTAGTTAATTCTTCAATATCCTGCATGTATACTTCAACATTACTGTAGTTTAATGGGTCCGGCGGACACGTTGCTAATGCTACTGGATTACTTTCAATAATATTGCCTACTAATCCGGCCTCGTAGTACAGTGAAATGTCATTACCTACTAATAACCTGTATTTAAGTGTTTTCGCTATTGTCCCGGGACTATACCATAAACTATGCCCGGCTACGGGCTTGTAAACAGATACATTTAAACCATTTCTCTTAGCGGTAAGAGCAGTGCTCAGAGTAAACCACGTCTTACCCGAATCGTAGGGTATTAAACCAGATACTAGTATCAAACGCGCCATAAGTAACCATCTACACTGTATATAGTACAAACATTACCTTAAAATACAAGAAAACACTACATAATCCAAGTCACTACGATATAGCAAATAGCGAAGAGACCACGTTATATAGAGCCGGGCCGGTCCCCGGTCAAGCCACGAATAAAAACTTTAAATATTTGGAAACACCTAATACTAATCTTGTGGTGGAAATGAACTTACTTGGGCCCTCTCAGGGCTATATTGGTCTCAATGGTGAGATGAATGGAAAACGCTTCATAGAATCCACTAATTTCCCATTCGACATAATCAGCAGGGCATCAAGTGTTGAGAAGGGGCCTGGGAGGCCGCCGCACTGGGAAATGGTATTCTGGTGGGCCAGGAGGCCCCTCATCTCGGCAAGGGCTATAATAGCCGGCTGCCTACTTCCAGAAGAAACAAATGTGAATGAATTTCTACGAAACATAGGCGTAAGGATAAGTAAACGAACCAATGAACGGGTTATTTTCGAGGCCCCGCCTTACAGGGTTAAACCCAGCTACAACTTTAAAGGCGTTAAGCTCCTAGATCCCTTCGCCGGCTTCGGCTCAATACCGTTGGAGGGGCTGCGCCTAGGCCTAGATACCACGGCAGTGGATCTTCTACCAACCGCCTACGTCTTCCTCAAGGCAGTTCTAGAGTACCCGGCTGAACACGGTGAAAAACTAATCAGGGACGTCGAAAAATGGGGCAAATGGATAATTGAAAAACTCAGAGAAGACCCGCTTATAAGGGAACTGTACAACGAGGAAGATGTAATCGCCTACATCGGCTCGTGGGAAATAAAATGCCCTAATTGCGGCCGGTGGACACCCCTAATCGGGAACTGGTGGCTTGCAAGGGATAAGCCGGGTAAAGTCTATAAGAGGCTCGCCTGGATGGAGCCCGTCGTAGAAGGCAGTGAAGTCAAGATACGAGTAGTCAACTTAAACGAGACCCTAGGGGATGCGGCCGTTAAACGCGCGCGGGTCTCCGGCCCAATAATACGGGTCGGTAACAAGAAGTTCGTGGTCCCGGAGAGCAATATTGAAATGCGGCGTGAAAAAGCCTTCTGCCTGCTCTGCCACTCTCCAATAGTTAAAGTGGACCCGCAGACAGGGAAACACTACACTGAAACAGAAAACCTGCCCGAGGAAGTGAAGAGCAGGCTTGAAAGCTACGTGAAGTTCGCGTTTAAACTATATAACAAGTGGCTTGAGGGGGATGAGAGCTTGCCGGAGTGGATTAACGAGGTTCCGGCGAGGCAAATTCTACTAGTTAAAGTTAAGGCGAAGTCGGGCGGCTTGGAATTCGAGCCCGCCGCGGAAAAAGACCAGGAGAAAGTAGAGTTGGCGAGAAAAGAGGTTGAAAAGATGCTCCGCGAAGGTGATCCGGACATACCCAGAGAAGCGTTACCTTTCTACGACTCGAGAAATGTGAGGGCCGCTTCGTACGGCCTTGATAAATGGTATAAACTATTCAATCCGCGGCAGCTCTTAACGCTGGTCAAGCTCGTCAAGTTGATCAGGGAGGCGGGCAGGAAAATAGAAGAGGAGAAGCGGGGAGAAGGGCATAGTAGTGAAGAAGCACATAGATATGCAGAGGCGGTGACGACCTACCTCGCAATAGCGTTGTTGAAACTTGCGAGCTATAGTTCATTAAGCGCTAGCTGGGCCGCGCCCTTTATTAAAGCGCGTGACGTATTTGCGACGAGGGGGATAGGTGTGATGTTGAGCTGGGGCGAGATGGTTCCATGGGCGGATTGGACCGGGACCTATAGCAGGAACTTGAAGAACGCTACAAGGGCATTATCGTATCTCATCTCCAGTATTAGGCGTAATG
>OFGS01000304.1_pt1 | contig 10483 bp, 12 predicted proteins | sample 1521851 | NCBI WGS metagenome assembly OFGS01 (sample SAMEA3142070, study PRJEB24117) | hot springs metagenome
CTACTTGAAAGGATACTAATTGAAAACGATATATTAAAGATAAAACCATGTAGAGAAGTTAATATCTAAAACTATATTTCATTTTTAATACATTCCTCGCAGTATTTGGTAGGATTACAATTTAATACATCTTTATTTTTTACGGGTATCATTGATTTAGCTGAAAAAGACCCGTATTCTATGGATACCTCCTCTAGGTCTTCTATAATAGATCTAAATGCTTCTATTATACCGATAATTTCTTCTTTGTTTTTACCATGAAATATAGCGAATACTTCTCCATTATCTATTTTAAAAGTCATTGATACTCTATTACAGTTGGATAGTTTAGTAATTAATCTATCGCTATTAGTGCTATTTTTATTTCTAAACCTAAATTTTACTGCTGCTATTTCTCTACCTACAATATCTGTTGAGATAAATAGACCAAAGGATAAGAGCTTTTTAGATTGTGCTGATTGAATTTTCTTTCTTATTAACATGTATTTTAAACCTGTTTTTCTAGAGATTTCTCTATAACTGATCCTAGGATTCTCGGCTAACTGCTCTACTATTTGCATTAGTTTACTGTCCATGTTATTACCCAAAACGGCCACCTTTAAAACATGTAACCCAAGTGTAAAGTAGTCTAATAGGGTCTTTAATACTATAATATCTAAGGGGTATGTACGGGTAGATGTAGATACTGTAACCTGGAATCTATTACTATAAGTAATACTATTGGGGTTTGCGTAGATTGTTTAAGGAAAGGTTTAAAGCCAACTGGAGATCTCCATAAAGAATCTAGGAGTATGTTTAATTTACAATGGTTCAATGAACACATTAGTGGATTAACATGCAATACGTGTGGTAGAAATTGTAGTATACCTGGAAATCAACGAGGATACTGTGGTTATAGGATCAACGAAGATAATTCATTTAAATTATCCACGGGGAACGTATACGAGGTGCCAGGACTATACTATTATGATCCTCATCCAACAAACTGTGTTGCATTACCTGTATGTCCAGCTGCAAAAGGACTGGGTTATCCAGAGTATTCTCTGACGCCCAGGGGGGAGCAAGGATTCTATAATATAGCCGTGTTTTACGGTGGATGTAACTTAGATTGCCTTTATTGCCAAAACTGGGAGTATCGTGAAATGGCTTCCAAGACAAGGCCTCGTCTAAATATAATGGACTTGGTTAAAGCTGTAAATAATAGAACTACTTGTGTTTGTTTCTTTGGAGGAGATCCGGGTCCATTCGCTCCTCACGCTATACTAGCTGCGAAGAAAATGATCGAGAAAGCCCGTTCCATTGGTTTACATGTATTTAGAGTGTGTTGGGAAACTAATGGATTGTGGAATCCACTATTATTTGAAAAAGCGATTGAACTGAGTCTTAGTACAGGGGGCATTGTTAAAATAGATTTTAAAGCATGGAGTCCTGAAGTATACAGTGTTCTTTGTGGTATTGAGGAGAAACACGTTAATGTAATTAGAAACAATATAGGGAGTGCTGCAAAACACTTCGATAAAAGGAGAAACCCACCATTACTAGTAATATCGACATTGCTTGTTCCTGGATATGTAGATGAATATGAAGTAGATCAAATGACAAGGTTTGTTGCCTCCTTAAATCCTGATATACCATATGTATTTCTAGGCTTTCACCCAGATTACATGCTCATAGATCTCCCTAAAACCAGTTGGAAACATGTTGAAAAAGCAGTAAAAATAGCTAAGGGGAATGGTATTAAAAATGTTTGGATTGGAAACGCTTTCTTAATAGGTAATGCTTATTAAGCATGTTTTCTTATGTACTCTAAGTCGCTGGTATTAAGTCTCCAATTCGCTGAACCGAGTATTTCCTGTAGGTGTTCAATTCTCTCGGTTTTAGGTATTGCGATTACATTTCTATGACTTATGATATAGTTTAATGCAATCTGTATAGGGGTCTTGTTGTACTTAGAAGCTATCTTCTGTATGGCTGGGTTATTCAATACAGCTCCTCTTTCTAGCGGTGTATGTGCTTGAAGAGTAATTTTATTTTCTATGCAGTAGGGCAATAGTTCTTTTTCTACATAGTGACGATTCATAACACTATAGTGTACTTGGTTTACTACTATGGGGTGTTTTTTCGTGGAGTACAATGCTATTCTTAGTTGAGCAGTGTCAAAGTTACTAACACCAATATACCTGGTCAATCCAATCTCAGCTAATATCTCGAAGTTCTCCACTTGTTGCTGAATAGGTATTCTCCCACTAGGCCAGTGAATTAAATATAAATCAATTGTTGATACACCTAGTCTCCTGAGAGAGGCTTCAGCTGCTCTAACTATGGATTCTCTATCATCTAGTCTACTTGGAAGCATCTTTGTAGTTATGAAAACACTATCTCTTCCAACTTCTCTTATAACTCTCCCGACGAATTCCTCTGCTCTACCACCATCATACATTTCTGCCGTATCAATTAAGTTTACACCGTGTGTTATAGCATAGATGAATGTGTCAAAAGCTCTATCATAGGACTTGATATCCCAAGTACCCAGTCCAATAACGTAAACCTTGTCTGAGCCAATATACCTATAATCGCTTGTATCATAGAAATAGAATGTAGACAAGTCTATCAACCCCTCTTATAAATACTGATTAAAGACACTAAATATCTCTGCCAAGACCATATGAGAGATGATAAAAGGAGGTTTTACAATGTAGAAGAATCGAATAGACTAGTAATGCGGCGACTTTACATGAACAACACTGTTGTAAAGAGGGGGGATAAACTACGTTATTCTTGTATTAGGTCGGGTAGATGTTGTAGTAGTGGACCTAACGTAGCGCTCACTGTCTACGATATATGTAAAATAGCCAAATATCTCAACGTTAACTGGAGGGATCTCGCTGGGAAATACATATATGTTGTATTAGCAGATTATATTCCAGTAGCTCTACTTAGAGGTATAAACAATAAATGTATCTTTTTAAAAATGCGGGAAAAACCAACATGCATGATTTATCCCGCTAGACCTGCAAGATGTAGACTTTATCCCTTTATCCCTATATCGCCTACAGAAAGTAGTGAACTAGAAGTATCCGTTAAGTGCCCGGGCGTAGGAGTCGGAGAGTTAAATGATCCTCCGTGGAGCGATCTAGATAGATACCTAAGTGAAGTCGTTGATCACTATACAAGGCTACATCGTCTAATATTTATTGATAAATACGAGCCTTTACGAGCCTTCGAAGCACTCCTAGACGAGGTATGCAATAAAAACTAATAATTATCAACTACTATGACGTGTCTGAGTGGATTATTATCTGGGATTAAACGTATATATCCAGGATTTAATTGTGCTTCGCTCGATATAAGGAGTGTTCCTCGATTGGTTTTAATAATGCAATTACCACGTTGTGGGTAATCGCGACATACTCTATTCAAAAGGAATTGTAGTCCTTCTCTAAGTGCAAAGTGTAATATTACCCAGTTTTCGAGGTTATTTTCTTCAATAGACTTTTCTACGTTAGATGGAGCTAAGTAAAAGTAAAAGTTCTTCTTATCGATGTAATCTAGGATTATGGGAATTACTGCTCCACTCATTATAGTATATGTTCCTATACCGCCGTAAAACATTGAAGTTGCTTCTATTTTCTCGAGGTAATTTAGTTTATCCAGGTTTTTCGCATATATAGCATAGCATACTTTGTATATTTCCTCTCTCCAGTTCTCAAAGGGAATATTGGATACTACTCTTATCTCCCCAGTCTTGGATTCAAGTATATTGAGTCTTAAGTTAAATATGGTCATTACAGTATATCCTTCTAGTTCATTATACTTAAAGAAACCCAATATCAATGGTAGAGGACAACTTATTAACTCTCTATAGTGCCACAATTTAATTAATACACCTCTAATTAGATATATATGTCTTGATTTTAATAATATGTCTCGGAAAAGGTGCCTATCTTGAGGTATACTGTATTATTAACTATACTATTAATGTTATCAACAATATTCATTAGCATAGTTAATGCTGAGAGCGTAAAAAACATAGAATATCGAATTGTCGCTGATCCCCTGGAAAACAAGGGAATCATGGAAGTAAACATCTTTATTGACGTAGATAGTCTTGAATATGTGACTATACCACTATTAATATTCAACGAAGAAACGTTCATGGAGTTTTTAGACTATACCTATACAGATTCTCTTTTAATAACCGGTCTAACTTACAACGAGGAGACAAGAGAGCTCTCATTCTATGTACTTGGTAGTGGAGTGGTTAAAGCATATTTTAGTATTAGTAACTTATATGAGGAAATAGGTTTAGGTGTATATTTACTAATCGTAGATACAGATCTTTTAAGAGGAGTAGTTAACAATTGTAATGTAACAATAATAATGCCAGGAAACTATTCTATTGAGTATTTTCCAATAGGAAATCCTATAATATGGCTGCAGGGAGAAGATGATTTTACTAAAATCCACGTACAAGGTTTTGGTGGAATAGTAGTTATAATGGGAATGGCGATACAGGTAAATACCACAATACCTACTATTCCACAAGCTACTCCAATAAAGCCTTCTGAAGAGGCTCGATTAATAAACACAGTAGCGCTTATTATCGGAATTATTATAGGAGCCATAGTAGCTGTTGTCCTATACTATAGTTTTAGGAGGAAAACCATTATTATCGAATCCGTTGACCACTTACGTGACAAGACTTCACTTTTAATTATCGAAGCATTAGGTAAAGCAGGTAAAAATGGTCTTGTTCAGACAGATATATCGAAATCAACGAATTTACCTAAATCAAGTGTTAGTAGGAGAATTAAAAGACTCGAAAAAGAAGGATACATTGCGGTTAGGAAGTCCGGTAAATACAACTATATTACTCTTACAGATAAAGGATGGGAGTTATATGAGAAGATAACTAAGGGCAAGTAAATGAGTAGATTTAAACCAGTATATGGTTTAGGTTTATTTTTTGTAAGGGAAACGGGCCTAATAGAACAATCCATAGTATTCGAATACCATGATCCGGATGAAGAATACAAAGAAATCGTTCTAGATGAGAATAGATGGAGAGAAGAGAAAAAACTATTATCAAGCAATATGCAGTATTTTCTAGACGAAGAAATAGTCGAAATAAATAATAAACGCGTCTACCCCAGAGTAGTCGACGTTGAAATAGGGTTCAAAGGAGACTATAAAAACCCATACATATTCTTCATTATACAATTCATGGGTGAATTTTACAAGGGAATAAACATATATGAGGATTCCTATAAACCCGAAATAACTGAATACGACTATAGGGTCTATTGGTTTTTCCCATTAAGAGCAAGGGTTTTAAAGGCAGATCTAGGGGTACCATACACTCTACTAGATAAAGGTAGAATATTGTCATTTCATGTCTCCACTGGTACTAGGATAAGAGGCTATGAGAAAATAGAGTTTGAAATCCTTTGATCAAAGCTATAATACAACTATAAAAACACCCGAGTATATAAGTGAATATAAGTGATGTGAGGGGATTCTTTAAGGAATAACTGATGAGTGATGTGGGGCCAAAGCGCTGATAAATCTTAACCCCTATCTTACGACTTATAAGACCTTGAATAATGTATGGGGGAGTTAATGCCCAAAGCGGATTACATCAAGTATCCATTTGCTTATCCACCAATAGAGTTACAGAAACTATATGAACATATTGGTGGTAAGCCGGGCATTATCGTTGAAAAAGATAATGAATTAAAGGAAAAACTAAAAAGAGTATTGAAAAACGTATTTGAAAAGAGTGAAATACCAATAGAATTGTTTAAAAACGAGAAGGAAAGCGTTATAATCTATAATACCCTCATAGACGTGATTAGTCTTATAAATGATAAGAAAGCAATAAATAAATTAGCCTTAGCGTATTCAAAAACAGCCTCCAAATTTCTCTCAAGCGAAAAAGACGACAATGTACTAGTCTATGTCGGAAACATGCTAGGACTGCACGTAGAAATTGAAAATAAACCTCCCCGACTACCAGTTGTTACTATTCATGAGAGAAAAGGCAGCATTGAATTTAGACTATGTAGCTATACAATACCGGTTGAAGAATATGTAAAAATAGCAGCTTCGAGGCTTTCCCATGATCCATCTTACATCTTAATAAACAACTTTGTACAGGGTGGTAAAGTTTATCTTGATAAGCACACTTATCTACGTGTCTTGGAAGAATATATTTTTCAAACAATAATATCGATATGCAGTCGAAGTAAACAGCCTCTCGAAGAAGAGTACATGAAACTTCTCGATGAAGTGAAAGAAACCCTACCATTAGCATATACGATCAAAGCCTCTCAAGAATCAATAAGTGAAAGTGCACAAGGAGCCTTTATCATTACAGCTCTTTTCCCACCATGTATAAAGAAAATAATTGATGAACTTCGAAGCGGCTCAAATCCTTCACACCTAGAGAGATTTACACTGGCAGCATTTTTAGCTAGAATAGGAATGAGCATAGATGATATGCTAGAATATTTTAAACTAGCCCCAGATTACCAGGAAAGAATTGCAAGATATCAATTAGAACACATAGCAGGGCTGCGTGGTGGTAGAAAACAATATCTGCCCCCGAATTGCAATAGTTTGAAGTCTAGTGGCGTGTGTCCTATCACTACGCAGTGTCCTGGGGGAAAGAGTCCATTAGGGGTGTATAGATACAATCTAAGAACTATGAGTAAAGAGAAGAAGCCGCCGGCGGGATTTGAACCCGCGTCCACCGGCTCTCTAGACGGCTCCTAGTTATTTTGTGCTTACAAGGCCGGCGCTCTACCGGTCTGAGCTACGGCGGCTTCATTATTTCTATTAAGTGGAAAAAGGGATTTTAAACTATCATCCTCCTGAAACTGGAGGAATTAGTATCACCGTATCTCCATCTTTGAGAGGGGTTTCTAGTCCTTTGCTAGGTGTTTTCGAGTTGTGTAATACTATTATCTCGGATGAGCCTTCGAGTATCTTTCTATACATGTTCGCGGCACTCGGCTTTTGATTACAAAGGTATTCGAGTAATTTTCTTATTGTAGCTTCCTCGAATAGTTCTATTGTTTCCTCTGTAACGCCGATTTTACTTGAAAGCCACATTAAATATTTCACTTGGATTTTCACTACATCTATTCACCGGTTTCTCTTTTTCTAGCTTCTTCATGGAGCATCTTCCATTCTTCGTCGCTTAGATTACGATATGCATCGTGGAGTATATCTCTCTTATCCTTGTTTTTCATAAAGTAGTATATTGCATAACTACATATAGGCTCTATGACCCATGAGTTTTCACGTGCAAGTTCAATAGCGTATTCCACTAGTTGTCTAGCAATGCCTTTTCCCCTAGCCTGCGGGGGAGTATACGTTGATATGAGTTTCATCGTATTTCCTTCAACACTATATTTCAAGTATGCTTTGCTCGCATCCGGTAGAACAGTGTAGATCACTTGACTAGTATGTTTTATCTCGTATTCCTGATCGGACATTATCCAAGTCACCTATATAAGATTTTTATCTAATGGATTTTTATTCCTTACTATAGGTGTAAATATCTTGTATTATCGTAGAATTTTAATAGTATTAATGATACTTGGACTCTTATATTCACCATTAACTATTCTAAGCAATAATTCCTTAATTGAACAAGTGAAATTCAAACTAGAGTATAATGGTCTGCTTACATTGACTATATCCAGGGAAAATATTCATAATACCCTAGGTTATATTAATATAAGTGACTATTGCGAAGATTCTTTCTCTCAAGCTTCAATTTATGTAGAATATACTGTGAATACGACATTAAGGTATTATTTATTGAAAAATTCAATTATACTAGATGATTTAAATATAACTGTAAATTCACATACTACACCGGGCTGTCTAAGTAGTTTACTAGTAGAGATACTTGATCCCGGGAAAATAGAAATAAGAAAAGATACTAGTGGAATTATACCTATATTGCTAAGCATAAGGAATGGATCAGCTTTCTTAGAACCGCCTAGATTAAAAGGTATTATACAGGGTATTTCAAGGTTAGGAGTAGACACTATTTACTATCATTATAAAGACGAAGATATGTTGTTAACGAGTTATCTCCGCGAAGACCTGTACATTGAGCCCTTTACCAAAGTAATCATTCAATATTCGCAGATAATCTACAAAAAATCATTCGAGGAAACATGCATGGCACTTTATTCTGTAGCATTATCATTGAACAGTTTTATGGAATATGTTGATCAATTAAACAGTATTATCTCTAGAAAAATATATAACATAAAAGTTACTACTAGTGATAGAAGTAATCACACAATTACCCTTATACTCCTCTACGTTAATCCCGGCGATATAGAGCATAATTTAATCATTATTGATAATAATATAGTGAGTATTAGTTTTAATAAGCCTTCATGGTGTTTCATTGAACTGTGGTATGAAAGAGTTCTCGAGGAATCCCTTAATGGAGAAGTCAATAGTTCTATTCCATTGAACTACTACATATCCGCAGATGAAAAAATAGTATCTTACACAGCTAGAGTATCGTATTGTTATAAAGCAAACATGACTTTTCCAAGTAGTCAATTAGAAATAGATGCCGAGGAAGAATATCCTGAAATAGCTCCACCTCCACATATGCCTCCTGAAACACTCGAAGATTTCCTCGTAGCTGTTATTGCAACATCACCTATATTCATAGTTACTTACTGGGCTAGTTCTAAAATAGCAAGCATCGTTACCGGGATTAAGAGAAAATCCAATGAAAAGTAATTAATACTGGAAACTACATAAAAAATATCTAGCAAGGAATGGTAGGACATGTATAAAGGAATATTGAATGATGTGTTCCCGATAAATACTCAAGGAAACCTATATACCGTTTTCAAGCCAGTTAACCAGGTACTTAGTAGCTATAATTCCAAGATAAATATACCATTTAATCTACCTAATAGGACTAATATAAGAGTTAATTATGGATTACTCGAAGTACTAGTAAACGTAAATAGGCCTTCCACCGAGTGGAAATTAAAACTAAACAATATCAGTCTCACGAGGCAGTTTAAGCCCACTCATCAATTAGTAGACTCGGAGATAGGTATGGGATTATATAAATTCGTGTACGATGTAACAAGTATTCTAAATACTAGTGAAGCATTAAATAAAGAATGGGTAAACTTGGTTGTTAAGTACGAGGGTGGAGAACCATTTAATATTAAAGCTGTATTAATGGATGTTATATATGACGATGTAGACGCCTACACGTACTATGAACACATGACGGGATTCTTATTGCTAAAGGAAAATCAATCTATAAGGATTAGCACTGGTAAAAAATTAGATAAATCAGTAACTAGACTAATAATGTATTCTCCTAAACCATCCTATATAGTTGTATCAACAGGGAAGAATATATTACGTCATAGAATAGAGAGTATCGATGAATACTCGGAATACTCGTTTACATTGGATAATACAGACTACTTGGAAATTATGCCTGTAGAAACCGAGACTAAGAATCCATATGTAGTGATATCTAGCATTTCACTTTATAATAGTAACCTGAAACAACCAATACTCGAGATATCCGATTTCAAATACAGGATTGAAGGTAATAAAATAAGGTTAAAATTATCTATTCTTAATAAAGGTGAATCATCACCGAATAAATTGATTATAACAATCCTACAACAAGGTGTACCTGTATGTATTTTACAAGAACCCAAGCTGCATTTACCACCAGGTAGTGTATTAGAGAAAGAAGTAGATTTACCGGCTCCTAGAAAGACTCCATTCGAGTATCAAGTTAGATTAGTATGGTCTAAGCTTGCTAGTAGATGGGTACGAGATGAAATAGTTAAGATAACCTAGATATATCTTATCTCTACTCCTTTCATCTTTGAAAACTCTTCAATCAGGTCTCTATGATTTCTATTAGTACTTTTCTTTTCAACGACGATATAGTTTATCTTTTCAATACTCCTTGTTAACATCATATCTAATATCTCGTAGTTGAGGAGGTTTAAAACATGTTTTGAAGCAATATGTCCATAACAGATATTTTCTTTGAGTGCAAGTTCGCTGTGTTTTCGTGGATAATGACCACCACCAATACCAGTAACAGGAGTACATGTAGGTATATTTGGATATTTTCTTACGAGCTCAATTACGACATCGCCTATAATTGAGTGATTTAATACATCATTCCACTCTTCAATACTACTACCTATTTCAATAAACACTATTGGTTTACTTAGATTTGTCGGTCCATGATGAGTCGCCTCATAGCTCACCTCGTATTCACCTCTTCTTTCCCTTTCTCTAACTGTTCTTTCAAGACCTCTCAGTAAAAACCAAGTAATTCGTGGATAGGCTATTCCAAGTTCACGTGGACGACCGCCATAAAGAAATGTATTTGTAAAATTACCTGTATGGTGTACTGTATAGCTTTTTATATGGCTTTCACTTGAATCCCTCG
>OFGS01000305.1_pt1 | contig 10468 bp, 10 predicted proteins | sample 1521851 | NCBI WGS metagenome assembly OFGS01 (sample SAMEA3142070, study PRJEB24117) | hot springs metagenome
TGTACAGGTTTTTTGATACATGGCATAATATCCGCAGTAGTCTGTATGTTTGTTTGTTACATCTTATATGATTTTTCTGAGTTTTGTACATTTTACATCACCTGAAGAATATTATATCATATTCTTTGGCAATTCATCTCCATCTTAGAGAAGATGGAGTCTTCTTGCTGAATTTTTGATAAAAAAAGAGCTTAGCAAATCAATCAAAAACGACATTCAAAATACACTTAAAAAATCTTTTGAACTCAATTGCGACATTCTGCACCTTGGCGATATTTATTACTCTTCATACAAAAAGCCTTTAAAGTTTGACAAAAATTCTATTTCGGTTTCAATTGTTGTAAAGCCGTTCATAAGACGATTTAGTATGATAAAAGAGTGAAATATCAGAATATTGAGGAGAAAAAAAGGCCATGAACATAGGATTTATAGTTATTGTTTACCTACTACTTTTTGCTACAGAGTATTATATCTTAAATAGAAGGTATCTTCAAAAAGAGATGTTTTTCACAAGCCTTTTGATTTTCACAGGGCTTGCTCTCAGTTTAATCCTGAACATCAAGAAAAACGTGCCAAATCCACACATTTTGATTGAAAAGCTATTTGACAAGCTATTTTTTCTATTTATGTAAACACAAAATTTAAAAATTCTCAAAAATAACATGAAAAATTGTCCACAGAAAAAACTATGTTTACTTAGTCTTTTAAAACCCTTTCTTTTTCTGTATCTTCTTCAAAGTAGTATTCTTATAAAAAGTCAACCATCGTTAATCAAGATATCCACATGTGAAAATCTAATTTTGATAAATTCAATTCACAAAAATAATCCACATATCCACAGTTTTTATCCACAGACTTTTAACAGGGTGTAGACAAATTTTTCACTGTGGAAAATTTGTCTCTCAAAAAATATTTTCTTATTGATGTGGATAATTTTTTTTGGTATATTTAATAGTGCTTCTGAAAATTATAAAACATATTTTCGGTTGTGGAAATTAGTTTTCCACAGTTGTTGATAACATTGTGGATAACGTTTGAAAAATGCGAATTTTAAATTACATATAAAAAGGGTGAAAATTCACATGGTTGACTATGATGTGAACGAAGTGTGGGAAAAGATAAAGGAGGTCATTAAAAAAGAGTTAAATCCAAGCCCGACTGATATATCGTACAATACCTGGTTTGAGTCACTCGTGCCAGTGTGTTTTGACGATAACGACACTCTAATCCTGCGGGCGTTTGCAGATTTCCACAGGGATATTGTTATCAACAGGTATTCTATTTTGATTCTAAACGCTTTAAGAGACCTTTTCTCACCTCACTTAAGCTTGAAAGTAATCCTTCCCAACGAGGTGGAAAAGTACAAAAAGTTCTTAAAGCAAAAACAAGATGAAAAGCCAGAGATAACAACATCGCTCAATCCAAAGTACACATTCGAAACATTTGTTGTGGGGAACAACAACAGGCTTGCACATGCCGCAGCTTTGGCTGTTGCAGAAACACCACCGGGCGAGAGGACTTACAACCCACTTTTTATCTACGGCGGTGTTGGGCTTGGAAAGACGCATCTTATGCATGCAATCGGCCATCATGTGCTAAAGCTTTATCCCGGCACAAAGGTGATGTATGTTACGTCAGAGATATTCACAAACGAGCTGATTGCCGCAATAAGAGACGAAAAGACAGACGAGTTTAGACTCAAGTACAGAAACGTCGACGTGCTTTTAATTGACGACATTCAGTTTTTAGGCGGAAAGGAAAGAACCCAAGAAGAGTTTTTCCACACATTCAATACGCTGTATGAGGCAAACAAGAAGATAATACTTTCATCAGACAGGCCGCCAAAAGAGATAAACACATTAGAAGACAGGCTCCGCTCTCGCTTTGAATGGGGGCTTATAACAGACATCCAACCGCCAGACTTTGAGACGCGAATAGCAATTTTGAGCAAAAAATGTCAGCTTGAAGGAACACCGGTACCACAGCACATTTTGGAGTTTATTGCATCAAAGATTGAAACAAACATAAGAGAGCTCGAAGGTGCTCTCAACAAAATCCTTGCATATTCAAAGCTCATGGCACCTGACAAGGAGATAACATTAGAGCTTGCTGAAAAGGCTTTGAAAGAGTTTATCGACACAAACACAAAAAAAGAGCTCACAATAGAGGACATCCAGGCAGAGGTTGCAAGCTATTTTGGAATAAAGCTCGAAGATTTTAAATCGTCAAGAAGGTCAAGAAATGTCGCCTTTCCGCGCCAGATAGCTATGTATTTAGCAAGGGAACTTACAAACGTGTCGCTTCCTAAAATAGGCGAGGCGTTTGGCGGAAAAGACCACACAACAGTACTTCACGCCTGTGAAAAAATTAAGGAACTTATCAACACAGATTCAAACACAAGAAACGCTGTGGAAACCATCAAAAAAAGACTTATCAACAGAGAATAATAACATGTGGATAACTTTGTGTGAATTTTGATTTTCACATGTGAATTTGGTTGAAAACTTAAAACTTTATCAACAGGGATATTTACAGCCAAAAACCCAAGTTTGACAAGCTTTTGAGTATGTTATTAACTTATCCACAGCTATTACTGTGAGTGCTACTGAGAAGTTTATTTGGTGGTACGCTTTTAAAACTCCCACAAGAAAAAAGGAGGAAAGGATATATGAGGTTTGTTGTGGATAAAGACATTTTACAAGACAATATTTCCAAGGTAATACCTGCTGCAGCGTCAACAAAGGTAACATCAATTTTAGAGTGTGTACTGATTGAGGCTGAAGACAGCATAGTATTTACAACAAACGATATGAAGATGCAGATGCAAACAGAGTTTGAAGCAGAGATTTTAGAAAGAGGAGCTGCACTGGTTAAAGCTAAGCTGTTTTCTGACATAGTTAAAAAACTACCAAGCGGTGAGGTTGAGGTTATAAGAGAAGACAATGAGGTTAAAATAAGAAGCCAGAAGATAGAGTTTAGACTTCCTACACTTGACCCGCTCGACTTTCCAAAGATGGAGAAAAAGCCAAGCGAAAGCTTCTGCGAGTTTGTTGCAAGCGAGTTTGTTGATGGCGTTGACAAGGTGATATTTGCAACGTCAAAGGATGAGACAAGACCAACGTTTACAGGCGTGCTCTTTGAAAAAGAAGAAGATGATTTTGTAAACCTTGTTGGAATGGACGGACACAGGCTTGCAATATGCAAGATAAAACCAATTGCAGTTGAAGGCAGCTTTTCAAAAATTGTGCCTGCAGAGAACTTGGATGACATTACAAAGATAGTTGACATTGAAGAGGCAGAAAAGGTAAGAGTATCGTTTTTTGAGAACCAGGCAACATTTGAGATAGGCTCAACAACTGTGATACTTACCCTCATTACCGGCAAGTTTTTTGACTACAAAGGTGCAATCCCGACAGAGTATTCAACCAAAATTTCAATTTCGTCAGACGTTTTAGAAAGCACGCTCGAGAGAGCTTCTATCGTGTCAAAGGACGAAAAAACCAACATCCAGGCTGTGATATTTGAGACAAACGGGATGATGTTCACAGTCCGGTCTATGTCTGCCGATGGAAGGTATGAAGAGGATGTGCTTTGCTCAGTTGAGGGTAAAGACATCAGAGTTGGCTTTAACGTCAAGTATTTCCTGGATGTTTTGAAAGAGCTGGATGGAGAGATAAACCTGTTTATAACATCGCAGACAAGCCCGTCAATTGTGCAAAAGCCAGACGACCCGAACTACATCTATCTTGTTCTTCCTATAAAGATGCCAGAGTAAAGCCTTTTTTTAGAGGTCATGGAATATGAAAATAAAAAGAATTTATATTGAAAATTTTAGAAGCTACAAGCAAAGATTTTTTGAGTTCAAAGATAAAATAAACTTGATTGTCGGAAATAACGCCTCAGGAAAGACTTCTCTTCTTGAGGCTCTATATTTTTGTATGTGCGGAAAATCTTTTAAAAGTCGAGATGTAGATGCAATAAACTTTGATTCCTACTATTTCAAGCTTGAGATGTCAGCTGAGGTTGGCGATATCGAGTATTCCATTTTGTGCTATGTAGATAGAGCGTTAGATAAGAGAATAATGATAAATGATAAAAAGATAAAAAGGTTATCTGAGCTAATTAGCCTTTTCAAGTTTGTTTTTTTTGAGCCGGACACAACTGAGCTTATAAAGCATCAGCCAAGCACAAGACGCCGATTTTTGGACATGGAAGTTGCAAAGCTTTACCCTTACATGACAAAAGTGTATTCAGAGTACCAAAGAGCACTTCTTTCTAGAAATGCATTTTTGAAAAGTTATGATAAAAAGGATATAATAGATGTGTACGATATGCAGATAAGCCAGCTTGGATTTTTGATTTTCCAAAAACGACAGGAGGTTATAGATAAATTATCTATTGAAGCGCAGAAGATATTCAGCTATGTGTTTGAAAATAAGTGCTTGCTTGAACTAAGATATATGCCGTCAATTAACGCTTCAAGCGAGGAAGAGTATTACAAAGAGCTAAAAAAGTGTCTACTGAAAGATTTGAACCTTGGATATACAACAAAAGGTGTTCACAGAGACGACTTTGGGATTTTGATAGATGGAAAGCCGGCAATTGATTTTGCATCTGAAGGACAGATAAAACTTGCGGCAGTGTCGGTTGTGCTTGCAACTTCTCTTCTTTATACAGAGCCTGTGCTCATTTTAGACGATGTGTTTTCTGAGCTTGATAAGTTTAAAAGAAAAAATCTTGTAAAGTTTATAAGTCAGTACCAGTCATTTGTGACCTCTGCGGAAGACGTAAAGACCATTCAAAGTGAGGGAGTACTGGACTTTGACAGTGCAAACGTGATTTTTCTTGAAAGGAGTATATAAAAAATTTTCTTTAAGGATGTGTAAAGAGTATGTTTGCTCACATTGGTGAGGATTATGTAATCAACAGCGCAGAACTTCTTGTGATACTTAGCTGGGATTCTTTTGTGCGTTCAAAAGACAATCTCAAAATTCTTGAAGATCTAAAACTTCATGACAGGGTTGTTGTTATAAATGATGAGATAAAAAAGTCTATAATAATCCTTGAAATTGATGGAAGGATGTACGGGATAATATCTCCTGTGTCGCCGGGTACCATCGCAAAAAGGCTTTTGAACTTTAACCTCTATTTTGACAACTATTTGGACCAGGATTGATTTTGAAAATTATTTTGTTGGCAGGTGAGATGAAATTGGATAGGATAAATGCAAATTCTCAGGAATACTCTGCAAGCGAGATACAGGTTTTAGAAGGGCTTGAGGCGGTAAGAAAACGTCCCGGAATGTATATAGGTTCAACCTCACAGCGAGGTCTTCACCATTTGGTGTATGAGATTGTCGACAATGCAATTGACGAGGCAATGGCAGGATTTTGTAAAAACATTGAAGTTGTGATTCACAAGGACAACTCTGTTACCGTCATTGACGATGGAAGAGGAATTCCGGTAGATATTCACCCGAAGCTTCAAAAAAGCGGTGTTGAGGTTGTATTTACCGTTCTTCACGCAGGTGGAAAGTTCAACGAGAGAGTGTACAAGGTATCCGGTGGTCTTCATGGTGTTGGTGCTTCTGTTGTAAATGCTCTTTCGCGCTATTTGGAAGTTGAGGTTTATAGAGACGGCAAGGTATACTATCAAAGGTATGAAAGAGGAAAACCAACATGTGAGCTAAAAGTTATTGGCGAGACAAATAGGACAGGTACAAAAGTTACATTTTTGCCAGACGATGAGATTTTTGAGACCATAGAGTTTGACGGCGATGTTATCTTGCAGCGTTTGCGTGAACTTGCGTTTTTGAACAAAGGGATAAGGATAGTCTTTGTTGATGAGAGGGAAAAGAATGCAAAACCAGTTGAGCTAAAATATGATGGTGGTATTGCAGAGTTTGTAAAGTTTTTGAACAGGAACAAGGAAGTTTTGCACCAAGAGCCAATATACATTGAGGGTGAGAAAAACGACATCCTCATTGAGGTTGCTATTCAGTATACAGAGGATTTTGGTGAGAACATCTACTCATTTGCAAACAACATAGCAACAATAGACGGTGGTACTCACCTTATAGGGTTTAAAACTGCTGTTACAAAAGCTGTAAATGAATATGCAAAAAAATATAACTTCATAAAAGGTGATACGCAGCTTCTTGGTGAGGACATAAGAGACGGTATGACAGCAATTGTGTCTGTCAAGATTCACGAGCCGCAGTTTGAAGGGCAGACAAAAACAAAGCTTGGGAATAGCGAGGCGCGCTGGGCTGTTGAAAATTTGGTTTCTGAAAAATTGGCAGCTTTTTTAGAAGAAAACCCTGATGTGTCAAAAAAGATTATCGACAAAGCAATTTTGGCGGCAAAAGCGCGCGAAGAGGCAAAAAAGGCAAGAGAGCTTGTGATAAAGAGAAAGTCTGCTTTAGATAGTTCAAACTTGCCTGGCAAGCTTGCAGACTGTTCAGAAAAAGACCCTGCAAAGTGCGAGATATTCATAGTTGAGGGTGATTCGGCGGGTGGTTCTGCAAAGCAAGGGCGAGACAGGCGATATCAGGCAATCTTGCCTCTTTGGGGTAAAATGCTCAACGTGGAAAAGGCAAGCCAGGACAAGATTTATTCAAACGACAAGCTCCTGCCTTTAATTCAGGCGCTTGGTGTTGGCATAGGAAATGACATAGATTTAAAGAAGCTTAGGTACCACAAGATAATCATAATGGCCGATGCTGACGTTGACGGGTCTCACATAAGAACGCTTCTTCTTACTTTCTTTTACAGGTACATGAGACCGCTTATAGAAAACGGCCACATTTACATTGCCCAGCCACCACTTTATAAGATAACAAAAGGTAAGCAAGTAAGATACGCATACAATGAAAAGGAGCTTCAGAAAATATTGCAGGAGATGAAAGATGCTCAGGTTCAGCGCTTCAAAGGTCTTGGTGAGATGAACGCACAGGAGTTGTGGGAGACCACCATGGACCCTGCAAGAAGAATTCTTCTTAAAGTTGAGCTTGAAGATGCTGTAATGGCAGAAGAGATTTTCACAATCCTTATGGGCGACAAGGTGGAGCCAAGAAGGGAGTTTATAGAGAAGAATGCTAAGTATGTGAGGAATTTGGATATATAGAAAAGAGGTGTTTCAAAGTGGAAGTTGCGAAAAAAATTTATGAAGAAGTTATAAAACTGCCTGAAGAGACTCAGAGAGAAGTTTTGGATTTTATTGAATTTAAAAAAATGAAATGGAAAAAAAATATAGAAGAAATAATTGATAAAGTTATTGAAGAAAATTACGAGATATTAAAGGAGTTAGCTGATAAATGATAATGTTGAGTATTGAGGATGTATTGTTGATTGCTAAAAAATTAATAGAAAGATTTGGAGGTACGTTTGGGATAAGAGACAAAGGTTTGCTTGAAAGCTCATTGAACAATGCATTTCAAACATTTGATGGAGAGGAGCTATATAAAACTGATGTAGAAAAAATTGCAGTTATATCTTACTCAATAATAAGGAATCACCCCCTAATAGATGGTAATAAAAGATTAGGTATAAGTGTTTTACTAATATTATGTAAACTCAACAATATTATCTTAGAATATACAAGAGAAGAGGCAGTAGATTTAGCTATAAGGATTGCAGAAGGTAGTATTGATATTGAAGATGTTGTTGAATGGATAAAAAAGCATGAGAAAAAGTGAACACTATAAAGGGAGGAAAAATTAAAGCATGGAAGAGCTCGATTTTAGGATAATTCCTGTTGAGATACAGGAAGAGATGAAACGAAGCTATATAGATTATGCAATGAGCGTGATAGTGTCGCGTGCGCTGCCAGATGTTCGCGATGGTCTAAAGCCTGTTCACAGAAGAATTTTATATGCAATGAACGAGATAGGTCTTACACCTGACAAACCTTACAGAAAATCTGCAACAGTTGTAGGGCATGTTCTTGCTAAATACCATCCGCACGGCGATGCTGCGGTGTACGAAAGCCTTGTTCGAATGGCCCAGGACTTTTCCATGCGCCATCCTCTTGTTGACGGGCATGGGAACTTTGGGTCGGTTGACGGCGACCCGCCTGCTGCTATGCGTTACACTGAAGCGCGTATGAGCAAAATTGCCATTGAGATGCTTCGCGACATTGAAAAAGAGACAGTTGATTTCATGCCAAACTTTGACGAGTCGGCAAAAGAACCAAAGGTTTTGCCATCAAGGTTTCCCAACCTTTTGGTAAATGGCAGCCAGGGAATTGCAGTTGGTATGGCAACAAACATACCGCCTCACAACTTGGCAGAAGTGATTGATGCAATAGTGTATTTACTTGACAATGAAAATGCAACTCTTGATGACATAATGAAAATAATCAAAGGACCAGACTTTCCAACAGGCGGGTATATCATCGGCAAAAAGGGTATAAGGGATGCGTATGCAACTGGAAAAGGAAAAATCATTGTCCGGGCAAAGACGACAATCGAGCAGACATCAAAGGGAAGACAGAGAATAATTGTCACAGAACTTCCTTACATGGTCAACAAGGCAAGGCTTATTGAAAAGATTGCCGAGCTTGTCCATGAGAAAAAGATTGATGGGATTTCTGATATAAGAGATGAGTCTGACAAAGAGGGTCTGAGGATTGTAATTGAAATCAAAAAGGATGCAGATGCAAATGTAGTTTTAAAACAGCTTTACAAGAACACCCAGCTTCAGGACAGTTTTGGAATAATCATGCTTGCGCTTGTTGACAACCAGCCAAAGGTTCTTACTCTTATGGACATGCTAAATCTTTACATTGAACATCAAAAAGAGGTAATTGTTAGAAGAACAAGGTATGACCTCAGGAAAGCAGAAGAAAGAGCTCACATTTTAGAAGGGCTCAAGAAAGCTCTTGACCACATAGATGAGATAATCTCAATCATTAGGTCATCAAAGACAGTAAATGAGGCAAAAGAGAGGCTCATTAGCAGATTTCAGTTTACAGAAGCCCAAGCTCAGGCAATACTTGACATGAGACTTCAGCGCCTCACTGGCCTTGAGCGTCAAAAGATTGAAGAAGAGCTTGCAGAGCTAATCCGTATGATAGAGTATTACAAAAACGTGCTTGCAAGCGATGCAATGGTAAAGGAAATTATAAAAAAAGAGATTCTGGAGATAAAAGAAAAGTACAAGGATGAGAGAAGAACAAAGATAATTCAGGATGAGCATGAAGACTTTGATGAAGAAGAGCTTATTCAGGAGCAGGAAACTGTAATCACACTTACCCATTTTGGGTATATAAAACGTCTTCCTCTTGACACGTACAAGAGCCAAAAACGTGGTGGCAGAGGCATCACAGGAATATCAACCCGCGAAGAAGATTTTGTTGAAGATGTCTTTGTCACAACAACACACCACTACATTCTCTTTTTCACAGACAAGGGAAGAGTTTTCCGCTTAAGAGCGTATGAAGTGCCCGAAGGTTCTCGCCAGGCAAAAGGTACTGCAATTGTAAACCTCATTCAGATTGGCAAGGACGAAAAAATAACAGCTACAATGGCTGTAAAGGACTTTAAAGAAGGCTATCTTATGATGTGTACCAAAAACGGTACAATAAAGAAGGTGCTTTTGAGCGAGTTTGAAAACACAACTAAAGCTGGCAAAAAAGCGATAACCCTTGCAGATGATGATAGCCTTGTTGATGTAAAACTTACATCTGGAAACGATGAAATTGTGCTTGTGTCAAGCAATGGATACTGTGTTGTGTTCAACGAAAACGATGTGAGGGTCATGGGAAGGTCTGCACAGGGCGTAAAAGGTATGACGTTAGAAAGTGGCGATTTTATTGTTGGAATGGAAAAGGCAAGCGATGGAAAATATCTTCTGTGCGTCACAGAAAACGGGTTTGGAAAAAGAAGTGAGATTGAAGAGTATAGAAAGACAAAGCGCGGTGCAAAAGGAGTATTGACTTACAAGGTAACAGACAAGACAGGCAAAATTGTTGATATAAAGATGGTAAACGATGATGACGAGATAATGATATGCTCTACAGAAGGAATATTTATAAGGCTTGAAATGTCACAGGTTCCAGTTCAGGGAAGAAACACTCAAGGTGTTAAGCTTATGAGAATTGACGGAGAAGATATTAAGGTTTCGTCAATTGCAAGGATAAAGGGGGAAGAATAATTTTAGTATTGGAAAAAAACAAAAAGCCATTCCCAAATGTTTAAAGGGAGTGGCTTTTTAAAATTATGCAACTACTTTATTTCTTCCTGACTTTTTAGCTTCATAAAGTTTTTGGTCTGCAAGATTTATTAGTTCAATCGCAGGAATTACTGTATCAGAAACTGTTGAAATTCCAAAACTCGCAGTTATTTTAACGTTATTATTGCAAGAAGTCTCCATCTTATATAAGATGGAGATGAATTGCGGTTGACAAGTATTCAGTTTCGGTATATAATAAACTTGGTGATGAATGTGAAATTCGATTCAAATAAACA
>OFGS01000307.1_pt1 | contig 10425 bp, 11 predicted proteins | sample 1521851 | NCBI WGS metagenome assembly OFGS01 (sample SAMEA3142070, study PRJEB24117) | hot springs metagenome
GCGCTCTTTAATTTCTTGCATGCGTCCAATATCATTGTTTCCTCCACTAACAATACAAACAACCGTTTTACCACGAATTTGCTCTTTATATAAATCAAGTGCAGCAACTGGCAACGCCCCAGCAGGTTCCACAACGATCGCATTCTCGTTATAAAGTTGCAAAATTGTTGTGCATACTTTTCCTTCAGGAACGACTACAATATCGTCAACGAGTTCTTTTGCTAACGCAAACGTTTTTTCGCCCACACGCTTAACTGCTGCACCATCTACGAACGGGTCAATCTCACCTAAAGTAACCACTTTGTTTGCTTCAAACGATTTTTTCATTGATGGCGCTCCTTCGGGCTCGACACCAATCAACTTTGTGGCAGGAGAAATGCTTTTCACATATGTGCCGACACCTGAAATGAGTCCTCCCCCACCAATGCTTGCGAACACATAATCAATGGCTTCTTCACAATCATTTAACATTTCAACTCCAACCGTTCCTTGACCAGCGATAACCGCTTCATCATCAAATGGATGGATAAACGTTCGCTGCTCTTTTTTGGCGCAAATAAGCGCTTGCTCGTAAGAATCGTCAAATGTATCACCAACTAAAATAATATCAACAAACTCCCTCCCAAAAAATTGAACTTGTGATACTTTCTGTCTCGGAGTTGTAGAAGGCATATAAATTTTCCCGTGTACTCCAAGCGCTCGGCACGAATAAGCTACCCCTTGCGCATGATTTCCAGCACTTGCACAAACGATCCCATTTTTCTTTTCTTCTTCACATAAACTTTTCATTCGGTAATAGGCTCCTCGAATTTTAAACGATCGAACGACTTGCAAATCTTCCCGTTTAAAATATACGTGGCAATCGTAACGTTCTGAAAGCAATTCATTTTTTTGTAGAGGAGTATGGTATACGACGTCTTTTAATGTTTGATAAGCAATTAAAATATCTTCTACGTATACGCCATGTTTTCGTTTTACTTGTTGTTCCATTTTCTCGTTTCCTTTCCGTTTGTAATTTCGTTGTCAAAATTATGTTATTCTAAAATATATCACATTTTCGAATAAAGAAAAGTAAATTTTCTAAAAATTATCCGAGAAAATAAAGCTCGCTTGTTATTTGCGAGCTATTCGTTCATATATGCAAAATGTATGTGGGTAGCGATTTTTTTCATCTTGTACGCCAGGCTGTACCGAGCAGAGCTCCCATTGCTGTTCATCAATGTGTGGAAAAAATGCATCCCCATGAAACGTTGCATCAATATGCGTAACGTACAATCGATCAGCTATCGGCATCGCTTGTTCAAATACTTGTGCCCCCCCTATAACGAATACATGACCGTATTGTTGTTCGACTTGCTTTATGCCATCAATGGAGTGAATAACTTGACAACGAAAGATGTTCAAGACGGACTTGTCGCGTGTAAGTATGATATTCGTTCTTCCTGGCAAGGGGCGGCCGATTGATTCAAATGTTTTTCTTCCCATCACAATCGGATGTCCCATCGTTACTCGCTTAAAATAAGCTAAATCAGCTGGTAAATGCCAAGGCAACGTATTGTTATAACCGATCACTCGATTTCGATCCATGGCCACAATAATAGAAATCAATCGACTCACTTCCTTATATAGACACGTCCGCTTTAATATGCGGATGCGGGTCATAATCAACGATTTCAAAATCTTCAAAACGATACTCAAAAATGGAAGAAGGCTTTCGTTTGATGATTAGCTTTGGAAGCGGGCGCGGCTCCCTCGTTAATTGCAATTTCGCTTGTTCAATATGGTTCATGTATAAATGGACATCGCCGCCAGTAAAAATAAGTTCTTTTGGCTCCAAATCGCATTGTTGGGCAACCATATGTGTAAGTAATGCGTAGCTTGCAATATTGAACGGAAGACCTAAAAACGTATCGACAGAGCGCTGTTGCCACATACATGATAACGTCCCGTTTTCTACATAAAACTGAAAAGCATAGTGACAAGGAGGCAACTTCATGCGATTTAATTCCCCTACATTCCATGCATTGACTAAAAGTCGGCGGGAATTCGGGTTTGTTTTTATTTGTTCAATCACTTCACTAATTTGATCAATTGTTCGACCATCGGCCCCTTTCCATGAACGCCATTGCGCGCCATATACCGGTCCTAAATCCCCGTTTTCATCTGCCCATTCGTCCCAAATCGTTACACCATTTTCTTTTAAATAACGAATATTTGTATCTCCACTCAAAAACCAAAGCAATTCGTGGATGATCGAACGAATATGTAATTTTTTTGTCGTAAGCAAAGGAAAACCTTCGCGTAAATCAAATCGTAATTGACGCCCAAATACAGAAATCGTTCCTGTTCCTGTGCGATCGTCCTTATACACCCCGTTTTGTAAAATATCTTCAAGTAATTGTAAATATTGCTTCATAACACCCTCACCTTCTTTTATATACTGTCATTTATTATGACATAAAGCATACAACTAGGAAAGAAAAAACCGTAGGACAATCCTACGGCTAACAAATACGTGGTAACATTAATCCCGTTAATCGATATAATCGTCTTGTTGTCCCGAGCGGCGTCCGCAATAAGAGCTGGCCTTTATTTGTTGCCCGCACGGTTCCAATCACAGCAGCATCTTTTCCCTCTGGTTGCGAACGGAGCGCATCAAGCACCGCTTGTTCATCTTCTTTTGGAACGATCATGACTACTTTTCCCTCATTGGCTAAGTAAAGAGGATCAAAACCAAGTAATTCACATGCTCCTTTGACTTCTTTTTTCACTGGGATACATTCTTCCTCTAATTCAATCGTTACACCGAAATCTTCACAAATTTCTACAAGAGTGGTCGCTAGCCCACCGCGCGTTGGATCGCGCATCAGTCGAATGCGCTGACTTGCCTCTAAAGCTTTTGCGATAAGTGGATATAATGAGGCGCAGTCGCTTTCAATCGTTGATACAAGCCCTAATTCTCCTCGGGCAACTAATACAGCTACACCATGATCTCCAATCGAACCACTGACAATAACCGAGTCTCCTTCATCCATGTTCCGTTCAAGCGGGTGCGAAATCATGCCAATTCCTGTTGTATTAATATATAATCCATCTGCACTTCCACGTTCAACAACTTTTGTATCCCCTGCAACAATTGCCACATTTGTTTTTTTCGCTTCTTCTGCCATCGATTGAACGACTGTTTTTAAATGACGAATAGGAAACCCCTCTTCAATAATAAAGCTACACGTTAATACTTTTGGGATCGCCCCAACAACTGCTAAATCGTTTATTGTTCCAGCTACCGCTAACTTTCCGATATTTCCACCCGGAAAGAAAATTGGCTTGATGACAAAACTATCCGTTGTCATAGCGAGCTCATGTGTTTCTAACGCAAACTTAGCGGCATCAAACTTTGCATGACGCTCATTACGAAACGTAGAAACAAAAACATCTGTAATTAGTTTGTGAGCTAACTCTCCACCATCCCCATGCGCAAGCGTTATTCGCTCCATTCGTTACTCCTCCCTCATATATTGATAATACGCTGCACAACTACCTTCCGACGATACCATACATGGACCAATTGGATTGAGAGGTGTACATGCTCTCCCAAACAACGCACATTGAGGTGGATCAATGAGACCACGAATCACTTCACCACATCGACATTTTGTTCGACGTGGTTCACGTGTTGGAACAGGAAATCTCACCTTAGCATTAAACTGATTATACTCTCTCTTAAAATCCATTCCACTATGGGAAATGACACCGATGCCACGCCACGCTTCGTCACATAATGTAAAGTAGTGATTCATCCAATATTTTGCCTGCACATTCCCTTGTTCAGTCACAACACTTTTGTAATCGTTTAATACAACAGCACGTTGTTCAAGCGATAGCAGCAACAAATGACGAAGAGCACTTAACATATCAAGCGCTTCAAACCCGCTAATGACTGCAGGCATATTGTATTCTGTTGCTAAAAATTCAAAATGTTTTCTTCCCATTACCATCGATACGTGTCCAGGGAGTAAAAATCCATCTAATGCCACTTCTCCGTCATGAAGCAACTGGCGTAAAATCGGTTCCACTAGCTTCGTGGACATCCACATAGAAAAATTTTGCACTTGTTTTTCTTCTGCTTCTTTTACTGCCGCAGCTAAAATCGGGATCGTCGTTTCAAACCCTATGCCTAAAAAAATAACTTCTTGATGTGGGTGTTGTTCGGCGATGCGAACGGCATCAACAGGAGAATAGACAACTCGTACATCTTTTCCTTCTGTCTTCGCTTGCATCAACGTACCATAAGATCCTGGAACTCGAACCATATCGCCAAATGTACAAATGATTCGATTCACACCATCTGTCAAAGAAATCATTGCATCAATCGTTACTTGATCGGTGACACAAACAGGGCAACCAGGGCCAGAAATAAGACGAACGTATCCTTCAAGCGCTTTTTTCACTCCTGTACGAGCGAGAGCCATTGTATGTGAACCACACACTTCCATAAAGGAAGGTATTCGCCCGAACGTTTGTTGAAACCGATCGGCTAATGTCTTCACTTCCTGTAACAGCGTTTGACTAAGTGTTGAGTGATCCGTCACTTCTAGCATCGACTAACTTCCTCCATTCTTCTAAACTTTCTTGTGCATATTGCTCGTCAATAATAGACATCGCCTGGCCAGCGTGCACAATGACATAGTCACCGATTTTCACTTCAGGAACAAAAATGATTCCAACGTTCATTTGTGAGCCCATCACGTCGACTAACGCAGAAAAACCTTCGATATGTAACACTTTTGCCGGCACTCCTACACACATGCCTGTCCCCTCCTATGTGCTGCAATCATTAACTGTCCAAGTGCTAATCCTCCATCGTTGCACGGTACTTTTTGATGTGTATAAACATTGAATCCAAGTTGAGAAAACTCTTGGCGAAGCCGTTTAACGATGTAGCGGTTATGCATACTTCCTCCTGATAGAACAATGTTACGTTCATATGTTGGATGTTGCTGCAAAGCAAGACGAACCATTTCAACAGACGCCTGAACAACTGTTTCATGAAAACGTCCAGCAACGGTATTCGTTTGTTCACCGTCATCGACATCTCTTATCATCGCCCGCCACATTTCTGTTAAATCAATTTCCCATGTTTCACGTCTTTTTACATTAAACGGATAAGCCTCATATATTTTCGTATCATCGATCAATTCGGAAAGCCGAATCGCCGCCTCCCCGTCATATGTGCTATGCGTACAAACATATAAGAAGGCGCTCACAGCATCAAACAATCGACCGCACGTCCCTGCTAGGGGGGAATGTAACCCTTTTTTGATCATTTGTCTCAATACGCGAACGTCTCCCGCTCGTTCTATAAATCGTTGCTGCGCCAAAGCGTACCCTTCTTCTCCTAAATAATATCCAAGCATACCGACTGTTGTACGCCACGGCTCCTTCATACAACGTTCCCCACCAGGAAGTGGGGTATATGTTAAATGTCCGATTCTTTCATATTGCAAGGCGTTTCCGTATAACAACTCAAATCCCCATATATGCCCATCTTCACCGTACCCTGTTCCATCTAAAATGAGACCAAAACATGAAGTGGAAACTTGGTTTTCCTCCATACATGAAACCATATGCGCATGATGATGCTGCACGGCTACAATGTCAGCATCCCATTGTTTTGCGATATTCCACGTTTCGTAGTTTGGGTGTAAATCAACAGCAACGATTTTAGGTGTCACTCCCATCCACGTGCGTAAATGTTCGTATTCTCTCTCAAAATGTTCAATTACTTCCATATGCTCTAAATCTCCTATATGGGGCCCTAAAAAAATTTGCTGGTGTCTCCCGAACGCAAATACATTTTTTTGCTGCCCGCCAAGCGCTACAATCTCGTGTACATCTTGCTTCGTCCATAATGGATCTGGAACGAAGCCGCGCGCGCGTCGAATGAAATGAACATTCCCATTTTCTATTTGGACAACAGAATCATCAAGCGGATGTACAATTGGGCGATTATGAACAAGAAAATAATCCGCAATGTTTTGTAAATCACAGAAAGCCCGTTCATCTTCGTATATGATCGGTGCTCCTGAACGATTAGCGCTTGTCATGACAAGGACAGGTAATTGATCATCCAACAATAAGTGATGAAGGGGGGTGTACGGCAACATCATCCCAACCGTCTGCAATCCAGGAGCAACCGACGGAGCAATCATTGTGTTTTTTCTTTGTTTAACAACAACGATCGGCGCTTCCGGCGAGGTTAGCCATTGTTTTTCTTCCTCAGTTACGTCACATAATTGCTCTACAATGTCAAGGGAAGCAGCCATCACAGCCAACGGTCGATTTGGTCGTTGTTTTCGTATTCGTAATTGTTGAACAGCCCATTCATTTGTCGCATCACATGCTAAGTGATATCCGCCTAATCCTTTAATCGCAACAATCGCCCCGGCTTGAATATACGCCCTCGCCTGCTCGATCGCATCTCCCTGTACCATCTTTCCATCACGGTTTCGTAGCGTAATAGAAGGGCCACATGTTGGACAAGCAATAGGCTGAGCGTGATGGCGACGATTCATAGGATCGTTATATTCTTCGTTACATCGTTTACACATTGGAAATGAATGCATCGATGTAAATGGACGATCATAAGGCAGCTGTTCAATAATCGTGTAGCGCGGGCCGCATTGTGTACAATTAATGAACGGGTAACGATATCGATGATCATTTGGATCATACATTTCTTGTAAACAATCATTACAAACAGCTGTGTCGATCGGAATAACGAGCGAAGAACTTCCCGTTCGTTCACTCGGAATAATGGAGAAATCGTTACATGCCTGCCATCGCCCTGCAGTCACAATCATTTCATCAATGCGAGATAGTCGCGGGGCTTCGATCGGTAAAGAGTGAATAAATTGATCGACTGCGTAAGCATCTCCTTCAATATGAATAAAAACCCCGTCCATGTTGTTTTGTACAGTTCCTTTTACGTTATGACGCTTTGCGAGTGCGAAAATAAAAGGACGGAAGCCAACTCCTTGCACTCGTCCTTTCACCGTAATATTCACTGCTTTTTGCATCGGGCAACCCCTTCTCGAATCCAATGTAACCATTCATCCATACCCTCGCCAGTTTTTGCAGATACCGTCAATAACCTAGACTGTGGGTTAATACACGATAAATCTTCTTTTGCTTGCTCTATGTTAAAATCAAGATACGGCAATAAATCTATTTTATTCAATAAAACGAGCTCAGTTCGCATAAACATCGTCGGATATTTCGGGATTTTATCATTCCCTTCTGGTATGCTTAATACAGCCACCTTATGTTGCTGTCCTAAATCATAACCGGAGGGACAAACAAGATTCCCAACGTTTTCAATAAATAAAATATCGAGATGCTCAAAATTAAATTGGGGTAAAACAGCTGCAATCATGCGAGCGTCTAAATGACATCCTCCGTGCGTATTAATTTGCACAGCTTGCGCACCAAGAGCCCGAATACGCTCCGCATCTTTTTCTGTCGCTAAGTCACCCTCGATGACACCAATACGAAATTCATCGGCTAACGCCTCAATCGTTTTTTCTAAAATCGTTGTCTTTCCTGCTCCTGGAGAGCTCATTATATTGATGACAAGCGTATTCGTTTCTTCGAACAATTGACGGTTAAACGCTGCCGCCCGGTTATTGTTTGTTAACACATCAACTTCCAATGCAATTCTCATGTTGTCAAACTCCCCTCATATGCTAGAATGCGAAATGTTTCCCCTGCTACAATGTTCCCGCTTGGAAGCAAGCATGTTGGACATTGCGCAATTTTTGTAGCTGGTTCATATTCTTTTCCGCAAATTGCACAAATTGCTCTCGCTCTTTCCGTATGGATAATCAATTCAGCATCTGGCGTTAAGCAATTATCCGCCTGCACTTTATACACATCAAATGCAAACTGTAATGCATCTGGGAGCACATTGCTTAACGTACCAACTAACAATTCTACTTTTTTTACCTGTTTCATCTCTTTGCTTCGGGCATCTTGCTCAATCAAATGAATAATTTCTCCCATCAACGCCATCTCATGCATACGAATCCCCTTCTATTTGCACGTACCATTCATCTCCTTCTTGTTTTGTTTGGAGAATTGGCATATGCAACGTTCCTTCTTGTGACAATACGCACCATTCGCGATCACAGTACAAGCAAATGAAACGATGATCTTGCTCGATATAATGTGGCATCACGTGACAGTGCGAACAAATCGCTTTTCTTACATGTAATGTTCCGGCATGTTTATAAACGACAATCGGAATGCGAGCAACGGTTTTCATTTCAACGCCATGTACATCGTCGCACGGGCCAATGGAATGCCACGTGCGATGACTAAAAAACAATGTTTTCACTTTTTCCATCTCATCTTCTAATAGCGGGGCAGAAGCTTCTTTCACCGTTTCCATTAAACTATTGCGCATCATCTTTAAAAATTGGAGACGGTTCATGGAGTGTGACACCACTCTTCTATTTGACGCACGACTCGCTCGACAACATATGGAAGCTGTGCTTGCACAATCGGAGATAAATCTAAACCAAGAACTAGGGAAGCAGGTTGAACCCCGAATAACACCATTTGTTTTGGAATGGTTTGGCGTAGTTTTGCAGCTGATAACACTTCTTGAAAACCAAGTTGATGAATGGACATTTTCATTCCAAAATAAGCTGGAATTTCATCATCGACTAATGTAATAATCGTTCCCGCTTCTTTTCCTGCATTGACAGCATCGACTACCACTAAATACTCCGTCTCTTCGATTGATCCAAGTAGCCGCATTCCATCGGTCGAGCCCTCCACTACTTCAACATCTTCGTATTGCGCCAGTCTTTCTTCTAGTAATGGCAAAATATGAATGCCAACACCTTCGTCAGAATATAATAAGTTTCCAATTCCGAGAACGGTTACTTTTTTATTTTTCATCGTGTTCACCTAATGCTTCTTTTTTTCTCTCTATTTTATAGCCAGTAAAAATGGATGACATCGTTCCATTCCGTTGCAAGTAGTCTTCACGAAATGCCATGTACACGTGTACAACAGTAAAAATGATAAATCCCCATGCAACGAGATGATGCCACGAACGAACAGAATAGCTATCGCCGCCAAATAAATGGGCAACCCACATAAACATTTTTCCGTAAATGGACTCAGGTTGTGGCTCGAATAGTAAATAATATCCTGTAAGCATCATAATAATTGAACCTAATCCAATGAAAATCCAATAGCTTAATTGAGCGAGCGGATTATGTCCGATATAATGTTTTTTGTTATTTTTCATAAATAAGTAATATTTGATAGTTTCAAATGCTTCTTTCCAAAAAGAAAGTCGAAATGGGTTCGACGTCGCATGTTCGTTTCCTTTGTATACCCAATACCAACGAACAGCTAAATTAATAGTAAAAAGGAAAGCAACGAAGAAGTGAATATAACGTGCCCACCCCATCAAAAACGAGTAGTACGCTTCTTCTTGAATGGAGGCAGACACGAACGGGCGGCCGATAAACACGCCCGTAATCATTAAAACTATGATAGAAAAAGCATTAATCCAATGAAAAATACGAACAGGTAATTCCCATACGTACACTTTCACCATCTGATCATTTAGCTCGATACGTTTTGCTTTTCGCGATCGCTTCCAAATGACTTCCGTCTGTTTTTGTTCAATTTTTGGATTTGTCGGGACTGACATACACTCCCCTCCTACCCAATACGAATATGCGTTGTTTGTTTCGATTCAAGATCGGTTAAATGAACCGCACATGCTAAACATGGATCGAACGAATGGATGATGCGCAAAATCTCTAACGGCTTTTCTTTATCAAGCAATGGCGTTCCCTTTAAAGACGCTTCATACGCACCAATTTGCCCTTTATGGTCACGCGGTGAAGCATTCCATGTCGTCGGAACAACGGCTTGATAGTTTTTCGTTTTCCCATCTTCAATTTCAATCCAATGGCCTAACGCACCACGTGGCGCCTCCATCCATCCTACTCCTTTCGCTCGCTTAGGCCACGTGCTTGGTTCCCATTTTGTCCGATCGAATGTAATTTGATTTCCGTTGCGAATATTCGCAAGCAATGCGTCCATATCATCGCGCATCCATTTGGCAACGAGAATAGACTCAAGCCCACGCGCTACTGTACGTCCGAGTGCCGAGCTCATCGCTTCAAGTGGCCAACTCAATTTCTTTAATGTATCATCTACTAATCCAACAAACTCATCTTTCTTTAACGCATAGCCAACTAGCATGCGCGCAAGTGGTCCTGTTTCCATCGGATGCTCTTTCCATCTTGGAGATTTTAGCCAACTATATTTTTCATCTGTATTTAATGTTTTAAACGGTGGTCTTGGCCCTGTATAACGGAGTGATGTTTCTCCCTCCCA
>OFGS01000308.1_pt1 | contig 10423 bp, 10 predicted proteins | sample 1521851 | NCBI WGS metagenome assembly OFGS01 (sample SAMEA3142070, study PRJEB24117) | hot springs metagenome
ACTTTATCGTTTGCTTCTTGCGAGTAGTGTAGTCGTATACAATGTATCCTCCGAGAATAGCTATCGGTATTATGATAATTAATGCAGCCAACAATATTCTTTGATCTTGTTGAACTCGAGTAGGAGAACTTATTGTAATTATTCTCTTTAATTGCGTTCCTTCATATAATGGAACATCACTGCTAGGAGACCTACTAGCTAGTTGCTCCCAGAACGATTTATCTGTTACAGCACCTACAACTATAGCTAATATAGTGCTCTCATTACCAGTTTTTTTGAGTACGAGTGTTTGTGGCACGGCATCTACTTGTGTATACTTGTAGATCTCAATAAATTCTTTTTCGCACTCCTTATTCTGGTCTATGAAACAGAAGTCGTAGTTTTCTGCTGGAAAGTTGTGGCGGAAGAATTCATCGAGTCTTTTACAATATGGACACCAAGATGCACCGTACATATAAAATACGACATTTTCTAAGTAATTAGTTTCAGAGTGTACTTGAAGTATGGGAATCGCACTTAATACAATTAGTAACAAGAGTAAAGGTAGAAATCTTTTTTTCATAATAGCCACAACGCCATTTCCCTCTATAATTTAGTGAGAGTAGTGAGAGATTTATAAATATTTCTATGAGAGCCTACCCCCTCCCATTGCTACTCTAATTGCTTTTACTTCTAGGTCTCTGCATATCTCGTTACTTGGTTCTAGTATTTTACCTCTATCTACGAGTATGACGCGCTCTACGTCTACCTGACATTCGTCTTGAAGTGTTCTGAGTAACGCCTCTACTCTAATACAGTTTTCTACATTTATACACGTTTTACACTCGGTAGCTATCAGTTCAATGCATATTTTAGGCAACTACCTTACCCTATATATTCTAGTAAATACTTGAACTCGGATAGACCTAGATTATCCATAGATTCAGGGCTTGGTATTCCCTTACTATCCCATCCTAGTTCATTGTAGTATTTTAAGAGTTGTTCTTTTACCGTGTTTCTTGCAGCTGATTGCCCCTTGTAGGGTCCTGTTGGTAGGGGTTCATAGAATCTTTCTGGGTTATCGTCGTGTAGTTCTGGTATCCACTTAGTATCTGGTCCTCCTATTAATAAGAGTATTCTCTGTAGTGTTAGTATTCTAATTCCAATCTCGTATAGTTGATCCAGGTTCAGGTTCCACCCTGTAATAGCATTTAAATAGTCTAGTATTAGTTGGTCTCCCAGGTCTAGGAATGAGCATATTACTCCACTATCTAGTATTGCTGTCCACGCTTCAGAACTCGTTGATTTAACTGGTAAGCCTGCTACGCTCGTATGGTCTCCTCCTTGTACAGAGCCCGGATACGCTATTAGCTGAGGATAATCTTTGCCACTTCTAATACCATGTGCACCAACACCTATACCTTTGACTTGAATAGCGTATTTCAATACGTCTGTTTTCTTTAATGCTGCTAGTTTAAGTCCTGCTCTATAGGTTCCCTCGGCTAGTATATCCCCAATGCCTCTTCTATATGCTATATCGTAGAGTAGTTTTTCAAGTGAGTCTACATCGCCCCATTTAACATCGTAACCGAAGTCTTCTCTAGTTAAGATTCCTCTTTGTAATAATTCTAGTGCGAATCCAGCAACATTACCTGTTTGAATACCACATAAACCTAGATCATCTGCTATAGCTGATAATCTTGTAGCACCTTCAGGTGTAAATACACTTAGATTTGACCCCAAGTAGGCAGCCATCTCGTAATCTGGTCCATCACTAATATATATTCCTTTCTCGGTACGTATTCTACTGACTTTCATACATGCAACTGGGCAACCATGATCTGCCCATGGATTCTTAACCCATACTCTACTCTCAAATCCTGCTTGTGAGAATTCTAGTTTATCGTGGTATTCTTCTTGCCAGTTTCTAACCGGAGTACTACTTGTAATATATCCACAATACCATGTTCCAGACGTAGTGCCCCATTGCCTAAATCTAGCCATCCTCTCGTAGAGGTGTTTTATTGCCTTAGCTCGTAGTTCACTTAATGTTTCTGGATTTGCTACTGGTGGTAGTGGATTGTGTCCTTTTTCCAGTATTGCTTTAAGTTTTTTTGTTCCCATTACCGCGCCGTAACCACCATAACCTGAAGCGTGCGTTAGCTTGGACATTACTACTGCTGTCCTTACTCTATTCTCCCCCGCAGGACCAATGTAAATACTGGCTGGAGGGGTCTCGAGGCCGTGTTCTCTCCTAGCTAGTTCGGCTAATCTTTCAAGTAGTTTTCTACCAGGTAGACCCCATAAGTCGCCTGCATCTCTTATTTCTATTCGTGAATCCTCTATGTAGAGATATGCTGGCTTATCACTTGAGCCCTTTACGATTATTCCATCATATCCAGCGGCTTTCAACTCTACTGCTAGTTCACTTGAAATAGCTGATCCAACTATACCGTTGCTTTGCGGCGATTTACCTGTCACTATCATTTTTATACCTGGATAGTAGCCTGTGAGGGGGCCTGTAGCAATAATTAATGGATTCTCTGGTGAAAGTGGATCTATGTTAAACCATTTCTCGCCGTAGTATTTAGCTAAGTAGTATGCAGCGAACCCCCTACCACCAAGGAATTTCCCAAATACCTCTTCTACTTCTATTATTCTCTTACTACTTGTTGATAAATCAACTTCTAGAAACCTACCCCAAAAGCCACTCATATTATTTCACCCCGATAATGTTTCTATGATAAACCTCACGAGATACTTCATACGGATCTCTTAGGAATACCTTAACTTCGCCTTCTGGTTTACTAACTATTCGGAGTGCATGATATCCTACTTCACTACAAGCTTTAACGCAAGCCGGATCTCCTCCACATAGATCGCATATCAATACATAGTTTTTACCTGGTATTATTCTAGGTATGTTTGTCGGGCAAGTTGCTTTACATGACCCGCAGAGGGTGCATTTCTCCTGGTTAATCGTAACAGCACCGGTTTTTTCATCAACACTTAATGCACTAGTGGGACAACTATTTACACATGGATAATCTTCGCATTGTACACATAATACTGGTACGGGAGCACCTGGATAAGGCTCATATATTTTAATTCTAGATGCTGCAGGCCATATAGTGCCTTCATGCCTAGTAGAACAAGCGATTTCGCAGAGTTTACAGCCAGTACATTTATATAGATCTACGAGGATCCATGGTTTTATAGTACTCATGACATTTCCCACTACTAATACTCGGTTTTAAATATAAATGTTTTTATCTAGTTATAGCTAAAATATATATTCCAGTTTTATTACAATTAATCAAGGTGACTAATTTGTTCTGGTTGATAATACTCATTATTCTAATATTACTAATAGTTATACCTATCTTAGCATCAGCTATTAGAATAGTTAGAGAATACGAGAGGCTTGTTGTATTTAGACTAGGAAGACTTGTTGGAGCTAAAGGTCCTGGATTAGTAATCATAATGCCGATCATAGATTCAGCCGTTAAAGTAGACCTGAGAATAGTCACTATAGACGTACCCAGACAAGATATAATAACGAGAGATAATGTCAGTGTAACTGTAGACGCAGTTGTATATTATAGAGTCGTAGATCCTATACTATCTGTAACAAGAGTAGCTAATTATCACTATTCAGTTAGTCAATTAGCTCAAACCGTGCTAAGAGATGTAATTGGACAAATAGAATTAGATGACTTACTACAAAAGAGAGATGAAATAAACAAGAGGATTTCCGCCATCCTCGACGAAATGACTGTTCCATGGGGTATTAAGATATCTGCTGTAACAATTAAAGCAGTAGAATTACCCGATGAAATGAGAAGAGCTATGGCTAAACAAGCAGAAGCCGAGAGATGGAGAAGAGCTAGAGTTATAGAAGCAGAAGCCGAGAGACAAGCCTCATCAATACTCGCAGAAGCAGCTAAGTTATATGAAGAACACGCCGTAGCCCTTAGATTGAGAGAACTCCAAACAATGATCGAGATAGCTAGGGAGAAGGCCCTTGTAGTAGTAACTGAGGCGGGAGGAGCTAGAACTATAGGTGAAATAGTAGGAGTTCAAAAAGCACTGAGAGAGCAAGAGAAGAGAAGTGGTTCTTAATGAATAATAAACTATTTTTCATCTTATGTCTTTTTATACTTACACTTGTACTTGTTATCACTCCTCTTGGTTTATCTACTCCTAGTAGTGTCGAAGAGACGATAAGTAGAGGTTTCCTCCTAGAAGTCGTTTCACCATGGGATACGATTGACAGTGGCGTAGCTGAATGCATTATTTCAGCCATAGAAAGCGCTGAACAAGGAAATAGAATATTGATTATCAGAGTAAACTCGTATGGTGGTTATCTCGACGCAGCATTTGATATCGGAGATAAAATCTACGATTCCAGGATTCCTGTAGTAGCATACGTTGAGAAAAAAGCTCTCAGTGCAGGAACACTGATAATATTGCCTACCGATGTAATCGCCATGGAGAAAGGAGCAATAATAGGGGCTATGCAACCCGTTATGGTAAACCCTACTACAGGAGAAGTAACTTTTGTAAACGAGTCTAAGATATTGAATCCGATAATTGATAAAGCCAGAGTATACGCTGCGAGAAAATACAGGAATATTACTCAAGTAGAGAGATTTATCATATTAGCCGAAACAGTTAACTCAACAAACGCTGTTTTACTAGGAGTAGCAGATATAGAGGTATTAGATTTTAACGAATTCATAAATAGAATTAAAGGCATGGAAATCAAGGTAGGTAATAGAATATATAGAGTAGGGGATATTATTATAGAGCCGTATTCCTGTAGCGTTAGATCAAGGTTTATTTCGATATTATCGAATACATACCTGTCTAGTCTACTTATTAGTATTGGTGTTCTCGCCTCAATTTTTGCGATTGTAGCTGGTAAACTAGAAGTACTTCCATTAGCATTTGGACTACTTTTACTGGGCCTTATTGGTTCGGGATTTAATCCGAATATAACGTCGTTCTTCTTCGTAATACTAGGCACCATTCTACTAGCAGTAGAACTATTTATTACACCGGGATTCGGCGTAATCGGTGTAACTGGAATTGTATTGATCACATTGGGATTTATGTTATTACCTATGTACATACCTACAGGCATTCATCCAACAGAAGAATATATAAATATGATTAGAGCATTTATATTTGGAGTGGGGATTCCCCTAAGTTTATTCACCGGTATAGTAATGTATAAGGTAATCATTGTGAGTAAGAAGAAACCAATATTATTTACCATGGTAGGCAAAGAGGGTATATCAGTGGACGATATAAAACCTGGTTCTATTGGCTACATTAAAATCGAAGGCGAGTATTGGAGAGCTAGTAGTAGCGAAGAAATTAGTGCAGGAGAAAGAGTTCTCGTTTTAGAAATGAGAGAAGATGGAGTACTAGTAGTGAAGAAAAAGACATAGTTAGTACGGATATAATACACCTATCTTCAAGAGTCCTTCAATAAGCCTCTTACTGAAAATTCTTGTTATTACCCCTCTCTCTACTAGCCTACTATCTATTTTGCCTATATCTTCCTCTAAACTGTAATGTGATCCAATGATGAAGTTCACGTTCGTTCCGAAGCTAGGTATCCAAAACCAGTATTCAAATATATGTTTAAAGACCTGTTTCGAGTTTTCTAATACATACTTGTATTCACTTGGATAGAAGTAACTACTACCTGCTTGTGTTGCGAATATACCATTGGGTTTCATTATTCTCTTTATTTCCATTATTGATTCGTAACTGTAGAGTGGCTTAGCTATGTCGCCTGCATATGGATCTGTGAGATCCATTAATACGATGTCAAAGTAACTACTAGGTGCCTGTTTCACATATTCTCGGCCATCCATTATTACGACTTTTATCCGCGGGTCATTAAAGCTTCCTCTGTGTACATGTTCTAGGTATTTTTTGGCGAAATCCACGACGAGAGGATCTATGTCGACCATAACAACTTCTTTTACACAATTGTGTTTCAAGACTTCTCTTAGAGTAGCTCCTTCACCTCCACCTAGGATTAATACTTTTTCGGGTTGAGGATGTAAACTCATAGCTGGATGCACTAATAGTTCATGGTATATGTATTCGTCTTTTTCAGTGCTTTGTATGTAATTATCTATTAATAGCGATCTTCCAAATCCCTCGATATCCGCTAATACTATCTCTTGGTATGGCGATTTTTCGAGAGCATATATTCTTCGAATCTTAAATATCAGTTTCATGTATTTACCAGCTGGTTCCACTATTATAATACCTTCATCTACCATGCTGACACCTATTTGCTTTCTTTTAGTTTAATGAACTCTTCTATTATCTTGTCTCCACTACTAGTACCTATTCTACTTGCACCGGCATTTATTAGTGCAAGAGCATCTAAAGCATGTCTTATGCCACCAGATGCTTTTACTTTTATTCTATTCCCACTAGCGTTGTATAGTAATGTAACGTCATGTATTGTCGCTGTAGAACCTAGAAAACCTGTACATGTCTTTACAAAATCTGCTTTTGCTTCTACTATTAATTCAACAGCTTTCTTTTTTTCTTCATCTGTTAATAGACCCGTTTCAATGATTACCTTCACTGTTTTAATGCCTTTACTCTTAGCTGCTCTGACAACACCCTCTATGTCTCTCTTTACATACTCGTAATGTTTTGATTTAAATGCATTAATATTCATAACCATGTCTACTTCGCTGACACCTAGATCTCCTGCTTCCATGGCTTCTGTTACCTTTACACTTGTAGACGTGTTTCCAAGTGGAAAGCCTACTACTACTCCTATCTCTATTGTTTTCCCAGCTAGTTCGTATACTTTTTCTACGAGAGAAAGTGGTATCATTAATAGTTTAAATCCATATCTACGTGTATCCTCTATGTATTTCTCAAGTAGATTGAAATCTGAATCTGGTTTTAAGAGAGTATGATCGATCATTTCAGCGAGTTCTCTCGGATGCATGCTGTGTATCAAGTCTTTTACCATATGCTTTCCCTAGAAAAAATATTGTAGAACTGGATTAATTGTAATATGTGTATAGGGAAAAACTATTGTTTAGATTTTAGTTTTTCGGCATATTGTTCTGGTGTTAGTAAAGACTCGTATTCTGATGGATTGGTTATCTCTATTGCAAGGATCCATCCTTCGCCATAGGGATCTCTATTTAAGAGTTCTGGTTCGGATTCAAGCCTACTATTAACTTCAACTACTCTACCGGAGACAGGTGCATAGAATGGCGATATTGCTTTAATAGAATCTATCATACCTATCTCTTCGCCTTTATTTAAAGTCTTTCCTATTGATGGTAGTTCAATTGCTACGACGTCTTTGAGTTCTTTTTGAGCATAATCACTTATTCCAACAAGGACTCTATTTCCTTCGAGTTTAGCCCATTCATCGGTTTCAGTGTATCTTCTATCTGCCTTTATAAAACACTCTTTTCCCCTAATACGTACAACTATATCACTCAATTACTATCACCTTTGTTTATTAAATGTATAGAAGCTAAAAAATAGCAGTGAGTTACTCTTCAGCGTGTAACATGAGTTTTAATAATCTGAGTTCATCTTCTCTAGTTATCTTGAAACCATAGTGTATTTCGAGGAATTCTTTCCTAAACTCAACGACTTTTTGTCTTATCTCGCTTGGGTCTTTTTTGTCTATTAACACCATTCTCATGAATCTAGCTATTTCTTTCATTTCGTCTTCTTTCATACCCCATCTTGTAAGTTCTTGTGTACCCATTCTAAGACCACTGGGATCCTTGACGTCTTCTGGTTTATCGAATGGTAACATGTTCTTGTTTACGATGATGTTTGCTTCTTCTAGGAGTATAGCGCTTTTTGTTCCTCTACCTAGTTCTCTTACATCTACTGCTACTTGGTGACTTGAAGTATAACCTAGATGCTCTAATGCTACTTTGAATCCTTCTGCTGCTAGTGCTTCTGCTAGTTTCTTAGCATTTTTAACTATTTGCATGGCATAATCTTTACCCCATATCTTCATTTCAACGGCCGCTACCCCTGTTGCCGCTAGTCTATGAAGATGGTGGTTTGATACAAACATGGGAAATATTATTTTACCTACTTGTTTGTAATCTTCTTCGTTAGATGTAGCTATTAATCCGCCTTGTGGACCAGGAAATGTCTTATGAGTTGATGAAGTTATAAGGTCAGCTCCTAGTTTAAGTGGATTCTCCCATGCACCGCCCATGACTAAGCCCAATACGTGTGCAACATCATGCACAACCTTTGCTCCGACAGTGTGGGCAACTTCTGCTATCTCCTTTGTGGGATGGGGAAATAGATATAGTGATCCGCCGAGAGTTACTATTTTTGGTTGAACTTCTTCTATCAATTTAGCCGCTTTATCTACATCGATATTCCAGTCTTCTAGGATTACGGGCATTTCTATTTGTTCTACTCCAAGTGCTCCGAGAGTACCGTATCTCGTGTGGCTTACATGGGCGCCTGCCTGGACAGGTGCAACTACTGCTTTATCTCCAGGCTTGGTGTATGCTCTGAATACAGATGCATTAGCTGTTGTACCACTAATGGGTCTTATGTCAACGTATGGTGTTTCGAGTAATTCACCTAGAATATTTTGTACTTTTACTTCAAGGGGATCAACGTATTTTAATCCCTGATAGAATCTCTTATATGGTTTGCCCTCAGCGTATCTATGCATAGAATCGTTTAAATATACTAGCATTGCTAAGGGAGACATTGTATTTTCGCTTGGAATCATATTAAGGCATTGCTTTTTTCTCCAAATTGTGTGATTTATTGATAGTTCAATTACTTCTTTTAAATCAGGATATAAATCTAGTAATATGTTTAGGTTAGGTGATTCACCGTATTCGGCCAAACAGTTTCACCTTATTAAGTTATGTATTTTTCAAGACATTATATATTAAGAAATTATTTGTCTATGAAGGGAAAGTCTACCATTTTAGCTGTGTATTTCTTACCATGTATATCTACTTCTACTTCCTCGCCAAATATAGCATATCTTGTATCAATATATGCTATTGCTATGCCTCTATTTAATACGGGTGAATAACAACCACTTGTAACCCAGCCCACTTGTATATCGTCGACGAAAATTAGGTTTCCTTGTCTAGGGAATAGTTTACCCGCTTCTCTACCCATTCTTAATCCTACTCTAATCCATCTAATTCCTTCTCTTCTACATGTTCTTAATGCTTCTTCACCTACAAAACCTTTTTTACTCCATGTAATAGCACCTAGACCATATCGAAGTGAAACAGCGCACGGGAATTTTAGTGGATCTTCTCCGTATTCGTGACCGCCCAGTACAAATCCCATTTCCAGTCTTAACGTATCCCTTGCTATTAATCCACTTGGTTTAACTCCTTTTACTAAGAGTGCTTTTATGAGTTTCTCTATTTCGCCGTGTTCACCCCATATCTCGAAACCGTCTTCTCCCGTCCAACCACTTCTACTTATCAAGAATACTTTTACATCTGCTATATTTTCATTTAATCGGAACTCGAGGGGTTTAAGGTCGCCGGCCCATTTTGCTCCTAGGGATTCTAATATTTCCGGTGATCGAGGGCCTTGTATAGCTATCATCGAGTACTTGAATGTTAAATCTTCTACTTCTACTTTGAATTTTTTCTCGGTAATCACGTTCTTGATGTAATTTAACATTTTCTCCCTGGCAAGCGCGTTTGGTACCAGTAACCATTCTTCATTATTTATCTTGTATAGCATTTCATCATCGCGTACTCTTGCTAGTTCTGTTAATGCTAGTGTAGGCCCGCTCATGAACCCCTCTTTTACCTTGGATAAGTCTTTTGTATACAAGTATTGTATTAATGATAGTACATCGCTTCCTTTCAAGATAACTCTGCCCATGTGTGATACGTCAAAAAACCCTACGTTATTCCTCACAGCTAGGTGTTCTTCGATTGCATTAGTGAATCTCATCGGTGCTTCCCAGTCTCCGAATAGACCAATATCTGCATTTAGTTTCTCTACGTAAAAGTCCAGTAAAGGAATTTTAGGCATCCCATTAATCACCAGTATTTAACACGCCAAATAACAATATAAATTTACCTAGGCACCTTACTTATTATAGAGGGTGTATTTGGATTTGAATTATGATCCACATCCATGGATACCTAGTTCTACGAGTGAACAACTCGAGAAAATAATGAAAACAATAGGTATTAATACCGTTGAAGAACTATTTAATGATATACCTCGCGAGATAAGAATATCTAAAGAACAATGGGATAATCTAGAAATAGGATTCAAGAAACCTATCTCAGAGATCGAGGCTAAAAGTATTATTGAGAGAAAACTATCTAGGAATGTTAAGTTAAAAATGCCTCCATTCATGGGTGGTGGTGTATATCCACATTACGTACCACCATTAGTAAAGTAT
>OFGS01000309.1_pt1 | contig 10376 bp, 17 predicted proteins | sample 1521851 | NCBI WGS metagenome assembly OFGS01 (sample SAMEA3142070, study PRJEB24117) | hot springs metagenome
GTTTTTACACGAGCATCATTTGGAACTCCCCCTTATGTTGCAAGGGAGAAAATAAAGCGTGGCTCATTAGCCACGTTTTATTTTTTTGCTGAAAACAAAAAGCGCCGGTATGCGACGCTTATTTTTGTTTCACCATCTTTTGTTTGACTACGCTATTTTCTTTCGTTTTGTACGAAAGATTATCTATATTTAGTCCATTTCCGAGCGTTCCGTATACATACCCTTCGCGCGGTTCGATGAGTTCTGTTTGTTCATGATAGAGCCGTGGCGTTTTCCATAACGCAATTAACGCTTTTGTCATCGGCATTTCATGATACCGTTCCGGCCATAGTTGTTTAATATATTGTTTGACGAGTGGGTAATATTTTGAGCTCATCGCTGGGAATAAGTGATGTTCTGTATGGTGTGAAAAGTTGAAATGCAACACATCTACCCACTTTGGAACGATGACCGTTAAGCTATTAGCTAGCGGATCGTTAACTGGAACGAGCGGATTTAAACGATGGTTCGTTGAAATATATCCCATAACGATCGCATTCCCAATGAGCAACGGAAAAACGAATGCAAAGAGCCATTTTTCTACTCCGATCATCAACAATAACCCAATCCATATCGACCATGGCAACACAAACTGCCAAAATACTGCGCGACGACTCCCTTTTTCAAACTCCTTCCAAAAATGAAGAAGCATATGAAGCGAATGAACGGTAAACATCCCTGCTAAAGACAAAAACGAAAAAGCCGCACGAATGGGAAACGGAATGCGATAAATCCAACGGAGAAAACGACTTTGAGCTAAACGTTTTATCGTCGGCCACGCATCGGGATCAAGTTCCTCATGTTGTGTATGCACATGATGTGTCGCATTATGCCACTTTCGCCATAACTTCGGACCTGTGCAAAGCGGTAAAAATGCGATACCACCTAATAAATCACGAAGCCACGCCCGTTTGACTACCGTCCCGTGCAAAATTTCATGCCCTAAAAACCCTAATCCAGCAAAACACCATCCAATAACAACCGAAAGCAATCCGTTCCATAACCAATGGAGGTCAAATAAAGAAATCGTTACAATGCTGCTCACTAAAACGAGCATGTAAGCAAGGCCACCAAACAGACGAGACGGAACAGGACGGAACGCTTCCTCAGGCAAATACGGGGCAATGCGAGCCGCGTACCACCCGAATGAATGAAATTGTTTCATGTAACAAAAAACTCCCCTCATACGTAAACACTTCGCTTCAAAAAGAAATGAATATTCAAACATTTCCCTTTAAAGCTTATTGTCATCGTATCATTTATATTCTTGTCCTGTCAATAAAATTTGTTACCTGATCATATTATTTATTTATATTATTTAGTATCAATATGAATACAGTTGTACAATAGCGATAAATGTGTTTCAATGGAAGTAAACATACCAAATCAATTTGGGGTGAAACAGATGGGGATGCCGTTAGAGATACAAACGATGATCGTCACAAATGGAAAAGAAAAACGAATTGAACACAACTTATTTGTATTACAAAAAGAAGGTTATCGCTTATATCCACTTGACGTGCCGTTAGAAGTAAGACGAACAAAACACGGAGAAGCAACAGGACAAGCTGTCGTCAAAAAACTCGTCCTTGAAAACGGAACAACGATCGTTACATATGAATTAATTGCTTTGCACTCCATTAATTAAACCGTCGAGCGATGTGCTCGGCGGTTTTCTTTTTAGGTCATTCACACATTTTGATTAGGCGCATACGATAAAGTAAACGAAACGAAAGAGGGGAAAAAAATGCGAAAATGGGGGTTTTTGCTCGTTGCTTTTATGTTTTTGCTTTCAGCATGCTCATCTAATGATGTAAAAACGTTGCGCGTTGCGGAAGTGACTCGTTCTATTTTTTACGCACCTCAATACGTCGCAATCGAAAAAGGTTTTTTTGCTGAAGAAGGGCTTCATATTGAGCTAAATACGACGTGGGGTGGCGATAAAACGATGACGACGCTTTTATCGAACGGAGCGGATATTGCGCTCGTCGGTTCGGAAACGTCTATTTATGTATATAGTCAAGGAGCCATTGATCCTGTCATCAACTTTGCGCATGCAAAGCAAACTTTTTAACAGGTTAGTAATAACTTGACTCATTCACTTTTCTTAACGAGATGATACCTTAAAAACAACGAAAAAAAACAAGGCGGAGCGATCCGCCTTCTTTTTTATGCACAAAAAAAAGCCTACTTACGGGGAGTAGTTTTTCATCAACAAAATAAAACCCGATCATTGTGATCGGGTTTTTGTATCAATGGTAAAGCATCCTAATGGATGCCCTCGTTGGATCGGAGCACTTACCAGTACTCTTACTACTAAGTAGCGATTCCACGAGTCAGACAGTCGTATAAAACGCTGTAACCATATGATACAATATAATTATGCCCTTGTAAAGGTCTAATAATTCACTTCATCAGGTAATTTTAATACACTATATCCTTCTTTTAACAATTTCCTTAATTGAGGCTTGCCATTTAATATTTGACACTTTGTGTTCGCTAATAAATCTGCTGCTTGAATCAAGTAATTTGTTTTTGAGTCTTTATAAAAAACACGAAAGTCGCAATTAAAAGATGTTGTTGGATATATCCTATGTACATAATAAAAATTTTCTTCGTTAAATATGTTGTACAGATAATCTTGCAAAGAATCTTGAGCAGAGTGAGCAATGTTTTGATTGTCTATATGTATTTCAAGAAAGTTACAATCCTTAGGTAATTTACTGTTTCGAATAAGAAGTTCAATTAACCTTTTTAGCATATAGTTCTTATATCTAACTATATCTCTTTTAGAATCGAAGTTTAGCCTTACAAGCGAAGAAACTTTCGCACTTACAAAAATTTGATGACAGGTATATGTTGATAATCTTTTAAGTAATCGTCTTCGTGTAGGAATATCCATGTCCGTTGTTTTTAACTCGCCTTGTATATTTTTCTCTTTTTTTATTTTCTTCACTAAATTCTTATAAGAAAAATTTACGCCATGAAAATCCTTTTCGCTTACCAACAAACCTCCATAAACAAAAAAATCGCCTAAAGGATAGTTAGGATGTAATTGACCCGAATCATCTAAAAACATAAAATATTTCATTGCTACCACCGTCATTATAATTGTGCTCTTTTTTATACAGTCAATTATAACATTTATTATTTTGGAAAGTAATTAATTTTTATAAAATCCCCTGCCGAGTAGCAGGGGGTTATTTCACACACAACTTCTGTCCAATCCGGATCATGTTCGGATTGCTAATCCCATTCAGTTTTTGAAGTTCGCCTACCGTTGTATTGTGTTTTTTGGCGATTCCAGAAAGCGTGTCGCCTTTTTGGACAACATATACATTCCCATCACTCATCTTCAACTTCACGCGCTTTTTGAAGTCTTCAAATGCTTGTCCATTTTTGACCCACGGCGCAGGACAGTTTTTCCTTGTGACGTCGTAGTGTCGCACAATATCTTTCATTGGATCTAGCTTGAATCTTTTGCATAGCTCCACAAATACATCTTCTGTGCGAGCGATTGTGTTAGGATGGAATGTACCATCTTTCTCCACGCACATTTCTACACCGATAGACAAGAAGTTTGCATTTGGCTTCAGCTCTGGAACACCGCGGTAAGTGCCGTCGTTCGCATGGTATGCCACTTCATCGAGAGGAATGATGTTGATTGCTTCGTTCTTGTCTACGAAAATGTGAGCCGACGCATATCGTTGTGCTTGAATGATTGTTTTATCGAAATACGTAAAATGATTGGCTGCCGCTGCGCCCGGATTGGCTGTCCAATGCAAGACAAGCTTTTTCACACCTTTCAGTTTTAGCCCCGGACGCGAATACTTATTGACACGAATAAACTGCTCTTCCCATACACTCATTGTTTATCATCTCCTTTTTGACTTTCACTTTTCAACTGAGCAAAAACCTTCGAAACTTGTCCCGGAATGGATACACCCAAACGACCGAGATTTTCAATAAAACTGATGCCTTCATTACCGATTAAAAACATAATCATCGTGTTCCGCATAAAATCACCGCTGCCTGTCACCGCGTCCAGTTGGTTTGCCACGATGACAGCCAAGATCATCGCCATCTTTTTCATCAGTCCTCGAAACGCTGTTTTGGATGACACTTCCTTTGTGCTTACGGCAACCATTAGACCCGAAATATAATCCACGGCCATCATAATTCCAAGCGCAATCGCAAGATGGTCAACCCCGCCAATTAAATAGGCGATAGCTGATGTGCTACCGCCTGTAACCGTTGTGTATAGTGTGTTTGTATTATTTTTCATTTGGTTTCCTCGCTTTCATCAAAAGTAAAAGCACACTCTCATACGAAAGTGTGCTTGTTGCGCATTATCGTCCGAATGTTCATCACTTCATACTATTGAGTACTTGTGTTACAACTTCTTTTAAATTACTCAAGTTGGGCACTTGGTCAAGTGTATAAGTTCCTGCTAGTACAAGACTTACCCAAATTTTTACTAATCCGCTATTTTCATTAAACATTCTACATTCCTCCCATTTGAGCTAATAATAAAGTTAATTCTACAATCGCTTGTTTTGTTTCTTCAATTTGTTCACTCAACGGCTTCACGAAAACCGACTCTTGTGGCTCGGTCACGTTCGGGTCTGGATACGAAAACTCTAATTCTAGCGTTTGCGGGTTTACTCGGTATCCGTTACATTGTGCAAAATCTGCCGCATATTGACCGAACTCTAATTGGATAACGCCAACCGTATCACGAACACGTTCTTTTAACGCTTGGTATGTTTCAAAATCTTGGTCAACGGTTGTTTCGATGACTGCGCCCATTTTTTCGCCTGTGTCGAGAATGGCGTTTCCTGTTATTTTATCGTAATAAATTTTACGTCCTATTTGTTTCATTTTATCCCTCCTTATTCAAAGGCAAGCCAATTAACAGTTTTACTCGTTTCGGAAATCGGAAGCGTGAATCCTGTTGGTGTTACACTTAGTGGCGCAACATCTCCTTTGATATGCCTTGCATACAATTGTACATTTGAACCAAATGCACCTGTAACATAAGTAACTAATTTAGGGTAAATATCATAATTTTGGTCATTGTAAAACGAAAAAGCAGATGTTCCATTTCCTAAATTAGCTATTAAAATTATTACTTTTGGTAAAAAAGTTAATCCACTTACCGTTACCAAAGGTGAATTGACTGTAGTTCCATCTACATATGTGATGGTAGAGAATGTCGATGTACTTGTAACTGTCCCACTCGCCCACTTCTTCCCTGTATTCACATTCGCAATCTTATCAGCTAATGCTTGAAGTGCCTCATTTCCACTTGAAGATTGTCCTTTATTCGTCAAATTCGTTGCCATTGTATTTTTAATCTTATCTATAAAATCAGCACGATATTGTTCAAGCGAATTCATTCCCATAATTAAGTCACCTCGACGCCGGAAATGTGTACATGTATAGCATTGGCTGTTCCTTGAGTGACCGTAATTGTTTGTCCTGCATCCAGTACTACCGATAAATCTAAAACAACTGTATCGTTCGCATTTATTGAATAACCACTTGATACAATTGAGAAAGTCGCAGCCCCAATACCAATAGTTGCGGTTGAACCTGTTGTATTACAAAGTGTGATATTTTTTATAATCGCTTGTTTTCCTGACGGTACTGTATAAACAGTCGTCCAGCTCCCTGTGGTTGGTGTTCCAGCATAAAATTTTTTAGCTGTTACCGCCAATTAAATCGCCCCCATCCAATAGAGAATTTCTATATCATTAAATTTTTGCGCAGTTTCAGCCGAATGCGCAACAAGAGCGTCATTTACTTGCTTCACCGCGCTCGCTGTCGCGGCTTGTGTCGTGCTAGCGCTGTTTGTCGTGTCGTTGAGTTGGACGATACCAGCTTGCGTTGTGCTGGCAGTTGGCAACGATTGTTGGGGCAGTTGTTCTGATAGGATTTTTCCATCTGGTCCTAATATAGCGACTTTCCCGTCAATCTTGTCCCAGTTGTCATTGAGCATCGTCTGTATGTTGAACGTATCATTTGCGTCAGCAATAGGATCTTTCTTGTATAATCCGAGTCGAGGTGTATTACTCGCCATTTTACGCACCTCCTGCAAATTTATCGAGTGTTGTCGCTTGCAACTGAGAAAGTGTCATCGCGTTATGAATATCTCTAATAAGCAAATAAGAAAACTCGAAGTTGATCGCCAAATGAGCCGGAATAATTTCACGCAAAGCGTTTTGAATGTCGGCTAAATTCGGCGGAACTCCGAGTTTACTTACAAATTTAATTTTTACTGTATAAATTGATGGCTGTTCGGTTACTTCAACTTGTCCGTTATAGTACGCTTCGGCAACGTTTTTGACCAGTCCTACCGTGACCGTTCCGATACCTCGCAACTTTGACTTAATCACACTTCGGCGATGGTCAATTGGCTTACTTTCGTCAACAGGGATGCCACAAATACCCTCCCAATAGGACAGCCCCCAGGTTGCTGTGTCAATGTGGAATTGTTCTAGTAATTCATCAATATCGTTTTGCAGTAGCCCAATTTCTTCTTCCTCTGCACTTATCAGTTCCTGAAACTCTCGAATGTTATCATAATAGTTAGGGAGATATTGAAACAAATCGACCATTCATCTATTCCCCCAAATTCACCGTTCCAAGTATCGGAACTTCTTCATCTTGTAGCGCAACATTAGCCGTCCCCCCGTTTACAGTCAGCCCATTGTAATCAATGACACCAGGCGTACTTAATAAAAGCGTCCCGATTTTTGCATAGCTAACATACGTCGCTGAAAAAGCAATCTCTTTGAAATACTCATCCAGCGCTGCCGCAAAAGCATCTTGCACATTTTGTAATGTGTAGCCCAACGCCAAGACTACATTCCCCGAAACATCGATCGCTTTGCCTATCGCAGAAGCTACTGTAACGGCCGCGCCAATCGGTCGCACTTGTTCGATATACTGTTGGACTTGAGCGACCAATTCATTTGTTGCTGGCTGCATGTCTGCGTTGATGATAGTCACTTTAACCGTACCTGGTCCGTTCCAAAGAGGTGTCACCTTTGTCGCACCTACACCCGCGACTTCAGTTGCCCATTGTTTGTAGTCTGCCGCATTTCCGCTCGTTCCCGGCTCCCGCACCTTTTGCAAAAATCGTTTTCGAAGTGACTCGTCGCTCTCCTCATCTTCGCCAGGAATCAACACATCTGCCAATGTCGCTGTCCCTAGCCCTTCAATCGGTTCGATCGGGAGGAGGTTGCCGAAATCTTGATTCCCTATACTTCCTGATGTTTCAGCCTGCATACGAAATTGACCGTCCGTGATTTTTTCAATCGCTACATAGACCATATCGTTCAGTCTAAATCGGCTTCCGATCGGAATATTAAACGGCGCATTGTTCCCATCTGTAAATATCCCTTTTCGCACAGCAGGCGTTGCTTGCTTTCTATATACACCAAAGTCCGCGGCTCTCTTATCTAAATATTCGCCCGTCGATGTTTCTCCGAACGCAAGGCGCAAAACCACATCTAATTCGGTGTACATTTGCGCCAATTCTATCGCTGCTGGTGCTAAGGCGTCATAAATAATCGAACCTTCTCGTTTGTCTATATCGTCTGGTATGCGATCAAGCATACGTTGTAAAATCGTTTCAAACGTCTGATTTTCAAACAACACCGTTCACCTCTTTCGTTAATTCCACTTTTCCATAAACGGTGTAGCACACGATTTTCGCAACGGCTGAATCCCCAGAAAATTGCACCGTCACGTCTACATCTGTTACTCGTTCATCTTGCAATACAGCTTCTTTGATTCTCCGCGGCAATTCAGCTTGAACGAATAATCTTTCTTTTCCAACTAAATTCTCAAACCCGTAATTATCGCTATAAATCAAATATTTAAAGCGATCGGTGTTCAACATTTTAAAAATGGATTGCTTAATCGCTTCTACTCCATCAATCATTCCACCACATTGTCCGTTCTCTAAATCAAGTCTGTATGTCTTTGATGGGATAGATGACGGCTCAATCACTTCCGCTTCTTTGATTGTGATGTTTTCAGATGGAAGTACCATCACTTCACCACCTTATCTAAAACAACAAATTGTTGACCGCCTTGGACGCGGAGTAACACTACTTTATTGCCGCGTTTCATATTAGCTTGGGTTACTCGTTCTGTAACGACCAAAAACTCCTCCGTCAGCTTCAACTTCTGATGTATTTGAACTTCAAGGGGATTTTCAGATACAACCGTGCCAAATAACACATGAACGGGGTTTGTTGCTTCTACAGCCTTTATAGCAACACTCTTAATCAAGTCTATTAAATTCATAATTAGATCACCTTCAAATCCAACGTCATCGTGTGTACGCCACCTTCCCAGTTGTGCGTGCATTCATCAACGAGAAAATATTGCTTAATGCCGATTTTTTCAATGTACACAAAAACAAAACAACCAGCCCTTACTTTCCAATGGCCAAGGCAATTGAGTTTCAACGATTTCGTTTCGCGATTGCGCAACTTAATTAATTTGTTCAACAAGTCTTTAATTTGTGCTGCCGTCATCTTTTCGTCGACTTTCCGAAATTCTTGTAGCCGTCCCCATTTAGCAATGTTCACGCTGTCTTGAGCGATGTAGACCTCACGTTTACCTGTTTTTTTGTTGTCTTGTACGATTTTGATACGATTGTACGTTTCTTCGTCGATTGATTTTTTATACTCAAAATCAAAAAGCAGACTCTCTTCCCCAATGTAAAAGTCGTCTGCTGAAATGGCCATGTTATTGATATTTCGCAACTCCAATTTTCCAAAGTTATCGAACAGTACATAGTTTCTGTTCGTTGCAATTAGCGTAGAGTCTAAAAATTTCGATACCACATCGAGCGCTTTTTTGTTGTCTTCCACCATCGCTGGCACTTTGTATCCTGTATCTTCAAACGTTCCGATTTTCAGTCCTGCATCGGTTGCGATTTTTTTGATACCAGCCGATGCTGTTGTCGCTGAAAATACGAATGTGTCATTGTACATGAGATATCGCAATTGGTCATATGCCTTTATGTGAAATTCACTACTCGTGTTGAAGCCTGTTTCAAATACATATCCGTAAAAAATTTTATGTTCCCCATCAGTTACACGGATAATAGCACCACTATTGACTGGGAATTTTGTTGGCTGTTCAAGTATTAACTTTGCTTCCAACGTCCCAGCCTTCCCGATCCTACTCGTTTTCCATTGAATACTCGAAACAGGCATATCCCATATCGTTCCATCCCGATTATCAATCAACACTTCCATCATTTCACCCAATCTGTAGGAATTTTTAATACCAAACCGATTGGTAATTTCCGCAACTGACTATCCTTAATTCCGTTTAGTTTTTGCAACTCTGGATATCGGTTTCCGTTTCCTGTATAAAGTTTAGCTACTTTCCAAAGATTATCGCCTGCTTTTAGCGTGTATGTCGTCGGTTTCGGCTTCGTATTTGGTCGACTAGATGCATTTTTCTTTATGACTTGAACAGCCGATGACGTCTGTTTTTTGACCACTTGCATTTTTTTAGGAGCGAATGGCACATATGTTTTCAATTCAAGCGAAAAGTTGACATCTTCGCTACCGAACGATTCATCATATTCGAAGCGCTCAATCGTCACTAGTTCGTTGATTGTAAAAGAACCGTTGACATAGATATAACGAACTGGTTGCTTGTTCGTCATCCATTTTTCTAATAACACAATGTAATATTGAGGTTCTTTAAAAATTGCTCCTGAATAATGAGTAGGTTGTGCAGGAAAAAAGGACTCGAGAGAGAAGCCCGATAACTTTTTGTCTTTTGGTACGTTTACACGCCCAAGCTTTGCAATCGTAAACTCCTCTCCGTCCCCTTCTGTTTTTACGTTCACTTTCTCAGGATTCACCGGCAGACGAAACATTTCTTGGTCGTTTACATGAAAATAAATGGCTCGTTCCATCACGCATACACCCCTTCTGCCGAACGGGCGATTTCGTTGACCATACTTTCTTCAAATTTTCGGATGAGTTGGTCGACATCTGCCTCATTTCGAATGTCGCCCGTCTTGACTTGCACAGTCGGCGTTAATGTGACGAAGTTCTGAATAGATTTAATTGTCGCCAGTTCTTTAAAGACTTTCAAATCCTCTTCGGCAATGTTGATTTCATCGTCAATTTTCCCAACTTTATCGAGCTTACCACCCGTTGGATTTTTATCATCTTTTCCACTCGCTAGAGGATTTTTCATTCCTGGGCTATTAGCTAGTTGGCTTCCTAAAGATTGCGAAAATGGATTTCCCTTTTTTATTCCTTCTGCTAGTTTTTGAGCTTTATTCAACAGAT
>OFGS01000310.1_pt1 | contig 10347 bp, 11 predicted proteins | sample 1521851 | NCBI WGS metagenome assembly OFGS01 (sample SAMEA3142070, study PRJEB24117) | hot springs metagenome
GATATGTATTTACACTTACTGCATCGTTTAAAAAGTATTCGCTTCCAGACTCGTACTTGGTTTCATACGAAATGTAGTATCTTGGTAGTAGTTCCACGTAGAAGAATCCCTTGAGTACATTATCTACTAATCTACTTTCATCTATATTTAAAAGAGAAGACTCATAATACGTGTTTCTACGACCACAGGGATAAGGCAGTATTAATGGAGATCTACTGCGTGAAAACGTTCTAATGGATTTTAGGAGTGTACCATCTCCACCTATACTTATAACCAAATCAAGATTCTCTTGTTCTTCTCTTTTTTTAAGTGTCACTAGATCGTCTACTGTGAATATATGGGTTGAAACATTATGTGTTCTGAGAAAAGCATTTATCTTCATAGAGATCTCTAAGCATTTCTCTACGGGCTTATATATGATCACTGCTTTCTCGAACATTTTATTCTCCATTACAAATATATCTTCTAATTGTATAATTTAATTCAAAATACTAAAATCTTAGCATGCAAACTTAAATATAGGTTCATGATATGCCTCGATGTGTGAGTGTTGATAAAAATCTAGCTGAGAGAGCGATAAAGGAATTAAACTCCATGTATTTAATTGATAGTGATTATAGCATTACTCGAATAGACAACAAAGTAATAATACCAGTCAAAGTAAACATAGATAAGATAATGCTCTCTTTCGGAGAAATACTTGTATTTGAGTGTACACCGCCAACTAAGAAGAGAAGAGTAAGTATAAATATTCCCTCACATGATTTCCTGGGAGAAGTCGTTATCTTGAGGAGAAATGTGCTTGAAAACAGGGATCCGGATGAATTAATTAATTCTATTAAACAAGTATATCCACGTGTTAAAGCTATATGGGTAAAAGATGAAACAGTAGATACTTATAGAAAGCCTGTATTAAGGCTACTCTGGGGCGAGGAAGTAAAGGATATAGTTGTAAAGGAGTATGGATTAACCTTCAGGGTTAAACTGGGCGAAGTCTACTATAATCCACGCCTAGCCGAAGAACATCATAGAATTGCAAATTCTATTAAACCAGGAGAAGTCATCGTAGACGCGTTCAGCGGTATTGGTGGCTTTACACTACACATCGCATTTCGAGCCCCGTGTTTAATTATTGCCAATGATATTAATCCTGTAGCATACGAGCTCCTAGTAGAGAATATATTGTTGAATAGGAGAAGACTTAAAGGTAGTATTATACCGTTAAATAACGATGTAATGGAGCTCCCGTCAATACTTAGACTTGGTATTGCAGAGAGGGTTTTAGCTAATTTACCACTTGAAAGCCTGAAATTTTCCAGCATATATGATGAATTAATGAAGCCCGGTGGTATACTACACTTGTACATGTTATCTAGTAGTATTTACGATGCAAAAGAAACAATACTAGAAGTATTTGAATCGTGGATTCTCAGAGAGTGTAGACTTGTCCTCGAATACGCTCCTTATATGGGTATTTTTAGATGTGATCTCGTCAAGCCTTAAAGCATACAGGTGAACATGAAGAACAGTACTTGGATCTTTAAGTTCTTTAATTAATTCACGTTTAAGATTAAATGCTGCTTTATTAGCAAATACACCAATAGTAGCTGGCTCAATATAGGAGCTTCTACGTAGCACTATCTTATTCCCGTCGCTTAAAACAAGATCTACGTGGCCCTGGGCTAAAACATAGTCTTCAAGCCCATTAGCCTCCAATATAACTAACAGTATTGATCTATTGTTTTTCAAGTATTCTTTAAACTCACTACTTAAATCCCTTGCCCCCCTATCGGCACTTACACCTATTATACAGTCACCACGTAGTGTTAAATGAGAGTTCTTTGTCACTTCAATTGTTGTTCTATGTGTAGCTTGAATATTGGGGTGTCCTCTAGCTTTAACTAGCTCGTAGCAAGTCACTATTAATCTCCCAGTTAACTAATTCTGTGATAAATAGTATTATCCAAATAAGTTTATTAACCCTGACCTAGATTCCTAGCAAATAGGAGAGTGATCATGACTGAGGAGAGAAAAATAGAACCATCGGGGACGGGATTAGCGTGGATCTTAGATCTTCTCGATAACGCCCTTGTAGAAGTAGATAAACACATTACTGATATCAGGTTGTTAGGGATTATCGGAGCAATATTAATGATAATTATACCTCCAATAGGTGGAATAATTCTAATGCTAGTTGTACACAAGATATCTAGGGATCTCAATAGACTCGCTATATTTAGAAATTACTTTGTCTTCATACTACTATATGCTATTATCGCATATTTCCTGGGAGGTGATATTCTAGGTGTACTGGTAAGGGGTGCTTTATTTTCACTTCCAGGAATAGGAGCGGAGGCAGTATTAAGTGTAGTGTTATTTATAATTGCATGGATTCTTACAATTATCAGTGCATTGTTCCTTAGAAAGAGCTATGGCGAGCTATCCACAGTAATGAATATGAAGCAGTTTATGTCCGTAGCGAGGTTATTTTTTTACGGCTCAGTATTGATAATAGCGCTTGGAGTGGGATACATATTGATATTAATTGCTATGATTCTACAGGTTATAGCATACTGGAAGTTTCCTCGCCAACTAGTTCTCCAACCAACTGCGTGAACTAGTTTTTAGAAGTGTCTTTTCAACCCTAGCTCCTAAACCAGCAATAAAATCTTCTAGATCTACTTTATCATCTACTTTATTGTGATTTACTTGTTCTTTTTACCCCCTTTATTAGTCTATATATCATGGTGTTTTTGGTCCAGATTAGCTGGTGTAGTAAGTGATATACGAATCACAAAGGAGAAGAGTCGTTGAATCCCTCATATATATGGGTTACTTAAAGAATCCTAAGGTTATAAAAGCTCTTTTAGCTGTTCCCCGGGAAAACTTTGTACCAGAATACATGAAAGACTATGCTTACGTCGACTCGCCATTACCGATAGGCCATGGTCAGACTATTAGTGCTATACATATGGTTGCTATTATGACAGAGGAACTAGATCCAGAGCCTGGAGACAATGTCTTAGAAATTGGTACTGGTTCAGGTTATCAAGCAGCAGTATTAGCGGAGATTGTCGCTAAGCAAGATCCTAGTAGAAAAGGACATGTATACACTATTGAGAGAATATCCGAGTTAGTTGAGTTTGCCGTGAAAAACTTAGCTAGAGCTAATTATGGTGAATATGTTACAGTCATACGTGGTGATGGTACTTTAGGCTATCCAGAGAAAGCACCATATAATAAAATAATTGTGACAGCAGCTGCTCCAACAGTGCCAAAACCGTTACTAGATCAACTCGCCGACGGAGGTAGACTAGTCATACCAGTAGGTGATGTTTATCTACAGAGACTACTAATAGTCGAAAAGAAAGGCAAAGACATACATAGGAGATGGGGAATAGAATGTGTTTTCGTACCATTAATAGGAGAATATGGTTGGAAGATTAAGTTATAGCTATTTCTTAAACCATTTAATGAGGCCTTGTTGCTCGCCTTTAATATGATCCCTATATGCTTTTACTAGTCTATCATATGCATTTCTCACTCTTTCCTCGTTAAAGTCATGTTCGTGGACCAAGATCTCGATAACGCTATTTATGGCTGGTTCGCGCCATTCAAGTTTATAATTTCTCGTTACAGGTGGATTTAGGAAATAGTTTTTAATAGTACTTATATCTACTTCGATGGGTGATTTCAATATTGCTTTAGGTATTTTCTCAATAGAACCATAGTTTTTAACTAACTGATATGCTTTCTTTGGTCCAATACCTTCAAAGCCATCTGGATTATAATCTGTACCGATCAAAATACCTATATCTATGAGAACCTCGTGCGTAATACCTAGAATTGATAATAGTTTAGCTAGTTCTATTATTTCTGGAACTATTTCCACGTATTCTTCTCTCCTAGGTAGTTTTCTCTTACCACTTATAGTTAGATTCCTAATTAACCGAGATGAACCAAAGAGTAAACTATCGTAGTCTTGCGATGCAGATGCATATGCATCACCGATTTTAGTCATGTACGCTGCTTGAGCTTCACCCTCTGCAGGAGCCTGTACCCACGGTACACCCATAGCATCTAGTAGTCTTTTAGACTCGTTAACCATGTCTTCTGTTAGTTTAGCAGCTATACTAGCATATCTACGTGCTGCTTCGAGGTCTCCCATTTGAATAGCTTCCTCGTATTTCCTAGTAGCTTCTTCCTTTACGGCTTTTCTCTTTTCTATTTCCTTTGATTTTATCTCTGGTGGTTTACCATCAAATACATATACTGGCTTTATACCGTGTTCCATTAAGTTTATTGTCCTATAGTAGAGCCCGCTCAAATGACTTGTTATCCTGCCCTGGGAATCCATTAGTGGAGTACCGTCTAATTGTCTTATAGCTGTGAGGAATTGGTAAAGAGCATTATAAGCATCTATTGCAATGACGGTTCCACGCAGTATTCTCATATCACTTACTTTAATTTTAATGTCATCTGGAATAAGGTCTTTGAAGTCTACACCCACAAAAACACCACGATAATAGATTGATTAAACCCTAATTATTTTTACCGCATTTATAGATACGAAGCTGCGAGAGGGGCAAAAACACCGTAATATCAAACTCATTGTTTTCTCTACCTTGTTGTAAAGTAATGGATTGCTTGAGTTGTTGGTTTAATTAAAAATTCCTTACCAACATAATCTACCGTGATATATCCCTGTATTTCCAGTTTTAATAACGTGTCGTAGAGTTCTCTCTTTGTTGGTTCCACGTCATATATTTCTTTCAACATACTTAAGAGCTTAGATTCAGAGAGACCTTCGAGCTTAGACACGACTATTTCAAGTATAATCCTATGTAATGGAATTTTTCTCCATATAGAATTGTTTTTCATGGTGTTAATCCTCTAGGTATATACAAATGGTTTTACTCCTATACTTGAAAGGCTCTGTTTGTATTTTTCACCCCAATTTATATAGAACTTTACTATGTCTTCACTTAGATTTGGTTTAACTTCTTGTAGTGCTTTTTCAAAGTGTTTTCTCTCAACTCGTTTCAATTTAATGTCTTCTCTTAGAGCTTGCATTAATGCTTCTCCTACTAGTGCATTGAGGTCTGCACCACTATAGTTCTCCGTTATTCTGGCTAATTCCTCTAGGTCAACATCTTCGGCTAGTGGCATGTACCTGGTGTGTATTCGAAGTATCTCTAGCCTGGCTTTAAAATCTGGTGGCGGTACGTAGATCAACTTGTCGAATCTACCTGGACGTAGTAGTGCAGGATCCAATAGGTCTGGTCTATTAGTAGTGGCCACTACTATGATATTATTAAGGCTCTTTATACCGTCTAGTTCCGTGATTAACTGTGCAACTACTCTTTCACTCACACCAGAGTCGCTTGTGAATCCCCTTATAGGGGCAATAGCATCGATCTCATCGAATAATATTATTGCAGGAGCATGTTGTTGGGCTTTCTTGAATATCTCTCTAATAGCTTTCTCCGATTCACCAACCCATTTACTCAGTATTTCAGGTCCTCTTATAGCAATGAAATTTGCATTACTTTCTCTTGCAGCTGCTTTTGCTAATAGTGTTTTACCGCAGCCTGGAGGACCATACAATAGTATTCCTTTAGATTGTTTTATGCCATACTTCTCGTAGAGTTCTGGGTATTTAAGCGGGTATTCAATGGTCTCTTTAATGGTTTGTTTAATTGCATCAAGTCCACCTATAACATTCCACGTTACTTCGGGTATTTCAAGATATATTTCTCTGAAACCGCTTGGAATTATGTTCTTATACGCTGTCATGAAGTCTTCTAATGTAACTGTTATTTTAGATAATATATTATTTTGATCCTCGCTTTGTGTTTCACTGATAACTCTTTTAATACTCTTCAAGACAGCTTCTTTTACTAATGCTGCTATATCTGCTCCTGTATATCCATGCGTTATCTCGGCAAGTTTTTCGAGATCAACATCTTCGGCTAATAATCTTAATTCCCTGAGTCGTCGAGTATGGACTTCTAATATTTCTAATCTGCCTCTCTTATCCGGCATTGGTATTTCTATTTCTACATCGAATCTTCCAGGTCTTCTCAACGCGGGATCTATAGAGTTTGGTCTATTTGTTGCAGCAATAACTATAACATTGCCTCTACTCTCCAAGCCATCCATTAATGCAAGTAATTGTGCCACCACTCTCCGTTCAACTTCGCCTGTAACCTCGTCTCTTTTAGGTGCAATGGCATCTATTTCATCTATAAATATTATTGTGGGATGCTTCTTTGCTTTTTTCTTAGCTATTTTGAAGATTTCTCTGAGTCTTTGTTCCGATTCACCGTAAAACTTGCTCATTATCTCAGGGCCATTGATCGTTATGAAGTGTGCATTGAGTTCGTTTGCTATTGCTTTTGCTAATAGTGTTTTACCGCAGCCTGGAGGACCATACAATAGTATTCCTTTAGGCGGCTCTATGCCTAGTTTACTAAATAACTTGTTGTATTTGAATGGTAGTTCTATTATATCACTAATTCTGGTTATTGCTGATCCTAATCCACCTATATCTTCGAACGTCACATGCGGTATCTCGCCTATAGGCTCATCGAAGACCATTATTTCAGTGTCTTCTGTTATTATAGCTGGGCCGCGGGGTTTTACAGATACCACTTTGAACGGCACTTTCACGTTTTCGAACGTTATTATTATTTCGTCTCCTTCATGGACGGGATATGTGAGGAGATTATGTTTTATTTTATTCACTATGTTATTGTCTATTGGGGCGCGAAAGTTTGATGGTGATAATTTCACTGCTTTAGCATATCTACGTTCAATTTTCTCAACATAGACTATATCTCCTACTTCTACCCTAGCATTCTTCATAACTAGCTTGCTCATTCTTATTACTTCTCTACCTTTATCTTCTTCTCTACCCCTAGCAGCAATAGCTGTTGTTTCACGTCCTCCCTCTATGATCAACAAATCCCCTTCATAGATATCAAACCTGTTCATAACCTCCGGGTCTAAATTAACAATACCTGGCGTATCCAAGTCTCTATCTAATTCTTCTACTCTCAACGCTAGTCTTAATAGATATTTCATTTCTTTAATCCACCGTTTATTAAATCAAATGTAGAAAACATCTATTATACAATAATCACGGGGATTTCATGGGCCCGCGGGGATTTGAACCCCGGACCACCCGGTTATGAGCCGGGCGCTCTACCTGGCTGAGCTACGGGCCCTTCTCCCTTTCTTAAATCATTATTGTTTAAGGGTTTAAATTTACTTTTATATTTTACTCTTAATTGATACAATGTATTTTGCTACGGCATCAGCTGCAATAGCTCCTTCCGCTGCTGCCGTGGCTATTTGTTCAAATTTGTATTTGAAAGGTCCTCCTGCTGCATCTCCTGCAACGTAAACACCGGGTAGATTTGTACTCATATCCACGTTTACTACTGCTCGGCCCTCTTCATCAACGTTTAATCCTATTTTCTTGAAGAATTCTACTGGTGGCCGCAACCCTATCTCGATGAAGACACCGTCTAGTTGTATTGTATGTTCTTGATTCGTCTTAGTATTTAGTACTCTTATAGCCTCTACTTTCTCGGAGCCAATTATTTCTTTCACTATAGTGTTAGTTAATATCTCTATTCTAGGATTATTTTTCACTGCTTCAACATACACGTTGAATGCTCTAAAAGCATCTCTCCTATGTATTAAATATACCTTTGATGCAATGTTACTTAAGAAGAGAGCACCTGTTAAAGCCGAGTTACCGCCTCCAATCACTGCTACTGTTTTCTCTTTAAATAATGGCCCGTCGCATGTTACACAGTACGATACTCCTTTACCAGTAAGCTTATCTTCTCCCGGTACACCTAGTTTCCTCTTCTCGGATCCAACTGCTAGTATAACGGCATATGCTGCTATTTCCCGGTTTTTGACTCTAGTCTTAACATACCATAATGGATTATCGCTGTTTTTCTTGTACACGTTTAATACTTCATCTAGTATTATGGGAACATTATATTTCTTTACATGTTTAACAAATTTATCTACGAGATCGTTTCCAGCTATATCTGGTATACCTAGATAATCGTCTACTAGTGGAGCTTCTGAAATCGCGCCCCCCATAGTCTTAGTTACAACTATAATGTCTAATCCATATCTAGCTAGATATAGTGCTGCTGATAAGCCGGCGGGTCCTCCACCTACAACGATTACATCGTACTTGTCTTTGATTGGTTCTTCTTTCACTGTTGTAAAACTTGTTCTAAGTCTAAATGACATGTTAGATCACGTTTATTTCATATTTATTGTATCACTTTAGGTTTTTATTTATTTCATAGACTAGTATTCCTGTTATCGCTGTAGATGGTGTCCCAGGCGGGATATCATGTATCCATATTGTTTTTACTTTCTCAAGTTCTTTCTTGCTTGGTTCCTGTTCGCCGGAACTAATTATTAATGCTGTTTTTCTACATGTTTCTTCCTTTATTAAGTCTTCTATGCTTTTCTCGTTTCCCTCCTCTGAAATATAGTATATGCAGTCGCATTCAATGATATCTATCAAATCGCTTATTTCGGGCAGTACTATTAGTGGCTTGTTAAGTTTATAGGAGACTCTATGTGCTTCTGGTATACCTACCTGTGCAGCTGCACCATATGGTTTAACTATGACTGGTATTAATTTAGGATAAGGTGATGCATATACAGTTTTTAAGAAATCTAGTAATTTCTGTGTACTGCTTGTTGCATATATAACTACATATATCTCTTTCACTAGACTTCACCTTGATTCAGTTTTTCGAATACTACTTCAGCAATACTCTTAGCTAAAGGCACGGGAACCGCTTCACCAATCATATTATATTGTGAGTCGCGGCCACCAATAAAAATAAAAGTATCGGGGAATCCCATTAACCTAGCTTGTTCTCTCACAGTCAATAATCTATTTTCAAATGGATGTATGAAGCGAGACGATCCTAGGACAGTTGGTGCAGTATCATCGGGGTCGAGTTTTATTAAATTAGGGAGGAGTTGTCTAGCTCCATGATAATATATTAATGCTTGTTTCTTCTTCAATTTCACTACTCTCTTTAGTTTTCTCCACGGTAGTTCAGGAGGCGGATCGTGATTTGGAATGTAACCAACACCGGGTGGAGGTAGGTCTTTGAGTGCTTCTTTCACTGTTAATCTGCGATTCGCCCTAGGTGGATTTATCTGTATATTTGAAACAAATACTCTTGTTCTCTTGCTTGGCGTTCCATAGTGTTCTGCTCTGAGTATATTAAAATATATTTCATTGTAACCTATTCTCTTAAATTCTTTTATTAAAGCATTTTTTAGTTCTCCTTCCATTATAGCAGGCACATTTTCCATTATGAATACCCTTGGTTTATAGTAACCTACTATGCGTATGAAGTGTAGTGTTAATTGACCAATTGGATCAACATAGAGCCTATCAAGGGGGTGTTTTTGTCTGTTAGGATTAGCTCCTGTAAATGGCTCGCAGGGAGGACTTCCAATTATTACATCTACTTCGCTCGGTTTAACTAACACTGAGAGTTTTCTATTTACGAGTTCCTTGATATCTTCTACTAAGACTAGTGTGTGTGGAAAGTTTACTTTATAAGTTAAAGCTGCATATTTAAAGTTATCAACTGCAAGTAGGGATTTAAACCTGCCTACTAAGTGCATTCCCAGTGAGAAACCGCCTGCACCGGAAAACAAGTCGATGTAGCTATATACTGGTTTAGTCACTTCGAGCCCGCTCAAGCATTGAAATTGTCCTGTCTATTTTACTAATTATTGTCTTTGTCTTTTCTATGAGAGCTTTATCGTTTTTCTCCAGTAGTATACTGCCATCATAAGGGCATTGAAAACTATACGTATATGCTTCATCAATAACGAATCTCTTTTTACATACTTGGCATTCATATATAATGTTTTCGAGTTCGCGTCTTAATAGTATTTCAAGTTTCTCCTTTGTCTTTTTAAATCTATTGAGAACAAATGTCTTAATAGCTGGCTTGTTAAGTTTCCATATATGTAAAACATTATTTTCTACTTTCAATTTATCTGGGATAACTAAGGCTTCATCAGACATTTTTTGTAATATTTTACGTGCTTCATTGGATCTAATGCCAATATCGTCACTGATTGTTTCCTCAGCTAAATAGTTGTTTTTCGATAAATAGTCTAGGAGCATACATGCTTCTTCTCCATAGAGATTCTTGAGAATATTCTTTGCAATGCTTAACAAGCCTTCTTCAATAGTTAATTCTTCTAATCTATTAAGGGCAATTACTTTTTTCTCGCTACTCATCTCTGCCTACACCGTTTAATCCAAAATAT
>OFGS01000311.1_pt1 | contig 10336 bp, 8 predicted proteins | sample 1521851 | NCBI WGS metagenome assembly OFGS01 (sample SAMEA3142070, study PRJEB24117) | hot springs metagenome
TCGAGAACATGCAGCACTTGTGCCGCTTTATTTGGGTATAAAAGGGGTTTTGGCGAAGAGCTTTGCACGAATTCACATGGCTAATTTAATTAACAATGGAATCATTCCAATGGTGTTTGAAAATCCGAGCGATTATGATACAATTGAAGAGATGGATGAGCTCAAAATTGAAAATGCAAGAGAGCAGATAGAAAAAAGCGATGTTTTAATAATTGAAAATGTCACAAAAAGATTAAAATACAGAATGATTTTAAACCTGACAGACAGACAGCGTCAGATGATTTTGCATGGTGGACTTTTGAACCTTACAAAAGCTATGGGTATGAAATAAATAATGAAGAGGGGAGGCAAATCCCCTCTTTATTGAGGTTGTCACAAATCTTGATGTGAGGAGGACAAAGAATGGCATACAGAATTACACTTATTCCTGGGGATGGTATTGGACCAGAGGTCACAGAGGCGGCAAGAAGAGTTTTAGATGCATCAGGTGTAAAAATAGAGTGGGAAGTTGTAGAAGCTGGCGAAAAGGTTATGGGGCAGTATGGGACGCCACTTCCTGACCATGTTTTGGAAAGTGTTAAGAGAAATAAAGTTGCACTCAAAGGTCCTATTACAACACCGGTCGGAACAGGGTTTAGAAGTGTGAATGTTGCGCTCAGACAAGCTCTTAACCTCTATGCAAATGTAAGACCTGTCAAGTCGTACGAAGGTGTTCCTTCAAGATACACAAATGTGGATTTGATCATTGTAAGAGAAAATACAGAAGACCTTTATGCAGGGATTGAATATATGGCTGGAGATGATGCAGCAGTTGGTGTTAAAATAATAACAAGAAAGGCAAGCGAGAGGATTGTCAGGTACGCATTTGAGCTTGCAAGAAGAGAAAAGAGAAGAAAGGTTACAGCTGTTCACAAGGCAAACATCCAAAAACTTACAGACGGACTATTTTTAGAATGTGCAAGAAAGGTAGCGCAGGACTATCCAGATATAGAGTTTGAAGATATGATTGTTGATGCAATGAGCATGAAGCTTGTCCAAAGCCCAGAAAACTACGACGTTTTGGTTATGCCAAACATGTACGGAGATATCCTGTCTGACTTGGCAGCAGGGCTTGTGGGAGGACTTGGTATTGCGCCAGGTGCTAACATTGGCGAAGATGGAGCGGTGTTTGAGCCAATCCATGGTTCTGCACCAAAAAGAGCAGGACAGAACTTGGCAAACCCAACCGCAACCATACTTTCTGGTGTCATGATGCTGAGGTACTTGGGCGAACTTGAAGCAGCTGATAGAGTTGAAAAGGCGGTGGCTAAGGTTATAAAAGAAGGTAAAGAGGTTACATACGACCTTGGAGGCTCAACAGGTACAAGAGAGTTTGCAGATGCAGTCATCCGCGAGATGGAAAGGATATAAAAAATAAAGAGTTTGAAGGTGGTTTTTGATGGTATATAGTTATTCAGATGATAAAGATGCAAGATACTCCCCTCTGTATGAGAAGATTTTTGAAGTGATAAAAGAAAAGATTTTAATGGGAATTTTAAAGCCAGGAGACCCTCTTGTTGAGGTAAAACTTGCTGAAGAGCTTGGTGTTTCACGAACACCGATAAGAGAGGCGCTGCGCCAGCTTGAGCTTGAAGGGCTTGTGTATTCTATTCCCCACAAGGGTGCGTTTGTTGCAGGTGTTACTGCTCAGGACATAGAGGATATATACACAATCAGGATGCTTTTGGATGGTCTTGCTGCGCGCTGGGCTGCTCAGAAAATTACGAAAGACGAAGAGGATGAGCTCACTGAAATCATAACTCTTATGGAGCTTTACACAAAGAAAAAAGATATTCCAAAGGTTATGAAAACTGATTCGCAGTTTCACCAGCTCATTTACAAAGCTTCAAAAAGCAAGCCGCTTGAACATGTTTTATCCACCTTCCACAGCTATATAATAAGGGCAAGGGCAACCTCTTTTGAGACACCTGGCAGGCTTGAGGAGGCTATGGAAGAGCACAAACTCATATACGAAGCAATAGTCAGCAGAGACCCTGACAAGGCGGAAGAGTATATGAAACTTCATGTCAAAAACGCAGCAAAAAATCTAATTGAACAGAAGAAGAGTGAAGAGAGAACAGCGGCAGGGAATTAGCATTTTCCCTGCTTTTTTTTGCAGGTATTAGTCTTTTTTGAAGGGGGAAGAATACAGAATAAAAAGTAAAGAAGGAGAGAAACTTTTCTTGGGATGAAGATTGAAAATATCAAGGTTTACAATAACAGAAATATCTATTCAGACAAAAAGGTTGTGGTATTAAAGGTAAAAGGAAAACTCGAAGAGGCAAGAAACTTTGCTAAGCTTTGCATCCATATTCAAAACCTTATAGGATACAACTTGGTTGAGTACTGGGAATGCCTGAATTTTGATGACCATATAGAGGTTTTGATTGAACATGACAATCAAATGCTTGTACACAGGGTCATAGAGTTTGCCTTAGAGTGCATAGAAAAAGGAGCCATCCCTGAACATTTTCCTGACAAGATTTCAAAGTTAAAAAAACTCACAATTGAAACAGAACTTTCGCCAAATACAAGACTTTTGAAAAATGCCTGTATGAAAAGAGGTATCAGGTTTACAAGAATTGGATATGCAGATACATTCATGCTGGGAGAGGGGAAGTATGCAAAGCTTTTTGCTTCCATTATAAGTGAGCATGACTTTAGCAGGGTTAGTTTGTCAAGCGACAGAGAACTCCAACGAAGATTTTTAAAACTAAACTCTTTTCCAGTTGTACCATTTGAAGTGGTCTTTACTTCTGACCAACTGATGGACAGCATAAAAAAGCTGGGATTCCTAATTTCGATAAAAGGCTGCAAAAAAGACTCTCCAAACATAGTAAATATCAGAACAAATCAACAGGCATTGGAAGCATTTGATATGGTAAAAAGCGTTCAAAGCAGAGTGATTGTTGAAAGATACGTACCGGGTAAAAGCTATAAAGTCCTGGTTGTAAATGGAAAAGTCGTGGCAGCTGTTGAAAGAACCTCTCCATACATTGTAGGTGATGGTAAGAGAAGAATTTCAGAACTTTTAGACCAAGGTGAGAAAAATAATAAATATATTCAAAAGAATATTTTAAAACAGGGATTTACCTTGGACGATATTTTGCCCAAGGGAATGAAGGTCTTTTTAAAGGAACCGACCAGTTTTAAAACAGGGTGTATAACCACAGATGTTACAGAAAAGGTAGCATACGAAAACCAACAACTTTTTGTTAAGATTGCAGAAAAGTTTGGATATGTAATGACCATCTTAGACTTTGTTACAGAAGATATTTCCCTGCCATATTCGGTTGTAGGTGGATATGTTGTTGATGTTGAAACAAGTTGTGACCTTCGTATATTTTCGCAGACGTGCAACTGCGATATTTTCAATACTATTCTGGATGTGTATTTTGAAAAGATGCCAAATCCATCTGTGCCGATAATTGCTGTGTCAGGGACGTATGGTAAGAGCACAATTTTGCAAATAATGAGGTACATTTTTCAAAGATGCGGTCTGGAAACATCCATTGATAGTGAAATAGAGAATTTCTATCTAAGAAATTTTGGGGACTTGTCGGACATAAAACTTGTTGAATTCAATCCAGAAAAATGTATTGATGAGATAGAAATAGAACCCGAGGTAGGCATTATTACCAATACATTTTCTCAAAATCAGATAGAAAAAAACCTTTTGTTTTCCAGAAGCATTAAAGAAAATGGATATCTAATTTTGAACGTCAACGATGCTTATAAATACCTGTACAGTGCAAAAGCGAGATGTAAGATTGTATTTACATCTATTTCAAATCATCATCCAGATTTAAAGGCTCATATAGAGATGAAAAGACCCTGTGTGTATCTTGAGAATGATGTTGTGAAGATTTTCGATGGTCAGCAGGTTTTTTCGTTTTGCAACATCAGGGAGATTCCATATTCATACGATGGCAAGCTTATATTTGCAGTTGACAATATTCTTCAGACAATAGCAGCACTGCATTTTTACGGTGTTGACAGTGAGATTATATATAGATTTTTGACTGAGTACAAGAACGATTCACATCAAAATCCAGGAAAATTTAATATATTTGATATAAATGGTGTAAAAGTAATTATTGACAGTCTTAATAAGAAGGAACACATGAAAATTCTTGCTTTGAGCCTCAGCTCAATAGGAATAAAAAATCTTTATTTTGTATGTGAGAAAGAACAGGAACAAAATCTGGATTTTATAGAAGACAAAACAAAGATTATAAGCAGACAGATAGAAAAGTTTTCAGATGTTGTCGAGATGGTAACTGAAGGTATAAAAAGAGCAAAAAAAGGAGATGGTGTGTTTATCGTTCTGCCAGAACCTTTAAATAGAGATGTTACTTTTGAAATAAGAGAGGGGCTGGCAAAAAGGAAAAAGAATTTTGTGAACAATGCTTGAAAAAGACAATAAAGTTTAGTATCATATCCACTATGAGAAGTTTTAAAAATTTATGGTGATTAGGAGTTGATTTTGCTATGAGCCTACCACAGGTGTTCAAATATAGAGGAAGAGAAGTATACAAAATTAGAAATAACCTCATCCACTATGGAAATCCAGACGACAAATTTGTTGCAGTGTTTGTAGTGCTGGGAACTGAGGAGTATAAAGGATACAGAATATCTTCACCTATTTCGGTTGAACTTCAGATAAACAATCCAAAGCTCACTGTGAAAGAAAGAGTTGTAAAAAAGGCTGAAGCCGACAATCTTTACAAAGCACTTGAACTTGCTCATGTGTGGCTTGTTCAGGCAAACGGCAAGTAAATTTTGGCAGTTGATTTTAGAAGGTTTTAAGAGTATAATAGAATTGGCTGTGCTATGACGGGGAGGTAGCGGTGCCCTGTAACCCGCAATCCGCTATAGCGGGGTCGAATAGCCAGACTGAGGTATAACCCTTTTGGCATTGAGGGCAGGCCGGGGTGAGGATGGTTGTGTCCTGCGCAACGCGAGGGCTGTGAACCCCGCCAGGTCCGGAAGGAAGCAACGGTAAGCAGTTTTTCGCGTGTGCCGCAGGGGTGCATGACAGGAGCCTGTCGGGTCTGCTATTTCACCAGGAGGGTTATATCGAAGCTGGTTGCACAGCCATTTTATTTTTTATCTTTTTCCAGGTATAAAAATCTAAAAGTTAATAATTTTATTGACAGGTACTTAGATTTAGAATATAATATACAAAAATATAACAAAGGATTACAAAGGGAGGATACGATGCAAATGATAGTTCTTGAAGGACATGAACTTGTGACCTCCCAAGCACTGACAGTTCTAAAACCCTATGTAGGCGAAGCTCATCTTATCTCAAGTATTCTTGTTCTTACGCGTCTTTTAGAACTTAAGAGGTTTTCATTTTTTGGTACTGAAAAGGCTTACCAGCGACTTAAAAAACTTCTTTTTCCAAACGTTTGAGTTGAGTTCTGGCAGGAATCTCTTGACATTGTGTTTATCGATGTTACTGCTATAAAAGAACACTTTATAGATTTAAAGCATTTCAAAGCTTGGGTTGAGGCTTTGCATGCAAGTAAAAAAATCTTGCTCTATGAACTTTTCGCGGAAGGAAGTTTACTCTTTGACCTGAGCAACTTTATCCTGATTGCTGATGAGATATTCAAAGTAGAAGAATAAAGAATTGGTCAAAAACCAAGGGAGATTTTCAAAAGTCTCCCTTTTAAATTTTTTATGAAGTAGAGTATAATAAAATCAATCACAGCTTTTTCGGGAATACATTTAATAATAGAATAAAATAAAGGAATGAGATATTGTGAGTACTCAATTAGAATTTTGCCTTTACAAACTGTTTGAAATAGTTGGAGTTGTTGCAGTAAGTGGAATATTTATTGTGTCAGCATTTCTTGGTAAAGAAATAAAAAATACGCTAATTTATAGCTTTGGAAAGGTTTTTTTGTCACTTGTGGTTTTCAAATTCTTATATGTCTTAAATTTGGAGAAAGAAACAATAAATAGCTTGGAAGGTATTCAGGCGCTTGTCTTTTTGAACATCTTTTCAAAGCTTCTTATAATATATGCGCTTGTGTTTTCTGTTTTATGCAAAGAAAAATTAAAAGATTTCCTGTCAAAAACCTCACTGTGGATAAATGCAGCACTGATATTTATTGTTTTGTTGATATTTGAAAAAATAAAGGGTCAGAAGATTCCTGTTTTTTTACATTCTCAAACCTCTGCAAGTAGTTTGTACATTTTCAGCGAAGTTCTTATAGCAGTTGGTATTTTGGTGCTGATATATATGAGCTTTACTAACTTTTATTTCAAGCAAACAAAAAGCTTTAAAGTCTTTGTCTTAGCTTTTGCAGTTGGAGAAATAGTTCTGGCACTCTTTAAGAGGAAAGGAGTTCTTTTTTCAGAAGCAATCCAAAATGGAGCTATGCTTTACCTCTTTGTTGCTATCTTTCTTGTGATAGCAATGCAGAGAGTCAGGTTTTTACACAGCTTGGCAAAATTCAGCACAGAAGTCTTGAAAGAGAGGCTTGATATACAAAAGAGCTTTGAACTTCTTGTTGAATTCATCTATGAAGCGTATTCAAAGACATTTCCAAGAATTTGTTTTTATTACCAGGAGGAAGATGGGGATTATAAGCTTATTGTATCCAGAGATGAGAGTACACAGGATGACTTTAAAGATATTGATATAGAAATAAAAATTGACCAAAAGGTTACACAGATAACACAAATCAGTGTATTTACTATAAATGAATTCGAGAGTATGCTTGAATGTAGGGCTTTGAAGAATAAGATATCTCAAGTCTATCAGAGTGTAGTATATGTTCCTGTTCACAGATATAACAGGCTTGTAGGTTTTCTAATTTGCTATACAAAAATAAAAGACTTTAAAATGACTGATGAACTCAAAGATGGGCTTACAATCTTTATGAATTTTTCTCAGGCTCTTCTTTCTCAGATTGAGAGAATTGAGAAGATAAGGAATTTATCCACAGAGGATGAGCTTACAGGTCTTTACAACAGAAGGTACTTTATAAAGGAGTTGATTTTAGAGTCAATAGCTGCAGATAGGTACAAAAACAAGTTTTGTGTAGCTTTTTTCGATATGGATAATCTAAAACTTTTGAACGATTTTTACGGACATAGCGTGGGAGACAAAGCTATAAGAATGATTGGTAGGATTATAAGAGACAATATTCGAAAAACAGATATTCCAGCAAGGCTTGGAGGAGATGAGTTTGCTGTTATATTCAAAAATTGCAGCAAAGATGCTATAGAAGATAGAATTAAAAATATAAAAGAATTGATTGAAAAAGAGTCAGAGCTTCAACTTCCCAAAAAGATAAGAGTAAGCTGTGGGGTTGCTGTGTATCCAGACGATACAACCAGCCTTGATGAGCTTCTTAAGATTGCTGATATGAGAATGTACGACGAAAAACTAAAAAGCAAAGGGGGCGACTTTGATGCAGAAAGGCAGTAACACTGTCAGGGTATTTTTTGAAGATGCAAATGTATATGAAGATGTAGAGGTTGGGACAAATCTTTTGAGCTTTGTTCCAAGGTTTGAAAGTTATTTTAAATCTCCTATAGTTGCTGCAAAGGTTGACAATGAGATAAAAGAGTTAAAATATGTAATCTCAAGAGATTGCAAAGTAAAGTTTATTGACATGACACAGGAAGATGGTATGAGGATTTACAGAAGGAGCCTCATTTTTGTTTTGATTGTTGCAACAAGGATGCTTTTTAAAGAAGCTGTGAATGTTCAGCATTCTCTTTCAAAAGGGCTTTACTGTGAGGTTGAAAACAGGAAACTGACAGTCGAGGACATAGAGCTTATAAAACAAAAGATGAAATGGATAGTTGAGCAGGATTTTCAGTTCAGAAGAGAAAAGGTATCAAAAGAGGATGCTGTGAAGCTTTTTGAAGAAAAAGGGTTTTATGATAAGGCAAGAACAATAAAGTTTTCAGAAAATGATCATGTTTATATCTATTACTGTGGAGATCATGTTGATTATTTTTATGGGCACATGGTTCCATCAACTGGATATCTTAAAATTTTTGACCTGATTCAGTACCACGACGGTATGGTGCTTTTGTACCCTGACAAGTCAGACCCGTTTAAGCTTCAAGAGTTTATTGAGAACAAGAAACTGTTTGCAGTATACCATGAGTACAAAAACTGGGGCAGGATACTTGGGGTAAGTAGCGTTGGTGAGCTCAATGAAGTGATAGCAAGCGGAAAGATAAGAGAATTTATAAGAGTTTCTGAAGCTCTTCACGAAAAAAAGATTGCATATTTGGCTGACCAGATTTCGCAAAATCCGCTGATAAAAGTTGTTTTGATATCCGGACCTTCATCATCCGGAAAGACAACCTTTGCACAAAGGCTTTCTATTCAGCTAAAAGTTAATGGCAAAAACCCTGTTTATATAGGTCTTGATGACTATTTCTTTGAAGATAAAGTTCCACTTGACGAAAATGGCAAGCCTGACTATGAATCGATTGAAGCTATTGAGGTTGAGCTTTTCAACAAACAGCTAAAGGACTTGCTAGAGGGCAAGGAGGTTGTGCTGCCACGGTTTAATTTCGTAGAGCGCAAAAGGACGTTTGAAAGACCTGTCAAGCTTGAAAAGAACGACATAATAATAATTGAAGGAATACATGGTCTAAACAGCAGACTTACTCCAATGATACCTGACGAGAATAAGTTCAAAATATATGTGAGTGCCCTGACACACCTGAACCTTGACAAGCACAACAGAATCCAAACTACAGACTACAGGATATTAAGACGAATTGTAAGAGATGCCAGGACAAGAGGCGCATCTGCTAAAAGAACAATTTCTATGTGGCCGTCTGTTAGAAACGGCGAGGAGAAAAACATTTTTCCATACCAGGAGATGGCAGATGCCATGTTCAATTCGGCGCTAATTTATGAGCTTGCGGTTTTGAAAAAATATGCTGTGCCGCTGCTCAGGACAATCACAAGAGAAGATGAGGAATATAGCGAAGCACAAAGACTTTTGCACTTTTTGAGCTTCATTCTTCCAATTGAGGATGAAAGGGAAATTCCACCACAATCTATCATAAGAGAGTTCATTGGAGGATCTTGCTTTTATGACTTTTAGAAAAAAAGAAAAGGGGCTTTTGGGATATTTTCCCTCAAGCCCCTTATGTTTTTAGAATGTCACATTTGTTGAAGAGCTATCTGTGTTCTGGTTTGTTCCCTGATTTGGCCAAAATCCTCTCATCTTAAATCCAAATCCACCCATCTTGCTACCATCCATTCCTGCAGCGCCTTTAAATTTTCTGCCAAATCCTCGTGGAGCAAATCCCTTTGAAAGGTCCCAGTTTGAGATTTTTGTTTTAACAGCTTCTTTCATTTTGTCTGCCTGATCTTTTGTTATTTTACCTTCCTGCAGGAGCTTTTCAATCTTTGCTGTTTGCATTGAGATTAATTTGTTTTTGAAGTCTGATTCAGAGATATTCTTGGACTTGATTAGGTCTGCAATGGTTTTTCCATTTTTCAGCTCATTTAAAAGACTATCCTTTGTCATGCCGAGGATTGTAGCAATGTCACTGAACATATCGAGGTTATAAATATCTTTTGAAAATGCTTTGACTTTAAAACCAAAGAAAGGTAGCTTTCCGTCCCAGCTGTCTATCTTCTGTTTTAAACTTTGCTTTAGCTGTGATGCTTTGTCGCTTGTTATTTTATTGTTTTTGACAGCTTCATCAATCTTTGCATAAAGGCTTTCTAAAAGCTTTGATTTAAACTGGTCAAGTGTCAGACCTTTGTCCCTTAAGATGTCTGTGAAAGACTTTCCACTTTGAATCTGTTTTTGAATATCCTCTTTTTTCATGCCAAGGATGCTTTCAATTGTGCCAGCGATGTCAAGGTTTATACCTGCTGCGTCTTTTCCAAACTTTCCAAAACAGAGCTTTGTGAGATTGTCCTTGAAAGCTGCTGGAAGGCTTGCCTTTGAAGAACCTGCAAATGCAAGGCTTACACTTAAAATCAGGATTGCAATAAGTCCTATACCAATTATTTTCTTTATCCTTTTCACTGAAAAATCACCTCTTTTCATTTTGAGTTTTTCTTTTTTAATTATATTATCCTACAAAAAATAGGATTTTGTGTTTCGCAATTGTAAAAATATTTTTAAGGAAAATTTTTACACAAAGATGTGTTTTTAAATGGATAAGTTGAGTCTATATAATTGTGTAAAAAGGGATTGAGCCACCCCTCACCCTCTGGTTAGAATAGAAATAAAGAAGAACCAAAAACTAAATCTAACAGGAGGGATGAGGAATGGCTCAATACAATATT
>OFGS01000312.1_pt1 | contig 10325 bp, 10 predicted proteins | sample 1521851 | NCBI WGS metagenome assembly OFGS01 (sample SAMEA3142070, study PRJEB24117) | hot springs metagenome
GTATACGTAGTGGATTTGGTATCTTGTACTCATAAATTCCACTTAAAGAAACGATACCCAGAGCTCTCAATACAATTTGAACCAGTATTGGTGTTGGGAGAAATAGTACATTGGGGGTTAGAGAAAGTATTATTGGAGAAGGGATTCGATGTAGAAGTAGAGGTTTCAACGGAAATCGAAGTGAATGGTAGAAAATACATGATTAAGGGACGTGTCGATGCCGTTAATAGAGACAATGAAACAATAGTGGAGATCAAGACTACCAGAAAAGCCATTGATCTACCAAAAGAACATCATGTTAAGCAATTAAACATATACCTAGAAATAACGGGACTCAAAAACGGTACACTAATATATATTACACCTAGTAAAATACTCGAGTATCCTGTAACAAGAGAACCAGTGGATTTAGAAAGTGAAGTAAGAGATCTCATAGAGAATAATTACCATCCAAGATATGTATGGGAGTGTACTTATTGTTCATATAGGAAGATATGTCCATATACTGTAAAGCCTAGTAGTATGGGAGAAAAGCGAATAGAGTGAAAATAAAATAGGCAGAAAAGTATAGTTACACGCGATGATGAAGCTCGGAGCACTGTTCATATGTGATGATGGTCTTGAGTGCTGAATTCTCCTAATACCTTACAATTACTTTCTCTCTTCGTTTAATTTTCAAGGCCTCAGCTGCATTGCCTTTATTTACAGCTATTTCAAAGTAATCCCAGGAGTTAATGTAACAGACTAGTGCTCCCTCTGATACTTTGCTAAAAGTTGATTCATAAGTACACTTATAAGTCCCACTGGAAGTGACTATTTCTAATTCTAATCCATATTTCAAAGACAATTCTTCGATTTCTCTCCTAGTAATACTAGTCATGATGTTACCGAATATATCTACGTACAATACTTCTCCTTCAACTGCTTTTTCTTCACGGAGTATTTTGGGTTTATTTATAGGGATCCTGACTATGCTATTCTTATCTATTTCTACACCTAGTTCCATTACTGGTATTCCTCGACTAGCCCAGGCTGCTATTGGTGCGAATATATCTCTACCGTGAAACGTAGATGATACTGTGGGAAGTCTGTATTTGCTATTAGATATATCTATTACTCTCTTTATACCATCAGTCTCTGCTAGTAGTGAAAGACATCCATTATCTGGCCCTATGAGAATATAATTTCTTGTTTCTATTAACAGGGCTTTTCTCTCGCTACCTACACCTGGATCAACTACGACGATAAATATTGTTCCCGGGGGAAAGTATTTTGCTGATACAGTTAACACTATTGCTGCTTCAAATACATCATGTCTTTCAATACTATGTGTTAAATCAATAACTTCTACATCTGGATTAATAGATTTAATTACAGCTTTAACAACACCTACATAGGGGTCTCGGCATCCATAATCAGTTATTAATGAAATTATTTTCTTCAAACACATACACCTTTCATAAATAAGGATTTTATTCCCCTTAAACAAGTATATGTAATGGCCGGCGATGCTAAACGATGGGCGGCCTGAAACGTGATGAATATTTAAACAATTAAGCCGGCGGTTTATAACCGATGATATACAGCGGATAATCTGAAGAATATAAGTGATGATCCAGGTCTTCCAATTGAGGTTACTACTATCTACAATGTTAATTAACCAGTCTTATATTTTAAGATAGTTAATTAACTTGAGGAGCTCAGTATATGAGTACAATTACGACTGCTAGGATACTATTAAAAAACACGTGGTTTCTAACAAATAAGGGCTTTGAAAAAGGTTTCGTTTTCTTATATGGTTCTAAAATAGAAGATACTGGTAGTGAAGTAAATCCAGAATACGAATTTTCAGAACTAGTATATGACTTCGAGTACCAAGCTGTGATTACACATGGTTATAGTCTACTAGTAGATCTCGTTGAGTACACTACTAGGCAACTAGGAGACATAGATTTATCAGTATTAACACGTAGTGAATTAAAGAAATTAGCCGAAGTAGGCGTTGTAAATGCATATACAAATGGCATAACACTACCTGTTACAATAACTAAGTATCCCGAAGTCGTAAGTGATATTGCTCGTGAAAATAGTATAAGAATAGGGTTAATAGTTGAGAGGAATACAGTAGTGAGGAATCCATATATAAGTCTACTCGAAGTAGATGAGGGCTGGATATACTATGGTGATCAAAAACTAATAGAATATAAGGATTTAACGTGTAAACCAGGTATGCTTCACGATAAGTGTGTTCTAATAGATGCACGTGGATACGGTAACCTGGTAACCGCGATAGAAGAGACGTATAGAGGAAACAATCCATTACTATCTTATAATAAATTAACGGGCTTATATCGTGTATTGGGAGTAGATAACGGCTTTGTAGAGAAAGGTTCAGCCTCAGACCTCGTTCTCTTCGATTTAAGAAATCCATTAAAATCAGCACCAGTAAGTGACGAAAAACGCTTGTACAACATACTGGTTAGAGCGCAGCAACCAGACATAGTATTTATAGGGGGAGAAATATTCTACGAGTTCGGCGAAAACCTAGCAATACCATTAGTAAAAATAGGGGAAATATTGAAAAAGATAAAGTAAATTCAGTATTTAACGAAAACTATAGTAGTAACCAATACCTTTATGTTCTTATACATGAAAATACATGTTTAACCGGGTTTTCACCACACGAAACATATTGATTTCTCGATAAGTATTTGTTAGGAAATGGGCCCGCGGGGATTTGAACCCCGGACCTCCCGGTTATCAGCCGGGCGCTCCACCATGCTGAGCTACGGGCCCTCTTCTACTATATGTACATATTGTGCTTTTAAATCTAAAATATTTATACTTGAAGAATGTACAAGTAAATGGTGTACACATCATGCATGGAGTCTGGGGCCGGGTTTTATACATAGATCTTACTTCTAAAAAGATTAAGGAGGTGGGGATCGATCCTAAATACTATCTCGAATACATTGGTGGTAGAGGATTAGCGATAAGGTTACTATGGGAATGGAATCCTATTGGAGTGGACCCCTTTTCTCCATATAATCACTTAGTATTAGCAACAGGGCCTTTAACGAGTCTACCACTACCCAGTAGTGGTAAATTACAAGTCGCTTCTAAGAGTCCATTAACTAATGGATATGGTGATGGTAATATAGGCACTATGGCTAGTTACCACTTAAAGAGAACAGGGTTCGATGCAATAGTCATTACAGGTGCTCTTAGGAAACCAGGATACTTGTACATAGAAAACAACAAAGTCGAATTCAGAAATGCAGAGGATTTATGGGGTATTGACACGTTTACAGCTGTAGATAAACTCGTAAAAGAACATGGTAAAAATGTAGGTATTCTATTAATAGGGCCTGCGGGAGAAAACCTAGTAAGATATGCTACTATAGTATCACAAAAAGGTCGTAGTGGAGGTAGACCGGGTATAGGAGCAGTCATGGGCAGTAAGAAACTCAAAGCAATAGTTTTAAAGGGCACACTTGAACCCAGTATAGCCGATAAAGAGTCTTTTCGTAAATACGCGGAAGAAGCATATAATAAGATATTAAAGAGCGAAAGCTACGATTTCTGGATAAGACAGGGAACAATGGCTACTATAGTATGGGGTCAGCATAACAGTGTACTGCCAACAATGAATTTCAGGGAGGGAATATGGGAAGAATACGAATCTATAAGTGGAGACTTAATGGAGAAACTCAAAATAGGTAGGAGAGGATGCCCCTTCTGTAATATGATGTGTGGAAATATTATATACGATATAGCGGGCGAAGAGAGTGAATTAGACTATGAAAACGTTGCAATGCTGGGTAGTAATATATTATTAAGTGACCTTAGAAGAGTGGCCGAGATAAACAAGTTAGCGGATATGATGGGCCTAGATACTATTAGTCTCGGTAACTCTATAGGCTTCTACATGGAGGCTTCTGAGAGAAAGCTAGTAGATGAGAAAGTAGAATGGGGTGATCATAGGGAAGTAAAGAAACTAACACTAGATATAGCATATAATCGTGGATTAGGAGCATTCTTATCACAAGGAGTAATGAGAATGGCAAGATCTCTCGGTAGAGAAGCAGAAGAGTTTGCTATACATGTAAAAGGCTTAGAAGTATCAGCATACGATTGTCATGCTGCACCAGCAATGGCGTTATCTTATGGCACATCGCCAATAGGTGCACATCACAAAGATTCATGGATTATAAGTTACGAGGTTGGAACGGATAGATTAGGGTATAGTAAAGAGAAAGTTGAAAAAGTAGTATTTCTACAAGACGTGAGAGGTGGAATGTTCGAATCACTGACAACGTGTAGATTCCCATGGGTTGAAGTAGGATTAGACTTAGAATACTATCCTAAACTATTAACATATGTAACAGGTGTAACTTGGACTCTGGATACTATTAGAACCGTGGGACAGAGAATATACGCCTTGATCAGAGCCTATTGGATAAGAGAACATGGATCATGGGATAGAGAAATGGACTATCCGCCAATAAGATGGTTTAAACACCCATTAACCAAGGGAGCTTACGCTGGACACAAATTAGACTACGGTGGTTACAATAAAATGCTGGATATGTACTACGAGATGCGTGAATGGGATGATAGAGGTATACCGAGAAGAAGTACTCTTGAAAAACTAGGATTAGAGTTTACTATACCCATATTGGAAAAAATAGTTGAACTCAAATAGTTTTTATACTTATTACTTATCATAGTGAAGTTTGGTGAATAAAGTTAGACTTAGGGGCATAGTTATTAGTGGTTTAAATGAAGGAGCATACTACGTAGAGCAGTACAGTGAAAATTTTGAAAAAATACTGGGTATTAAACCATATCCAGGTACACTTAACATACTACTAGATGAATGCATCGATGAAGTATTGTGTGGTGTAAAATCATTGATAATTCAACCTCCTAGGCCAGGGCTTGGAATAGTGTATGGATATCGCGGTTATATCGGCAACATAGAGGTATTAATTGTGAAACCAAGTATAACGAGACACGATTGTAGAATTCTAGAAGTAGTAGCACCAGTACACTTGCGAAGTATACTTGGCTTAAAAGACAATGATTCCGTAGAAATAGAAATACTCATTGAATAAACCTTTAATAAAAATAAATTACGTGATACAAGTTATATCTCAACTAGGAGACACAGAATTGTTTACAATGGCGACTGGAATGAGAAAAAAAGCCATAGAAATGGTCAATTTAACAAAAAAATTCGGGAACTTTGTAGCCGTAGATAACTTGAACCTAGATATCTATGAAAACGAGATATTTGGATTATTGGGACCCAATGGCTCGGGTAAATCAACAACGCTTTTAATGATAACAACAGTGTACAAGCCTACAAGCGGGGATATATACATATATGGACACAGTGTTATTAGAGAAGACTATGTAGTTAGAAAATACGTTGGAATAGCTTTCCAAGAACCCAAAGCAATGTGGATTGATAAACCATACGACCTCTTACTATGGCATGCTAGGATAGTAGGTTATCCTAATAACGAAGCTAAACGAGTTGTAAGAGAAGTAATGGAACTCCTGGGATTATGGGAACATAGAAACAAGCAATTCTACCAGCTCAGTGGAGGGATGAGGAAAAAAGTCGAGTTAGCGAAAGTACTTGTACAAAAACCACGAATAGCAATACTAGATGAGCCGACCGCGCAGGTAGATGTATTATCTAAACACGCATTATGGGATGTAATTAAGGAAATGAAAAAGCAGGGAACAACGGTTATAATTGCAACCAATGATATGTTTGAAGCTGAACGGGTATGTGAGAGAATAGGCATTATATATAAGGGCAAATTGAAGGCTCTTGGAACAATAAGTGAATTAAAAGACTCTATACCAAGAGGAGATATCATTGAAATACACTATGAAACCAATAATAACGCAAAAGAATACGTTAACAACATACTATATGATTATGGTAAAGTAGAAGTAGATGAAGAATCAATAAGAATCTACTTAGAGAAAAGCGAAGAGAAAGTAGTCGATATACTGGAAGCTCTAAGGGAACGCGGTATTAAGATATTAAAAGTAATGGTTAAAGAACCCACGTTAGATGATGTATTCACATATATAACCGGTGCTAAATTACGTGACGAGTCATGAACATGTTTAATGTATTAAAAGAAATAGCTTTAGTTGCTCGATGGGATCTCATGAAATTAACTAATCAAAAAGTATTCTTAGCTATGAGAGTAACATGGTTTACTATACAAATACTAGTCTTTGCCAGGGTAATATCGTTAATTGTGAGAAAAGATTTAATGGAGTCTATTGGAATAAGTGATTACTATAAATTCTATCTCCTCGGCGTGTACACTTCACTGCTATATACAACAGCCGTGTCAAGGGGTTATATTGTGGCAGAAGAATTCGATGATGGGATAGTTGAATACCACCTATCACTACCGGTTAAAAGGAGTGTTCTCGCCGTAGGCAGAGTACTTGGTAGTGGTTTATCAGCTTTGTTATTTACAATGCCAATGATGGCATTGGTTTACGCTGTAATTGAAGCTTACAATCCAGTCTTAATATTGATATCGATTATTTCTGCAGCAGCATTCGCTATAGGAACATCGTGCTTTGTTATATTGATAGTAATGACAATTAGATCGACTGATTTAACTGATATACTTATAGGGGCAATAGATGCAACGTTAATTAGATTAAGTACGATATTCTATCCACTACCTATAATAGCCTCTATACAACCATACTATGTAGCTGCATTACTAAATCCACTTTCACACCAAGCGGATTTCCTGAGAATACTTATTTTCCCTGAATATGAATTAGTATTTAAACACGGAGTTCTCCCATCAATACTGTATATCGTGGGTTTCGTTGCAGGCTTATTGATACTAGCAATAGAGTTTTACGAAAAGAGACTTGAAGCTGGTGGATGGAAATGAGACTTGATTCATGGAAACCCCTTCTAATTGCACAACGTGACCTTTATAGATTCTGGAGAAATGTCTATTGGCTTGCTGGACAAGTAACGATGAACATAGCTGACCTAATTATATTTGGAGCTATATTTAGAGGCATGGTGAACCCTGCGTATATACCAGACTATATTAAATTTATTACTCCAGGTATACTTTGTCTTTCAATCTTTATATCTGCATTTAGTATTGGTAGAGAGGTTGGTGTTGAACTTAGACGCGAAGTAACATATTATCTCGTTTCACTGCCTATATCGAGAAGGACTCTTGTAACAGGCAGAATTCTCGGTGGAGTATCAAGAGGCTTTATGTATCAAGTGGGTTTTTTAATACTAGCTGTCTTGATAATGGGCTTGCCTAGCTTTTCAATGTGGATCTTAATAATTACTACTACGTTATTGCTCTCCATAGTTATGTCTAGTCTATCGATATCACTATCTACTTTAACAAGAGATTTTAATCTACAAGCAGCTATAAGGTCACTAGTTTACTTTACATTCTTTTTCGTATCTAACGTATTCTATCCAGAAACTGTTTTAAAAATGAGACTTGGGCCTTTTGCCCCAATAGCTCTCTACTCGCCTATAACAATGGCAACTACTATTTATCGATATGGTTTTGGATACATTAAGTCTATTGATATATTGTTTAATCTCATGGGTTTAGCTATATGGGCATCAATTGCAATGATCTTTGCATATAAAGTTTACTTGAGAAACCTCATTAGATAATTTAAAATACCTGTATATATGGAGAATAATAGAAATATGCTTAGAGGTGTTTAATTACGTCCCAAAGAACTAGACCACCTAAAAGAATAGAGGAAGTAGAGGATAAAACAATAAAATATAATCTAATCACTACGGTTAACATATACGATATAGTTAGAAAAATTGAAAGTAGTGTTAAGAAAGGCCAAGTAAAGTACTATACCCCATACATGTTAGCACAGGAAATGAGTATAAGACTAAGTGATGCTAAAAGAGCACTCAGAGAAGCTGTTAAAAAAGGAATACTCAAGTTGTATAGTAGTGGTAGGAGAACAACAATCTATATTCCTGCATGAGATTAACAGAGAGTAAATATAAACCCTTTTAATATTAGAAAATTAATGGAGCGGCGGTCGTCTAGCCTGGACTAGGACGCCGGCCTTCCAAGCCGGAAATCCCGGGTTCAAATCCCGGCCGCCGCATTCTCCTAAAACTATTTTATTAATCTAGCTAGAATTTCCTGGATATTGTCTTTTACATCTAGTTCTAATAATCTATTCATATTTCCAATGTATTCTTCGAGTTTACTAGAGTATGGTATGTAACCTAAGTATATTGTATTCCATTCACGTGCCTCCTTTTCGAGTATTCTATTACCCATGTTTTCAATCAGATATATTTTGCTGAATCCAATATCTTTGATTATTGTTAAAAGTTTCTTTGTACTATTGAGTGCTAGTGGACTCGGGGTTGTCACTACTATTGGTTTTATGTATTTCCTCATGACATATACTAGTTCTAAGTGTTCATCGCCTAGACCTGGAGGAGTATCTATGAATAACATGTCTATTTTATCCCAGTTTACTATAGCTAGTATTTCCCATAGAGCATTGCGAACAGAGCTCCCTCTAAGTGCTAGTGGTCTATCACTCGTATAAGCTACTATGGAAAAATAGTATAAGGTCCCTATTCTATATGGTAATATCCCGTATTCTTCTTCGTATTTTAACATATCTGGTTTTAATCCAAGAAACACGTGTGTTGATGGGTTAATTAAGTCTATGTCTAATAGTCCTACTCTATATCCCTGCACACTGGAGTATAATGCTAAGAGTGTTGAAACAGTTGTTTTACCTACACCGCCCTTACTACTCAACACTACATATATGTTTTTGAGTTCGCGTAGATTCTCTATAGCCTTTAATATCCTGGGATCACTGTTCATGTTTTTCAACCATTATTTCTGAGAGTCCTCTACCCTTTACTACTTCGAAATCTATACTACCGCAATTCGGACACTTGAAATATGCGTATATCGATTCAGGTATGAAGTGTATTGCTTCGCGTATAGGTTCATCTATTTCACTTGGATTAATACTCCAGGTATAATTGCATACATTGCATTTTAGCACAGGTTTTTCCTCTATTATTTCAACATTGTCGATAACTACACCTCTCTCTTTCGATAATTCCCTAATAGCGAATTCCAGTATTTCCCTATCTATTGATTGGAGAATACCTATTTTCACAGAGAGTTTTTTCACTCTACTTACATTTTTGTTTTCTACATATAGAATTATTGATTCTGCGAGAGCCCATTCATGAACCATACAATACACCTATCTTATTATATTAAGTGAAAAATATATTATTGCATGGTGTATTAGATGAGTGAAAAGTCTCGTTGTAGTCGTATAGAGGGTTTTTACAAATTATCCCTTGAAGATAGATTAAAAATCGTAGCTGAATGGGCTGAATTAACAGAAGAAGAGAAAAACATATTATTGAATTTTGGTAATTTGCCGCGCGATATAGGAGAGAGAATGATCGAGAATGTAATTGGAGCAATGAGTTACCCATTTGCAATAGCAGTAAACTTTCTAATTAACAACAAGGATTACCTTATACCAATGGTTATAGAAGAACCAAGCATAGTAGCCGCAGCTAGTAATGCTGCACGTATGTTAAGGCACGATAGGGGCATTATAGCTGAGAGTAGTTCACAGGAAATGATTGGAGAAATACACTTAGTTAAAGTATCTTCACCATACTCCAAGATAACTAGAATACTCGAGCATAAGCAAGAAATACTCCAATACGCTGCTCAACAAGATCCAGTACTATTGAAACTTGGAGGAGGACCGAGAGACCTAGAAGCCAGGGTTATAGAGACTCGTCGAGGTCCTGTACTAGTAGTACACTTAATAGTAGATGTAAGAGATGCTATGGGTGCAAACACTATCAACACTATGGCTGAAGCTATATCACCATTACTTGAAAAAATAACAGGCGGCGAGGCTAGATTGAGAATAATATCGAATTATGCTACTAGGCGTATAGTTAGAGCATGGGCTAGAACGCCTGTAGATAATGTAGGTGGATTAGAAGTAGCTAGAAAAATAGAAGAAGCAAGTATACTAGCCGAGGCAGATCTATATAGGGCAGTAACACACAACAAGGGAATAATGAACGGCATAATAGCCGTAGCGCTTGCAACAGCACAAGACCATCGCGCTATAGAAGCAGGTGTACATGCATATGCAGCTAGGACAGGAGTGTATCGTCCACTAAGTACATGGGAAGTAGATGACAATGAATATTTACATGGATACCTAGAACTACCACTACAAGT
>OFGS01000313.1_pt1 | contig 10305 bp, 7 predicted proteins | sample 1521851 | NCBI WGS metagenome assembly OFGS01 (sample SAMEA3142070, study PRJEB24117) | hot springs metagenome
ACTATGAGGGATGTAAACAAGTGACCGTCGGCTGGGGTAAGCTGGAGACTGGAAGTTTTATCTGAACTATGAGGGATGTAAACTAGAAATGCACTAATCATATTCCAAATGTTAACTGCCGTTTTATCTGAACTATGAGGGATGTAAACATGGGATTGTTTCAGCATTTAAATTTGTTTTGGGCTGGGTTTTATCTGAACTATGAGGGATGTAAACAAGTGACCGTCGGCTGGGGTAAGCTGGAGACTGGAAGTTTTATCTGAACTATGAGGGATGTAAACTTGGTGGGCAGAGTACTTGTCTTCCATCTTCAAGAAGTTTTATCTGAACTATGAGGGATGTAAACATGTAATAGCTTTAGCTGAAGCAGGACACAGCATGGGTTTTATCTGAACTATGAGGGATGTAAACTATATTTTTTTTGTCATGTCGTATGGCACCATTTTGGTTTTATCTGAACTATGAGGGATGTAAACAAAGGGAATATGTTATGAAATTCTTGACACAGAAATGTTTTATCTGAACTATGAGGGATGTAAACTCTGCATTTTCAGCAGCTCTTCTTGTTCTTTTCTTTTCGTTTTATCTGAACTATGAGGGATGTAAACGTGACAGATGCCGGGCTTGCCGAAAGTGTTATGTTCGTTTTATCTGAACTATGAGGGATGTAAACGTAGGAAAAGTTACACAAAACACACATGGCGACTTGTTTTATCTGAACTATGAGGGATGTAAACTTAGTTCAAAATGACAAGAAGCTGAGAATAATCTCGTTTTATCTGAACTATGAGGGATGTAAACATCTTGTACCTGTCCGGGTCTGTGTCCCATGGTGTTGGTTTTATCTGAACTATGAGGGATGTAAACTACAAAGAAAGAATAAAAGCGCTGTTTGGCAGTCAAGGTTTTATCTGAACTATGAGGGATGTAAACGTAAAGGTCTGGGGCATGAAAGTTCCTGCTGGCTGGAGGTTTTATCTGAACTATGAGGGATGTAAACGTTGCATACATCATTGCTGCTTTCTGTTGTTGTTCAGGTTTTATCTGAACTATGAGGGATGTAAACGTCGGGTGGATTGTTGTTTGCCAAGAAGTATGAAGGTGTTTTATCTGAACTATGAGGGATGTAAACGACAATGTAATCAACATTGCAGGACTGGATTTTCAGGTTTTATCTGAACTATGAGGGATGTAAACGAGAAGAAAAGCTAAATCTACTGGGAGAAGAGAAAGTTTTATCTGAACTATGAGGGATGTAAACCAAGAAAGTTATTGAAAAAGCATTTTGGCAGGCATGGGGTTTTATCTGAACTATGAGGGATGTAAACGTAGATTTGACAAGATTCTTGCAGTGTCCTCATGCCCAGTTTTATCTGAACTATGAGGGATGTAAACCCTTTCATTTATTTCCCCCAGCCCGCCCCGCCTACGTTTTATCTGAACTATGAGGGATGTAAACGTTGACACGTCTAAACAATCACCACCACCTTATAAAAGTTTTATCTGAACTATGAGGGATGTAAACACAAAAATGAGTCCCTGTCCTTTCTGTTTGTAAGTGTTTTATCTGAACTATGAGGGATGTAAACAAAGGATATATACACTTGTCTATACGTTGCCATGTAGTTTTATCTGAACTATGAGGGATGTAAACAAATTTGGGTCAATTGGCATGTCCAGAGTTGCTGCAGTTTTATCTGAACTATGAGGGATGTAAACCTGTCATGTAATGATATTTTTCAAAGCCGTTGATAAGTTTTATCTGAACTATGAGGGATGTAAACATCGTCTGGAGTAATTGTAAGGTTGCCTCGATTGAAGTTTTATCTGAACTATGAGGGATGTAAACGTTGACACGTCTAAACAATCACCACCACCTTATAAGTTTTATCTGAACTATGAGGGATGTAAACTCTTTTTCAAGCCTGTAGTTGAATTCTTGAGCAAGGTTTTATCTGAACTATGAGGGATGTAAACGTTGACTATATATCTCTATATATTCTTCTTCTTCTTTTGTTTTATCTGAACTATGAGGGATGTAAACACATTTGCTTTAACTGTGCTAATGAATTTGTCTTTACAGGTTTTATCTGAACTATGAGGGATGTAAACTTTGAAATAGCTTTTCACTCACAGCTTAAAAATGTAAGTTTTATCTGAACTATGAGGGATGTAAACATATGTGTATAACGGTGGATATGACAGTTACAATGGTGTTTTATCTGAACTATGAGGGATGTAAACGCGAAAGCTGGCCCAGGTGCTGGGGGTGCCTATCGCTGTTTTATCTGAACTATGAGGGATGTAAACTCTGGACTACTGGACAAAGGCAGTGCAGATGGGCTTGGTTTTATCTGAACTATGAGGGATGTAAACTGAAAGGTGCAAGGATTCTTGACGACTCTTTCTTTCGTTTTATCTGAACTATGAGGGATGTAAACGGGTATCTGTCTTCAATTTGTGGAATACTTTGTATAACTGTTTTATCTGAACTATGAGGGATGTAAACGGGCTTGATACTTTTGCGACAATGTTCTTGATTGTGACTGGTTTTATCTGAACTATGAGGGATGTAAACGAAGTTGAACCCATTCCGGAAAGACGTGTACCTTATGTTTTATCTGAACTATGAGGGATGTAAACATGAAATAAAGAAAACAATCAACAAATTAGCACAAGTTTTATCTGAACTATGAGGGATGTAAACTGGAACCCGCTTGATGGGATAGAAAGTGAGGAAGAGTTTTATCTGAACTATGAGGGATGTAAACACAAGTATCAAAAGGCAGCCGAGTGGCTGGCAGTCAGTTTTATCTGAACTATGAGGGATGTAAACTTTCGCCAGGGCGAGTGTATTACGATGGCATGGTGCAGTTTTATCTGAACTATGAGGGATGTAAACCAGGGTAAGGAGGATGGCCATGGAACAGGTTCTCGGGGTTTTATCTGAACTATGAGGGATGTAAACCATCCACACCCCGCAGGTGCTGGCTACCAACCCCCTGGGTTTTATCTGAACTATGAGGGATGTAAACCGGGAGGTGCAGGTCAGTGTTAACCCCAATTTACTCGTTTTATCTGAACTATGAGGGATGTAAACTCAACGAATAAGGTGGTGATACCCATGTCCCTTCCGGTTTTATCTGAACTATGAGGGATGTAAACGGTAGACGATAGTGGCAACCTGAAGGAGATAGTGCAAAGTTTTATCTGAACTATGAGGGATGTAAACGGAAGTTGAGGAAATGGCGCGGAACCTGAAACTATTGGTTTTATCTGAACTATGAGGGATGTAAACGCGAGCCTCTTGGCCGCACCGACTTCGTGATTGGCGAGTTTTATCTGAACTATGAGGGATGTAAACTTTCGATAGCTGGCCATTAGAAGACGTGGACTTTTATTGTTTTATCTGAACTATGAGGGATGTAAACCACAGCGGACATGCTCTATTAAATCATACTCACACAAAGTTTTATCTGAACTATGAGGGATGTAAACTGGGGGTTCTTTGCCCATCTTCTTGTAATACCGCTCCGTTTTATCTGAACTATGAGGGATGTAAACTTAAAAGAAGGCAAAAGATTTTATCTCTTGACTGGACGTTTTATCTGAACTATGAGGGATGTAAACCAGGAGGGGACGATTGAGATGTGGGTAAGGCCTAACTAGTTTTATCTGAACTATGAGGGATGTAAACTCTTGAAGAAAGGGAAGTGTCTCAAGGTTCGCTTCCGTTTTATCTGAACTATGAGGGATGTAAACTGTTCATTACCTTGAGTGGCTGTGCGTTTATCACAAGTTTTATCTGAACTATGAGGGATGTAAACGCGGCTTGTATCGCCTTTCTCCATTCTGACTCTAGCACGTTTTATCTGAACTATGAGGGATGTAAACTACTGTGTCTTCTCCCAAAGTTACATATGGCATTGTTGTTTTATCTGAACTATGAGGGATGTAAACCATTCTACCACCTCTAATCTGCAAAACGTTCAAGTAGTGTTTTATCTGAACTATGAGGGATGTAAACTCGTATCGTTTCTCTAAATCTTCCAAGTTTTGCTTTAGTTTTATCTGAACTATGAGGGATGTAAACACGGCAAGTGATTAGAAAGGTAAGTCGTCATCTTTGCTCGTTTTATCTGAACTATGAGGGATGTAAACTTTGACTCGTAATCCCTTACCATCTTCATAAGCCTCAGTTTTATCTGAACTATGAGGGATGTAAACTATAGAACAGCAACAATAGATTTATATTATGATACAGGTTTTATCTGAACTATGAGGGATGTAAACTTAAAGTCGCTGGCAAGGATATGGTTGGCGTTGCCGGTTTTATCTGAACTATGAGGGATGTAAACTAGAGCACCTCGGCCAAAAATGGAGAGCTGTAACAAAGTTTTATCTGAACTATGAGGGATGTAAACGATAAAGCTTTTGTATCAGCTGCTTTGTCGGTGGCGGGTTTTATCTGAACTATGAGGGATGTAAACGAGTCGGAAGGCGGTAGTAAATCAATAATCCAATTTACGTTTTATCTGAACTATGAGGGATGTAAACGATGGTAAACTATATAAATGTTCTTCGTTATCAACCCAGTTTTATCTGAACTATGAGGGATGTAAACCTGGCTTAAAGAAAAAATGGGTGTTCAATATGTCATAAGTTTTATCTGAACTATGAGGGATGTAAACGTCGCTGACGGATTAACATTCGACGAGGAAGGGAACTGTTTTATCTGAACTATGAGGGATGTAAACTGTTTGCAAGGATAGTTTCATCATAATTTAGCCTGTCAAGTTTTATCTGAACTATGAGGGATGTAAACTTGAGACTCTCTAATATTCTGCTTGCATATTCTTTGTCGTTTTATCTGAACTATGAGGGATGTAAACTGAAGAAATTAATTTTGCACCGAAACGAGAAGAACTCGGTTTTATCTGAACTATGAGGGATGTAAACCGGCTGGGTTCGCTGCAGCCTTGCGCCGCAGCCCCGACAGTTTTATCTGAACTATGAGGGATGTAAACCAAGAAAAAACATTGTTCACAATTCTTGAACATATCAGGTTTTATCTGAACTATGAGGGATGTAAACAGCTAAAATTAACTCGTCATTTTCTTCTTTAATTTTGTTTTATCTGAACTATGAGGGATGTAAACTCAATAAATAAAGAATCCCTAAGCCCCATTGTCTTTGTTTTATCTGAACTATGAGGGATGTAAACTGTTAAATTTGATACCAATTGCGTTATATCTGTCGTTCGTTTTATCTGAACTATGAGGGATGTAAACGCTTGCAATACTTCAATTGTGTATCTCATTTGCTTCGGTTTTATCTGAACTATGAGGGATGTAAACTTGTTGGCTAAAGGCACAGAATATTTTACAGGTGGGCCGTTTTATCTGAACTATGAGGGATGTAAACCAGGAATCAGGGGTGTTGATTTTGTGGGGTATCGTCAGTTTTATCTGAACTATGAGGGATGTAAACGTTATTGGTGTTATCAATTATGAATTAACTTTCAGAAGGTTTTATCTGAACTATGAGGGATGTAAACGTGTCATGAATTACAATGTATTCAATCTTCTTGCCAGTTTTATCTGAACTATGAGGGATGTAAACCCAATTTATACTTTCTGTTGCTTTCTGCCGTTTTTGTGTTTTATCTGAACTATGAGGGATGTAAACCCTTTTTTACTAAAGCTGCCTTAATTGCTTTATTTGGTTTTATCTGAACTATGAGGGATGTAAACGTCGGTATGTATGTCATTTCCATTGGGTTATGTTTGAGTTTTATCTGAACTATGAGGGATGTAAACACAGAATATGAAGACATAAAAAAATGGTTAGAACAAGGTTTTATCTGAACTATGAGGGATGTAAACGACATGTGGGGACAAATAGAGAGAGCTGTAAAAAGGTTTTATCTGAACTATGAGGGATGTAAACACAACAGCGAATGCTGAAGTCTACATAGAAGAGTTGTTGTTTTATCTGAACTATGAGGGATGTAAACGGTGAAATAACTGACCTTTACAACAAAATAACAGAACTGTTTTATCTGAACTATGAGGGATGTAAACTAATTTTGCAAAAGCTTTAAGGTCTTTTTTGTTGAGAAGTTTTATCTGAACTATGAGGGATGTAAACCAAACTTGCACTTGCTAAGCTTCCAACTTGAATATTAAGTTTTATCTGAACTATGAGGGATGTAAACACAACATCACCGTACTGGGCGAGTTCAGGGCCGGGCAGTTTTATCTGAACTATGAGGGATGTAAACCGGCAACTGCGATGAATGCGGTGGCTGCCTCGGCAACTGTTTTATCTGAACTATGAGGGATGTAAACTCTATATACTCTATTGGTTGCATTTCTACATTTCTAGGTTTTATCTGAACTATGAGAGGGATGTAAACAAGAGTACATTGAAAAGCTTCTGAAAGAATACGAAAAAGCAATGAGTTCAATCAAACGCGACATGGAAGTATTTTTTCAACGATATGCAGAAGAAAATTCAGTATCACTTGCAGAAGCAAGAAAAATTCTGACAAGTGATGAGTTGAAAGAATTCAAGATGACACTTGAAGAATTTATAGAAAAGGCAAAAAACAATGCAGATGGGCGATGGACTCAACAGCTTAACAATGTTTACTACAAAACACGAGTTAGCCGTTTAGAAGCACTTTTAACGCAGATAAGGCAAGAAGTTGAGATATTAACAGGGAAAATGCAGAAAAGCGTTAAAGAGCTTTTAGAAAATGTTTACACCGACACATATTACAGAACACTTTATGAGCTTCAGAAAGGAATTGGGATAGGTGTAGATTTTGCCAAGGTAGACAAACAAGCCTTAGAAAAGGTGTTGAAAGAACCTTGGAGTGGAAAAAATTATAGTCAAAGAATTTGGGATAATAGAGATAAACTTGTTCAGGAACTGCAGAAAAATTTGATGCAGGCATTTATTCGTGGAGATAGTATCGAACAAACCACAAATATACTGCAAGAGAGAATGAATGTATCATATTCCAGAGCAGTGCGAATTGTTAGAACAGAAACAAGTTATATTGCAAACCAAGCAGCATTTGATAGCTATAAAGCTAGTGGGATTGTGAAAAAATATGAGTATGTGGCTACGCTTGATAATAGAACAAGTGAAATATGCCGCTCTATGGACGGGAAAGTTTTTAAGCTAACTGAGGCAATGGTAGGAATTAATTTTCCTCCGCTCCATCCGCATTGCAGGTCAACTGTTGTGCCATATTTTGATGATGAAGGAGATATTGGCGAAAGAATTGCGAGGGATAACAAAGGCGAAACTTATTATGTGCCAGCAGACATGACATATGAAGAGTGGTATAATAAATATGTAAAACCTCAAACTTTACCTAAAACGCTAGCTTTGGAAAATTCATACTTACCTAAAGCATTGATGGTTGATAAAGAATTGAACATTTGGATTCCTGCTAACGCTATAATTGAAGACGTGCATGTAATAGCAGGTAAAGGAGTAGCAAAAGAATTAAAAGTTGCTAAAGCCTTATCAGAGAAATATGGGGGACAGCCAGAAGAGTGGCAAAAAGTTGTTGGAAGAGTAAAATCGGCAAAGTATGAATTTGATATTCACTGGTATCAAATAGGAGATAAAACATACGACTACAAAGTAAAGAGCTACAAGGAAAGGAGAAAAAAGAATGAAGGTTAGATATGTTGGAGAGAGTTTTGGAGTTGATGGGTTAACAAATGGGAAGGTTTATGAGTGTCTTGGGGTTGAAGGACCGTTTTTAAGAATTATTGATGATTCGGGTGAAGATTATCTTTATTCGGCCAAGAAACCTGCACCGATGGATCCTGATGCTGGGCAGGGGGGAAAATGGGAAATTGTTGAAGATGACGAAAAAGGAACATTGAAAAAAGCAATATATGGATAAAAGCACTCTCAACACTGTGAGAGTGCTTTTTTTATATCGCCTTTTTGGTATTGTAGGCGTAAAAGAACAAGACGTCACCGGACGCGACTGGGTTAAAAAGCGAAGACGAAAAACTGAGAGACCAGCTAATTAAAGTCAAGAGTTTTTTAAGAAATTTTTGATAACATTTTATGGTAGAAAATTCTTTTAAAAGGGCATAAGAAGGTAAGCCATCCATTAGAGGTTGACATAACATATGGAGGCTGAGCATATATTATGGTTAACCAATGTTTCATTAATAAAACAATTATTTATACGCAATAAACAGCAGTCTTGTTAAAACATTTTTGAATATGTTCTTCAGGAGTTCTAAGTTCAAAAGGCTTTTTATCACGCATAACAGCAAAGATAATGCATATGAGCTTTCTCATGACAGCGCCTAATGCAACTTTTTTGGGCTTTTGTTGACACTTTTTCTGATAGTATTCCAATAACACAGGATTACAAGGCTTAGAGTCTCTTTTGGTTCTGATATTGGCAAGAGCAATTGTAAATAAGATTCTTCGCAAGATTTTAGAGCCGCGCTTAGACATTTTGTTTTTTGTGCCAACAAATTGCCCAGACTGATTTACGGAAGGATCAATACCAAAGAAGGCAACAAGTTTATTAGGTTTTGAAAATTTTTCGAAGTCACCTATTTCAGCAAGGATAGTTGCAGCAGTGAGAAAACCTATGCCGGGGATAGATTGAAGAAGGTTAATATTTTCGGATATTGAAGGCTGAGTCTGTGAAGACTGCTGAACAAGCTGATTTATGGCTTCAAAAATTTTGTCGATGTTTTGTTGCAAAGTCAAGACCATGTTAATGTAGACTTTAAGCATAGTAACATTTGCCAAGTTGGAGATAGAAAAAGGCTTAAATTCTTTAGCTTTTGTGATGAGTACCTCATATTTTTCTTTAGCCCATTGGTAGCTTTTTTTAGAAGTTTGCTGAATGATGGAAATAAGTTTTTCACTGTCAGCGCTTAGGATATCGTTTGGAGTAGGGTAGTTTTCAAGTATAGCCAAAGATGTTTTAGAGCAAATGTCAGGGAAGACCTCTTTGAAATTGAGCATAATTTGGTCGACGACAGAAGTAAGTCTATATTTGTAAGAGGTCAACTCATCGCTGAGGTTGTAGTACTGACGGCATAGGTTTTTCAAGCAATCGAGGGTTTCAGATGAAGGTAGCGAAATAGCAGAGTTAGTAAGCCTGAAGGTTAAGGCAATCCACAGGGCATCATTTTTATCATTTTTTACTTTGACTCCCTCCCGCATTTTTGATAGAATTAGATTGGATGGGGTTGATAATTGCAACATCCCATCCCTGACAATTAAAGAAGCGGGAGAGGATTTTGTGGTAATGCCCTGTGGCTTCCATGACGATGATAGGGCGAGCCGCGAAATCCTCTTCAACTTTTTTAAGGATTTCGATAGCCCTATCAAAGTCAGAGGGATTATTGTGATGGATAGTTAAGCGTGCAAGTATTTCATTTGCAGGAGAGATAACCACCATTTCGCTGAAATATTTGGAGACATCAATCCCGGCAATAGGTTTTAAGTTCATAGCATAAGACCTCCTTGCAAGTGATTTTAAAATTGAATTAGGGCATGAGTTTTCCATTCCGAGCCAAGGTAAGTATACAACCTTGCGAGTGATACGAGGAACCAGCTTTAATCAGGTTTTAAGCTGGCCTCAACCAGCCAAATAGTTTAGACTTACCTGGAATGGAATAATAGTCTCTTGTGCGGGTATATGGAAGGTGACTTCCATTCCCAGGAGTGAATGTACAAATAAATTCCATGCCCAGATAGAAAGAATTATATCAAAGTTAGCATGGCTGGCAAGAGGCCAGCGATAAATCAGAGTGTGGCCAAAGATGAGAAGCCACAAGCAGCTGGAGATGATTTATAACTGCTTTCCTCTCAAAGAGGAATGATTGGAAATGTTATTTTAATGATGAGACTTAAAATCTTATGTTAACCGAAACTTTGGTTGTTATTTTATTAGAATTTTTTTGATGTGCCTTACGAAAATAATTATACAAGGGATGTAAACTAATATACCACACTTGCTTTGGCTTGGTAGCACATTCGTTTTATCTGAACTATGAGGGATGTAAACCGATAACTTTGTTCCATTTTTTATCGTTGTAGAAGGCGGTTTTATCTGAACTATGAGAATTCCCTGGATGCTTTTGAACGTATCAGACCCGTCAAGCCGCACCGTGTTAGATGACAAAAGGACTTTCAAACAACTTTCAAGGGATATGCTCAGAACAACAAAAACAGATGGGTTTGTATTTTACTGTGCGCTTTTTGAAGACCGAAAGCTTGGTGATGTTCTGCCAGGAAACA
>OFGS01000314.1_pt1 | contig 10294 bp, 11 predicted proteins | sample 1521851 | NCBI WGS metagenome assembly OFGS01 (sample SAMEA3142070, study PRJEB24117) | hot springs metagenome
TCTGGTTCTCGTTCTTCTACATCATCCATAATATCGTCAAATGTAACAATTCCTACTAATTTCCCATTCTCCGTTACAGGAAGTGCAAGGAAATCATACTTTTGAATCATCTCAGCTACCTCTTCCCGTCGAGAGTGAGCATCGATAGAAATGACATTTGTATTCATTATGTTTTTTACCTTTTGTTCTGGAGACGAAATAATTAAATCGCGCAATGAGATTACACCAACTAGACGTGAATGGTCATCAACAACATACAAATAATAAACGGTTTCTGCATCTGGAGCCTCGGCTCTCAGATGCTCCATTACTTGCTGAACAGTATTTTCCTCCCAAACGGATAAAAATTCGGTTGTCATCAATGATCCCGCTGTATGTTTTGGATATGCTAAAAGATGTTGAACTTCTTTCGCGCTTTCAGCATTCATTTTCTTCAAATATGCTTGTCTCACTTCTACAGGAAGTGCATCTAAAAAATCTGCAGCATCATCGGAATACATATTGTTAATTACTTCAACAGCATAATCAGAAGATAATTCAGCAAAAAGGCGGACTTGCTCATTCGTTTCCGCTTGTTTGAACATAATGGCCACTTCATCAGGTGACAAATAACCGTATATTTTTTTACGCTCTTCTGGTGATATGCTTAATAAAACATCGATTTGATCTGCTGGATGCAGCTCAAGAAAAAGTTGCCGAAACGCGTCTTTATTATCCAAATGCAATGTTCCAATAATTTGAGTAATATACCATTTACGATTTTGACGATCAAGCTTTACCATTGTAAGTTCCTCCTTTTCTCAAAGGAGTTCACTCATTTAAGAAATGGATAGAAATGAACTCCTTTGCTGTGTATTTTGTTTGTTTTCGACAAATGCCTATATTGGGAAGTGGTTCGTCCATTTCTATCCCCTCCTCGTTTACAAAAAATAAAAGCACCTTCAACGAATGAAGGTGCTAGTTAAACAAAATGCAGCAAAAATAAGCACAAAAAAACGATAAACCAATCCTCCATTCGTTGAGCTTTAGCACTGTACGGCATAGGATGGAACATCCAGCTACATTAGAAACCACCTTAAGTCGATGGTTCCTGTTGACCCATTGGCGTCTTTGGACATTTCTGGGCAGCAGCATATCTCCGTACAGGAGCCTCACCTAACGAAGGTATTTAATTGTTTACTGACAGTTTAATTTTATGCACTTACTTTTTCAGTTGTCAACACTTTTCGTAAATTTTTTTATCCAAGCGGAACGGCTTTCCGTTCCCCTTTCGAAAATGTCATAATTTCGGTATAACCGACCTTTTTAGCAAGGGCAACCGCTTTGTCATAATCAGCGCCGACATCTTGCGGAACGTGCGCATCAGAAGATAGGACAATCGGAATACCTTTGTCGTAGCACATTTGCAACAGGCGCGGATCAGGATACAGTTCCCCGACAGGTTTCCGCAATCCTGCCGTACTAATTTCCACGCACGTTTTACAGTTTGCTAGAGCTGTTGTTGCACGATCGTATTGTTCAAGCAAAAACTCCTCATCTTCCGGTACATATTTAAAAATTTTCACTAAATCTAAATGACCTATAATGTCAAATAAATTAGATTCGGCTAGCGTAACAACTTGATCAAAATATTTTCGATATGTATCGTATACGTCACGACGATCCCATTCTTTTCGAAACTCGGCTAAATCAATACCGAAGTCATCAACCCAATGGATTGAACCAATGACATAATCAAAATCGTAAGCGCGAATAAATTGCGCCATTTCGTCATGCTTCCCCGGCGTGTAGTCCATTTCAATCGACATTTTTACATCTATTCCCGCATTCCACGCTTCTTGAAACAGCCGAACATAATCAGCCATATCATAATAGCGGCGCTCCTCAATCCACGGGTTAGATAAAATGTTTTTCGTCTGATAAAAGTGATACGCATGCTCGGAAATGCCGAAATGCTCAATGCCTTTTCGCGCTGCTTCGTCCGTAAATTGCTTTAAATAATCGAGCGTCAACGTCCCACGCTCTAAATGATTATGGTAATCTGTTAACATCATTCTCTCCCCCTCTCGTATTGTTCTACATTATATAGCACATTTCTCTCTTTTTCTAGTTGTTTAAACCAACGAGAAACAATAAATGAATACAAGCTGCCATACCAACAACAACAAGCACACGCTTCAACATATCTTCCATCGTACATTCCCTCCCGTTCACGATAACCATATATGTTGTATGCGAAAATATGAACGGTTAGAACAACGGGAAGCGATAGTTTACAATTTATTTACAATTGGATAAAAAAGCGTTTGGGCGATTGATCGCAACAACGACTCTTGTTTGCGATCATAACTGATTAATACACATGTCGCTGGACCAGCAGACGCATGGAGCGGTAAAGAACAATGAATAGGACGATCGCCGCAAACGAGTTTCCATTCATGGTGGATCCCTTTTGAACCGATTGGAATCATTTCATACACACCATCTAGCTGCAAAAGTTCGCGAAAAAGCGCAAGCGGTAGCACACGATGTTTTCTTTTCATAACGGCTTCGCCAACGAGAGGCTCACCGATGACCGCCCAACAAGCATCACCCGGTGTCACACCTATTTTTTTACGATCTATTGTTACCGTTCCAGCAACAACGAAGCCAACGACCGATTGCATAAGCGGCATATTCGACTCACTACTTCCTACGATCGGTAACGACAATTGTAGCTCTTCCATCGCTTGTTGAATTCCTGCAGTAAGCGTTTCCCATACGTCATCAGACGCAAAATTTTGCATGATGAACGCTTTCGGGATCGCACCGATGCTCATAAGTTCCATGAGCGCTACGCGGGCCCCATAATAACCGACAACATCGTATGGTACTTGAACAACATCATGTTGCTTTAAGCCAATCCCACCGGAACAATCCGCTGCAAAAACAAGCTCTGTCTTTTCGTCAAGCGGTACACATAATACGTCACGCATGCCGCTCCCCCCATACACGTTGCAACGCTTTTGCAACAACGACAGCAATTGCTAAATTGACCCCAGTAGCCAATGCGAGCGACGGAAAAATAGACAATACAAACGCCGGACTAATGATCCATACGAAAGGTAAAGGGGCAATACATGCGTTCCCTACAAAAAAGCATATATAGCTGCGAACGAGCCAACCTTTTTTAATGAGCAAGCCAACGATATATAGAAGGGCGGCCATTTCGCAAGCTACGAGCAAATGAAAAGGTCCGAGCGGGAATCCGCCAAATAGCGCAGATACAATATGACCAATACACGCGACAAGCGCGGCTGCCGTTGGGCCAAGTAAAAATGCAGCAACAACGGCAGGCGCACTATCTAGCGCAATACTTCCAATCGTAAACGGAATTTTGATGAGCGAACCGATAACGGATAAACTAACAAACATAACAAGAAAGGTAAAACGGCGCATCATCATTCCCCTTTCTTTTCCTCTTTGTCACGAAACACGATGGCGCTTCGTTCATACTCTACATCCTTTACATGTAATCGGGCGTTCACGACACGCGCAACAGCAAACAAATAGTCCGATAGACGGTTCATATATTGCAAAACAACGTCGTTCGTTTTTTCTTGCTTCATAAGCGCGACAACACAACGTTCCGCCCGTCGCGTGACCGTACGCGCCATATGCAGCGCCGCAGCTTGCGGCGATCCACCTGGTAAAATAAATCGTTCAAGCGGCGGTGCCTGTTGAATATATGCATCGATCCGTTCCTCTAAAAACGCAACCATATCCGGTTTTACTTTGTACGGTATTTTCCCACCAACGATGGCTAAATCGCCGCCACAATCAAACAGTTCATGTTGAATGCGCTGCAATTCTTGATAAATATCGCGAAACTGTTCATCTTGCAATAACGTCATCGCCCAGCCGATGACCGAATTTGCTTCGTCAATCGTTCCGTACGCCTCCACACGCACATGATTTTTATCGACTCTCCCACCAACTAAACTTGTTTGCCCTTGATCTCCTGTTTTTGTGTACAATTTCATATGAACCACCCCTATTTGATTTGTTCATTCATCCCACACCATACGTAATCAACACGGCTACATATGCGCGCCAATTGTTGATACGCCCAACCGACCACATCTCGCCATGCTCGTTCATGTGCCTCAATCGGGACGATCCCTTGTCCGATATCGCATCCGATCCAAACGACCGTCCGCTCCCCTTCTTTTTCCCATTGCTCCCATGCGTGCACATACGACATCATTGCTTTTTTTTGCTCATCTGCATAAGGGAGAAAATATTCGCGAATCCATTGTTCTATTCCTTCTAGCACAACAACAGATGCCGTTTTTTCATCATGGGGAAGCGGAAGTGGTCGTTTATACGCACAATACCAAACATGTGGGGTATGCGTTAGTGAATAATATGCGTTTACCCATTTTCGTTTTCCTTGAAACGCACCGCCGCTAACGAAATGCATCGCTTTCTCTCCTTCCATCGCTCGTTCGTATTGCAAAGTGTTACTCCTTCATCAAACGGAACGTGCCATTCCCAAAACGGACGTGTTTTAGGAGCGTACTGCGACAATAAGTAACGTATGACTCCCCCATGCGTCACAACGACAATATGAGAAGCCGAGCGGCTAATGAGATCATCGATCGCTCGTTCGATACGCCCTTGAAAATGGCGAAACGATTCGCCATTTGGTGGTGAATGGTGAATGGGATCATCTATCCATCGCCGATATGACTCGACCGTCTGTAACTCGGCGTACGTTTTTCCTTCAAAATCGCCAAAATTCAATTCGCGCCAACGATACGAACATTCGATTAAAGCATGAGGAAAAAGAAGATGCGCTGTTTGTCGACAACGAAGCAAGTCGCTTGTAATCACGACATCGGCGTGTAACGAGTGCGACACATTCGGCTTTTTCACAATCGGTACATTCGTCCATCCGATATATTGTTTCGCCTCATTTTCCTTCGTTACAAAATGGCGAATGCATGTAATAGCCAAATGACGAACCATAAAAACGTTTCGCTCCCTTCAATAAACGCTCCTAACACATCGCCAGTTACTCCACCAAACTGTTTTACGACAAACGCTTTCGCTATCACATAAAACAACATAAGCGCCAAAAACAAAACGAGCGTCTCACACGAAAATAAGCAAACACCCCCATACATAGCAACAAACGGCACAAAGCGACGGTCAACATGTTGACGAAAAGATGATGCCATTCCGGTTTGTTTCGCGAGCGGTGCAGTCAATAAAAGCAACGTCATCCCGAGACGCGAAAATAGCGGAAGGCAAAAAAGAGAAAATAGCGAGAAATGTGCGATCGTTTCAAACATAAAAATGAAACGAAAGCCGAGCAAAAAGAAAAGCGAGAGCACGGCAAACGCCCCGACGCGCGAATCGCTCATAATTTCGAGACGTCGTTGTTGATCGCGATACGAAAAATATGCATCGCTACAATCCATCCAGCCGTCCGCATGCAATCCCCCTGACAAAAAGATAGATGAAAATAATAGTAAAAATGATAAAACGAGCGAAGAAACATGACCGAATAATAACGCATGTTGGGCAACGAGAAGTGCCCCAATCATTGCACCGACGAGCGGAAACGACAACACAGCTATGCGCCCTGTTCGTTCATTCCAGTCCACTTGCACTCGTACCGGGAGAACAGTTAAAAACTGTACCGCTAATATGATTCCGCGCCACATGGCCATCTTCCTTTCTTTACGATCGGCAAACCGTATTTCATCAATATAGCAACATCGCTCCATGCCGCAATGTGTTGATGAAGCAAACCGAGTCCATGCATGTATGCGTATGTCCCCCGCTCTTGCGGCACACCATCGCAAAATAGTTCATTGCTCACAACAATGAGCGCTTTCACTTTTTCGCCTAATTGTTTTATTTGCTGGGCGATGCGCGGCACTTTTACATGTACGTTCCATTCGTCATCGCGAAATAACTCATTTGCCCATAAATTCGTTAAACAATCAAGCAAAACGACATGACGCTCAGAAAAAATAGGAAGGAGCACATCAAGATCATACGGTTGTTCCCACGTTTGCCATCGATCGTATTGCCGCTCGTGTTGATGATGGGCAATGCGCGCTTCCATTTCCTTATCGGTACGCATCGCTGTCGCGATATAATGAAGCGAGCATGTTTCTTGTGCGATCGTTTTGGCACATTGTTCCGCAAACGAAGATTTACCGCTACGCACTCCACCGCTAATAAATACGATCACGTATTCCACCTTCTTAAATAAGAAAGTAAGCGGTCATTTTCTTCTTTCGCTCGAACGGCGAGACGAATATATTTCCCGGCAAGCCCGCGAAAATTCAACGTATGACGCGCAACAATGCCATGTTGCAAAAGAAATGGAAAAAGCGTCATCGTCTCATCTTGCAATATGTAAAAGTTTACAACAGACGGAGAATGAATGTAGCCAAGTTTAGCAAATTGCGTAAATAGCCGGTCTCGTTCCGATGCAATACGCACTTTTGTTCGGCGCACAAACTCATCATCTCGCAACAGTCGTTCGCCTAGTTGTTGCGCGACCGTATTGACGCTCCACGGTGGCTGCTTTTCCATCATCTGTTTTATGACATATTCATGTGCGAGCACATAACCGAGCCGTACACCTGGCAATCGATACATTTTCGTTAACGAGCGCAATACAATTAAGCGGTCAAACATAGGCAAATCAGACGAAACGGAATAGCCATCAAGCCAAAAATCGTAAAAAGCTTCATCGACAATGACAAATACTTTTTCATCGTGTGCGGCTTTCAACAAAGCATACATCGCTTCTTTTGGCCAGACCGTCCCTGTCGGATTGTTCGGATGGCACAGAAATAGTGCATGTAAAGACGATAAACGCTCGATGATTTGATCGATTGGCGGTTGTCCATGTTCATCTAACAAAAACGAATCGATCGTACAACCGTACGCCTCACATGCGCGCCGATATTCTGAAAACGTCGGCTCGATGATACCGATATGTTTTCCTGTAAATTGTTGAGCAAGTAAATAAATGCACTCTGCAGCACCATTGCCGACAAATACGTTTGAGCGCGTTACATGTTCCCGCTCGGCCATAATTGCCCGAAGCGTCTCACTTCGCTCTTCAGGGTATACGCTCATCCAGCGAACCCATTGTTGTTTGGTTGGCATATATTCGTCTGGAAGCGGAAACGGATTCACATTTACGCTAAAATCGATATACGAACTCGGCATATCCATGTGCATCGCTTCATATAAACGACGCGGATTAGCCCCATGTGCAGGCAACTGCAAGCAAACTCCCCCCGATCGTAAAAGCTATTGTTGTACGTCTCATTATCGCCACTGCTTGCTTAATATGTCCACATTTCAGCGGAACGGACGCATCACCAATCGTTGGCCGAACGGATATAACCCCGTTGTATGTATTCACCCCTCCGAGCTGAACACCTAGTAGTGCGGCCATCGCCGCCTCGCACCATCCGCTATTTGGGCTTGGATGGTTGCGAGCATCGCGAAATAATAGTTTCCACATGCGCGTATTTGCGCGATGAATAAGCAACATCACACACGCTGTCAGTCGCGCAGGAACGTAATTGAACGCGTCGTCTAAGCGAGCTGAAGCCCAACCAAATTGGGCATACCGTTCATTTTTATATCCGAGCATCGAATCGCACGTATTTACTGCTCGATACAACATTGCGAGAGCTCCGCCGCCAATGAACGCATAAAACAACGGTGCCGTCACTCCGTCACTCGTATTTTCTGCAACTGTCTCAACACATGCTCGCACAATTTCTTCTCCTTGTAGCTCCTCGGTGTCGCGTCCAACGATCATTCCTACTTTTTTTCTTGCTTCGTTTATGTCGCCCCTTTCTAATGGACGGAACACATCATATGCCGCTTTTGCTAAGCTTGTCGGGGCAATAGAAGTAAAAATGATGAGCGCTTCCATGAAAACGCCAAATATTGTCGACAGTCGATATGAAATAGCGATAATTGCATAGCTAACGATAAACGTTAACGCACAAACGATAAATGATGCCCATACTCCCTTCCATTTGCGCCATCTCCCTTTATTCCAATGGCGATCAATATAAGCAATCGATTGTCCAATCCAACATACTGGATGAAAACGATGAGGGTCAGCAAATCGCCGATCAAACAAAAGGGCAATGATGACAGCCCATACGTGCGTCATCGTTGTTCCCCCTTTCGCTTTCGATAGCGGTCAATAGCTGTTTGCGTCGCTTCATATACTGCACGTGCAAGCTGTTTACCAATTGGTGTAATCGTTCCAGCGTATGCATAACATGTTCCTTGTTGAGAAGCGGCAATGGCAACAGAATCAGTTGATGTTCCTGTCGCGATCGTATTCGTTTGCGGATCGACGACTTGTTTATCATACAACGCTTTTGCTTTTGCTTCTGTTGCAGTTATTAGCGCTTGCACGAACGCAGCTTCTGATAAATGACCATCGATAAAAACGAACGTATTAATCGTCCCAGGAGAAGCGACTACATCTGTGCGCCGCCAAGCATTTGCACTATCTACCGCATTTCCAACTCCAGCGGTCACCGCAACAAAAAGTCGAACATCTTCATCAATAGATGAAAACGCAACATCTTTTACATCGACAGCGGTCATCATGCCGATCGTCCATTGCTCACGAAAACCGTGTTGCTTCAAAAATTGAATCATTTCCTGCTCAGCATCGTCACAGCGGTAGTCAAGCGAAACGTGACGATTGACGAACGTCGTTGCCCAACGTACACCGCCGCCAACAAGGGCAGATGAAAGCACTTTAAACGGCTTAGCTGTCTCTACGACGAGCATCGTTTCGTTTTCTTTGACGTGCCATAATCCTTCGTCTATATACGGCGTAGAAAATGGAACGAATGTGACGAGCGGCTTCGGTAAAACCGGGTGCTCGTGACGTTTCATTTTTGTTGCAAATACGCACTCAATCATTGATTCGCTCAACAATTCCCGCGGCGTTCCGCATGCAACAGCTTTTCCATCTTTCAATAAAAGAAGTCGGTCGCAATAAAGCGAGGCAATATTTATATCGTGAAAAATAGCTACAACGGTAAGTCCTGACTGTTTCAATAAATTGAGCAACTTAAACTGCTGCGCCACATCCATATGGTTCGTCGGTTCATCTAGGAGCAATACGCGCGGTTGTTGCGCTAACGACCGCGCGAGGGCAGCGCGCTGACGCTCCCCGCCGCTTAATTGCTCTAACCGTACATGTTGTTTATGCGCCAATGTAACGGAATGAATCGCTTCAGTAACAGTTTGTTCATCCTCGTTTGTCCAGCGCGGTAAAAGCGATGACTGATACGGATAACGACCGAGTTCAACCATTTCTTTTACTGTATAACCAAACGAAATATCTGTATGTTGAGGTAACGTCGCAACGAGCTTTGCATATTGTCTCGGTTTATACGTCTCAATCGGTTGACCGTAAACAAACATAACCCCTTGTTGCAAAGGAAGTTCACGGCTCATCAGTTTCATTAGCGTCGTTTTTCCGCTTCCGTTCGGTCCTAAAATACCGAAAAACTCCCCTTCGTAAACGGTAAACGAAACATCTTCCAACACTTTTTTTTCACCATATTGATACGAAACATGCTTCACATGTATCATTTTGATCACGTCTTCCGTCTTAAACTTTTAAATAACAATATCGCAAACAATGGTGCGCCAATAAACGACGTAATGACCCCGATTGGCAGCTCTCGTGGCGCAATCATCGTTCGTGCAACTAAATCTGCTAATACGAGAAACGTTCCTCCGTACAAAAAAGAAAGCGGCAATAATCTTCTATGATTCGCCCCACAAATAAGGCGCGTCATATGAGGAATGACAAGACCAACAAATCCGATCGTTCCCGATACGGCCACAGCTGCTCCTGTAAGTAGCGATGCACTTAACAAAATAAATAGTTTTCGCTGTAACACATGCACGCCAATATTTGCCGCTGCTTGTTCTCCAAACGAAAATGCGTTTAACTCGCGAATGTGAACAAATAAACCGATAGAACCGATCAAGAAAAACGGGAAAAACAAGGAAACGTACGACCAACCGCGCATCGCCACGCTCCCCATAAGCCAGCCAATGACTTGGCGCAACTCCTCCCCACTTAAAGCAACCATGAGCGAAATAAGTGAACCGAAAAAAGCGTTCATGATAATCCCGATTAAAACAATCGTCTCCATTGCCATATTTCGCTCGGCAAGACGAGCGAACAACAAAACGAACAATAAAGTCACGAGTGCAAATATAA
>OFGS01000315.1_pt1 | contig 10294 bp, 10 predicted proteins | sample 1521851 | NCBI WGS metagenome assembly OFGS01 (sample SAMEA3142070, study PRJEB24117) | hot springs metagenome
GTTTTGACTGTTCGCAAATTCGCTTCGCTTGCTAAAAGCACTTTTTCGATCATTTTATCTTTAATTTTATATAAATCTAGCGAAATGGCACCCGATGGCTTAGCGATAAAATCAACCGCACCGTATTGCAGCGCTAAAATAGTATTTTCTGCCCCTTCCTTCGTTGTGCTTGAAATCATAACGACAGGAAGCGGATGTTTTTGCATAATATGCTTTAACGTCTCAAGCCCGTTCATGACGGGCATCTCAACGTCTAACGTCACGACATCCGGTTGGAGCTGCTCAATTTTTTGCAACGCTTCTCGCCCATCGCGCGCTGTGCCAACAACGGTCAAACGCGGATGCTGTGACAAAAAGTCGCTAATCAATTTTCGCATAAAAGCAGAGTCATCAACGACGAGCACTTTTGCTTTATTCACAGCGATGATAACCTACCTTTCTAAAAAGTATTGACGCAACTTCGCAAAAAAGTGAAATGGACGTTTCGTTTGCCCTTCATGCTCTTCATTCGCCAAATAGCGTTCAGTCATTTGTATGACCGCCTTGCTTGCTTTCGCACTCGGATCAAATATAAGAAAAGGCGTTTGACGAATAACGGCATTGCTTACCGTGCGATCTTCAGGTACGTACCCTAAAGCGTGCAGTTCTTTTCCTAAAAAACGTTTCGCTACTTGCTTTAGACGTTGCAACGTCTCTGTTCCTTCTTTGTCGGAACGGGCGCGATTGACTAACACATAAATCGGAAGTTGATGGTCTGCTAAATGAATGTATTTCATCGTCGCATACGCATCTGTTAACGCTGTTGGTTCAGGCGTCGTCACGATGAAAATATCGTCAACTGCCTTCAATAACTGAAGGCGATCTTCGGACATGCCTGCCCCCATATCGAAAATGATGTAATCATACTGCTCGGAAACAAGTTGTAGTTGTTCAATGAAATATTGTACTTTCTGTTCATCCATGTGAAAAATGTCCGTCAATCCCGTTCCGCCAGCGATAAACGACAAGTTTTCTGGTCCTGTTTTTATAATATCATGAATCGTTACGTTAGGACGAAAAATATCGATAATCGTGTGGGATGATGTTTGTCCAAGCAAAATATCGATATTTCCCATACCGATATCCATATCAAACAATAATACGTTTTTTCCGCGTTGGCGTAGTGCTAAAGAAAAGTTTAATGACACGTTCGATTTTCCAACGCCACCTTTGCCGCTTAATACAGCAATTGCTTTCGTCTCTGTTTTATGTTGCATTTTTTTCACGCGTAAACGTAAGCTTTCAGCTTGATCTCTCATCATCGTTGCTCGACCCCGGTAATCATATTTGCAACAAGCTGTGGAGTAGCCTCAACAATATCGTCGGGTACGTTTTGTCCGTGCGTCACATACGCCGCCCCGATGCCACATTGGATCATCATGTTTATCATCGCGCCATGTCGGCTCGTTTCATCGACTTTTGTAAAAATAAACTTATGAATAGGAATAATTGAAAACTGATCGTAAATGTCTTTCATATCTCGCCATTTTGCCGTTAACGATAGGACGAGAAATGTTTCCATTTCCTCGTTAAAATCAATCATTTCTTTCAAATCATTCACATATTGAGCATTGCGAAAGTTTCGCCCGGCAGTATCAATAAAAACGATATCGTATGACGCGAGCTTCTCTTTCGCTTGACGAAAATCGTCTAGATTGTAACATACTTCAAGTGGTACATGTAAAATTTTTGCGTACGTTTTCAATTGGTCAATTGCGGCAATACGATACGTATCTGTCGTAATAAATGCCACTTTTTTACGATGTTTAATGACGCAATCAGCTGCCATTTTGGCAAGCGTCGTCGTTTTGCCAACCCCTGTCGGCCCGACGACGTTAATATATTTTTTTTGAAATGAAATCCCACCAAATGACAAGGAAGATAATGTTTGGACGATGTCGTCATAAAGCCACTGTTTCACTTCGTCGTCTGAAGCGTTCGCCCCAGACGTATACCATCGTTGCAACAACGTAGACATGAACATCGCACGCACATCATCGCTTATTTCTTGGTCGATTAAATGCGCATCAATGGCTTTTAGAGGGGACGGATAATGCTCCATTCCCCCTCCTTGCGACAATTGATGGATCGTCGCTTTTAATTGCTGAATTTCTTTTAATAGTTGCTCATCACGCAACGGTTCGATTCGTTCTTTTCGTTTTTCTTTTATTTGTTGCACAGGCGGAGTGGTTGGTTTTGGGTCAATGGCAGCAATGACCTCAATATTTTTTCGCGAAAACAGCCCAAGAAAGCCTTTTTTATGAACGACTTTCGAATTTAAAATGACCGCATCATTTCCAAGTTCCGCTCGAATCATTTTCATCGCTTCTGGCATCGATGAAGCAACAAACTTTTTCACTTTCATTCGACATTCACCACCCCAACACTTTGAACTTCCACGTTTGCTTCAAGTTCATTATACGACAACACCGGAACGTGACGGAAATACCGCTCGGTTAGTTGTCTCACATACATGCGCACAGCAGGTGAGCAAAGCAAAATCGGTGATTGATCTTGAAACGGAAATTGTTCGATTTGCATGGCAATCGCTTCGATTATAGCTTGAGAAACGACCGGATCTAGCGCTAAATAATTACCATGCTCCGTTTGTTGCACACCTTCGGCAATCATTTTTTCAACTTTCCCTGATAATGTAATGACGCGCAACGGCTGCCCTTCAACAACATATTGGCTCGTAATTTGGCGAGCGAGTGCTTGACGAACGTACTCCGTTAAAAGATCTGGATCTGTCGTCATTCGCCCAAAATCGGCAAGCGTTTCAAAAATGATTGGCAAGTTGCGAATGGACACTTTTTCACGTAATAAATTGGCAAGTACTTTTTGAATGTCACCAACCGACAGCGGATTCGGCGTTACTTCCTCTACTAAAATCGGATACGATTCTTTCACGTGGTCGATCAGCTGTTTCGTTTCTTGACGGCCGAGCAACTCGTGTGCGTGCGCTTTTAATAGCTCCGTAATATGCGTCGATACGACGGACGGCGGGTCAACGACCGTATATCCGAACATTTCAGCCCGCTCCTTCATATCTTCAGAAATCCATTTTGCTGGTAAACCGAACGCCGGCTCAATTGTATCAATTCCTTCAATCGCATCATCGTCAATGCCGGGGCTCATCGCCAAATAATGATCAAGCAACAGCTCGCCGCGCGCTACTTCGTTTCCTTTAATTTTTAAGCGATATTCATTCGGTTGCAGTTGAATATTGTCACGAATGCGCACAACAGGAATGACTATACCAAGCTCTAAAGCTAATTGACGGCGTATCATCACGATACGATCTAATAAATCGCCGCCTTGATTGGCATCGGCAAGCGGAATAAGCCCATAACCGAACTCAAATTCAATTGGGTCAACACTTAGCAAACTTACAACGCTTTCTGGACTTTTCATTTGATCCATCTCTCGTTCTTCTTCTGTTTCTTCCGATACCGCCTCTGGCACATGCGCCTGCTTCGATAATTGATATGCCCCAAACGCGAGCAATGCCGCGATCGGAACGGTTAACAAGTCATGAATCGGCGTCAACAATCCAAGTAAAAAAATCGTTCCCGCTGTGACATATAACATTTTCGGATAAGCAAACAACTGGCGCATAATATCGGCGCCTAAATTATCATCCGAGGCGGCACGCGTAACGACAATACCTGTCGCAGTAGAAATTAATAACGCCGGAATTTGGCTAACAATTCCATCTCCAACCGTTAATAATGTATATCGTCTAGCTGCTTCACCAATATCCATACCTTGTTGCACCATTCCGATAACGATACCAAACAACATGTTGATAAGAACGATAATAATGCCTGCGATCGCATCACCTTTGACGAACTTGCTCGCTCCGTCCATCGCGCCATAAAAATCAGCTTCTTGAGCAATTTTTTCGCGCCTTTCTCTCGCTTGCTGCTCGGAAATGATTCCGGCATTTAAGTCCGCATCAATGCTCATTTGCTTTCCCGGCATAGCATCAAGCGTAAAGCGCGCTGCTACTTCCGATACACGCTCTGCCCCTTTTGTAATGACGACAAATTGAATAATGACTAAAATTAAAAAGACGACAAACCCGACGACAACATTTCCGCCGATCACAAACGTCCCAAACGTTTCGACTACCCCACCAGCTTCTCCTCTGCTTAAAATCGAGCGAGTTGTTGAGACGTTTAAACCGAGGCGAAACAACGTAAGTAAAAGAAGAAGCGAAGGGAAAATCGAAAACTGGAGCGGTTCGCGCATATTCATCGACGTTAAGAGAACGAGCAACGCAAGAGAAATATTGAAAATGATGAGGACGCTAAGCAACCACGATGGTAGGGGAATAATAAGCATCGCTACAATTAATACAACCATAAGTAATACAGACAAATCCCTTGCCGACATAAACGTTCTCTCCTATTTACAGTTTGTTTTTCATCTTGTAGACGTACGCTAAAATTTCCGCCACCGCTTTAAAAAAAGCTTCTGGAATAACCATTCCAACATCTGTTTGATCGTATAGCGCACGTGCGAGTGGACGATTTTCAACGATCATGACATCATGCTTTTTAGCGATGTCTTTTATTTTCTGTGCCATGTAATCCGCCCCTTTAGCGACAACGATCGGGGCGTCTGCCTGTTGTTCATCATACTTTAATGCAACTGCAAAATGCGTTGGGTTGGTAATGACGACATCTGCCTTTGGCACTTCTTGCATCATGCGGCGCATCGCCATTTCCCTTTGTTTTTGTTTAATGCGTGATTTAATGAGCGGATCCCCTTCTGTCTTTTTATATTCGTCTTTAATGTCTTGTTTCGACATACGAATATTTTTTTCAAAATCGTACCGTTGATACAAATAATCGAATATCGAAAGAAACAATAAAGCGACAGAAGCGGCGATGCCCATTTGAATCGTTAACCGTCCGAGCGTTGCCGCAATCGCACCGATCGATTTGTGCGATAACGATAAAATATCATCGATATGCAACCATAATACAGAGAATGTAACAACTCCGACAAACAATACTTTTAAAATCGATTTTAATAATTCGACGATCGCTCGCAGCGAAAATATACGTTTAAATCCTTGAATCGGATCGAGTTTGCTTAGTTTCATTTGTAACGGCTCCGTCGTAAATAAAAAGCCGACTTGTACAAAGTTTGCAAATAGTGCCGCAGCGATCGCCGCTAAAAAAATCGGGCCGACGAGCATCGCGAGCTGCTGGAGAAGATCCATGAAAATGAGCTGCACCGAATGAACGGTAACGTCCATGAAAAAATAATGCTGAAACGACTGACGAAACAGCCGTACCACCGCATCTCCCCACGCGCCTGAAGAAAAAGAAAGCACGATAAAAACAACGAGCATCAAAAAGGCAGCGGTCGCATCAGCACTTTTCGCCACTTGCCCTTTTTTACGCACTTCTTGCCGCTTCCTCGGCGTCGCTTTTTCTGTCTTTTCCCCAGCGAAAAACTGTAAATCAACCGACAGCCAGCTCACGTTATGCGCCTCCTAGTAATTTCATCATGCCGCGCATCGACATAAAAGTCAGTTCGAACAACTGTTTCGTAACAACAAACATGCTTGAAAACACAATGATAAACAAAACGAAACTAACTATAATTTTTACAGGTAAACCGATGACGAAAATGTTCATTTGCGGAACTGTCCGAGCGACAATGCCGAGCGCTACATCGACTAAAAATAAACACCCGACAATCGGAATAGCCATTTGCAACGCAATGACAAACATCGCTTGAAATAAACGGACAACTTGTTCTGCAACGGCTCCATTCCCAAAAGGGACGAGGTGGTCAACCGGAATGAATCGATAGCTATAAAAAATACCGTCTAACAACAAATGATGTCCATTGACGGCTAACAAAAAAAATAATGCGATCGTATATAAATATTGCCCCATCAATGGGCTTTGGGCACCTGTTTGTGGATCAATGACGTTTGCAATAGCAAAACCCATTTGGAAATCAATGAGTCCGCCTGCAATTTGAATCGCCGACATAATCATAAAAGCAACAAGACCGATAAGTAATCCGACAAGCACTTCTTTAATGAGCAGCATCATATACGTTCCGTCAATATTTAATGGCTCTGGATCAAGGGAAAAAAACATGAGCCAACTAATGAAAAAAGCAAAACCGATTTTATGAACGTTCGGTATATTTCGATACGAAAATAGCGGCATCGTAACAAAGAAGGAAGCGACGCGCGCAAAAATAAGTAAAAAAGTCGGTATATACGTATATAGCTCCATACGTTTCATCCTACAAATTTACTTAAGTTACTAAAAATGTTGTATGCATATGAAATCATGCGTGAAAGCATCCACGGGCCAAAGAAAATAAGACCGAGCAACACAGCGACAATTTTCGGAACGAATGCTAACGTCTGTTCTTGAATTTGCGTCGTCGCTTGCAAAATGCTAACAAATAATCCTACTGCCAACGCAAGCAACATGAGCGGTCCACATACAATAAGCACCATATATACACCACGTTCGGCAACTTGAATGACAAAATCGGGACTCATATTTCCCACCTACTTTAAAAGCTTTCTAGTAACGATTTAACAACTAAATACCAACCATCGACGAGAACAAATAATAAAATTTTAAATGGCAATGAAATCATGACCGGCGGCAACATCATCATCCCCATCGACATGAGCACACTAGCAACAATCATATCGATAACTAAAAACGGGATAAATAACATAAAGCCAATTTGAAAAGCGGTTTTTAATTCGCTAATCGCAAAAGCAGGAACGAGCGCTGACATCGGAATATCTTGCACCGTTTTCGGCTGTTCAACCCCTGCGTAGCTTAAAAATAACGCTAAATCTTTTTGGCGCGTATGTTTGCTCATAAACTCTTTCAGCGGTACTTCCGCCCGCTCATATGCTTCTTCTAAGTTTATTTGTTCATCGAATAACGGCTGCAACGCCTCGCGATTAATTTGTTGAAATGTCGGTGCCATGATGAAAAATGTTAAAAATAGTGATAGCCCAATTAACACTTGGTTTGGCGGCATTTGTTGCGTTCCAAGCGCTGTTCTAACAAACGATAAAACGATGACGATGCGCGTAAACGATGTGACCATAATTAAAATGCCAGGCGCCACCGACAAGACGGTTAACAACAATAACAGCTTCACAGATGTAGCAACATTTTCGGGCGCACTATTGTTAAAAAACTGCATCACTTCATTCATGTTGATCCCTTTCTTTTTCCAACGCGCTCATTGCTTTTTTTCGCTCATGAGCTAGCTGTTGTAGCTCTTGATTGAACAGCTGACGAAAGCGAGGTTCGCTCGTTTTCCGCTGCCAAAGCGACTGTAGCGATTTCCATACGCCCGCCGCATCAAGCATGGAGTCGAGGCGCGCCTCATGTTGCTTAAGCAGCTCTTCAATTTCTTGTTCATCGGTAATTTCCTTTAATAAGTGAATCGACTCGCCTACACCGACAACAAACACACGCCGACCAACTTTCACAATTTGAATGGTCCGATTCGTTCCTAAACTTGTCCCACCTAAATGTTGAATGAGCCCTTTTCGCTCATAAAATCGGTTTTGTTTATTTAACCATCTTAAAAGCGAATATAGTAAAAAGATAACAAACGCCGTCGCAGCAATGAGTTTAACAAAATCCCAAACGGTAACAGGAGACGGTTGGGCAATCGTTTCATTTGGCGCATCATTGTTCGTTTGTTGTTCCTTACATGCTTCTGGATGCTCTAAACATTCTTTCACGCTATTCGTTTGTTCTGCAAAAGCAGGAGAAACTGCTTGCAGAACAACGAACGCGCACAATATGATCATGCGGATATAGCGCAATGAATTCCACCTCTAACCGAGCGTTTTGTTAATTGCTTCAATGACGCGATCTGCCTGGAACGGTTTCACGATAAAATCTTTTGCTCCTGCTTGAATCGCATCGATAACCATCGCTTGTTGCCCCATTGCAGAGCACATAATGACTTTGGCGTTGCTATCAATTTTTTTAATTTCTTTCAACGCTGTAATGCCATCCATTTCTGGCATCGTAATATCCATCGTCACTAAGTCCGGGCAAAACTCTTTATATTTTTCTACCGCCTGCGCCCCATCAGCTGCTTCCGCTACAACTTCGTGTCCGTTTTTCGTTAAAATATCTTTAATCATCATTCTCATAAATGCTGCATCATCAACAATTAAAATTCTTGCCATTCTCCAAAAACCTCCCGAATTATCGTAATTTGTTTAATCGATCGCTCTGGCTAATAATGCTTGTTACACGCACCCCGAAATTTTCATCGATAACTACCACTTCACCTTTGGCAATGAGTTTATTGTTTACTAAAATGTCAACAGGCTCACCAGCTAGTTTATCGAGCTCGATAATCGATCCTGACGATAAGCTTAAAATATCTTGCACCGATCGCTTCGTGCGTCCAAGTTCTACCGTCACTTGCAACGGAATGTCGAGCAACATATCGAGATTGCGCGACTCCGCTTCCGGTAGCGGTGCAGGTTCAAAGCTTGCAAAAGCAACAGGCTGGACGTTGACAGGCTGCTGCACAGCTCCTGTTCCAAAATGTTGAGGAGCCTCTTTTTGCGTTTGTTGAGCCGATGAAGGCGCTGGCTGCGTTGGTGCGGATGGCGCGGTTTGGCGTGGCTCATTCGTATTTATTGTAGCTGATGTTTGCGTATTTGTACTAGACGGATTTAATAAATTTTCAACTAATTCTTTCGCAAAATGAATCGGAAGTAACTGCATAATGTTTGAATCAATTAAGTTCCCTACTTTTAAACGGAACGATACTTTCACGAGCACATCGTCAGGCGGTAAATATTCAAACCCTTCGCCTTCTGATAAATCAAGCAAGTGTAAGCTTGGCGGAGAAATGTCAACTTTTTTACTAAAAATCGTCGACATCGATGTCGCCGCCGAGCCCATCATTTGATTCATTGCCTCTTGCACGGCGCTCAGTTGAATGTCATCCATGAGAGCTGGCGGGTTTGTTCCGTCTCCTCCCATCATTAAGTTCGCAATAATAGCCGCATCCGACTGTTTAATAACAAGCAAGTTCGTTCCTAAAAATCCTTCCGTATAGCTCACTTGAATCGCAACATACGGATGCGGAAATTCTTCTGCTACACGCGCACGCTCGATAAGCGAAACGCTCGGCGTCGTAATTTCGACCTTTTGATTTAATAACATCGATAACGCTGTCGCGGAACTACCAAACGAAATATTTCCTATTTCACCAAGTGCATCTTGTTCGATTGGTGTCAACACGTCATCAATTGACATTGTGCTAGACGGCATCGGATCTTCATCAATCCCACGCAACAACGCATCAATCTCGTCTTGAGATAACATATCGTCACTCATCATCGCCGTCTTCCCCCTTTATCACATCTAAAATTTGTACCGCTAATCGTTTGTTCATTTTTCCTGGCTGTCCGATAAACTTCGGCACATCTCCTACTTTAATGATTAATGGATCACGAACCGTTTGATCTAATTGAATGACATCGCCAACAGAAAGTTGCAAAAACTCTTGTACGGAAATCGTCGATGTTCCGAGCTGTGCAATCATCGGTACTTTCGTTTGTTTTAGCCGTTTTTGCAACGTTGCGACTTCTTCCGGTTCGCGCTCTTTTTTTTGCGTCTGCATCCAATAATGGACGGATAATTTCGGGATGATTGGTTCTAGCACGACGTGCGGGATACAAATATTAATCATCCCACTAATATCACCAATTTGCGTATTTAATGAAATGACGACAACCGTTTCGTTTGGCGATACCATTTGTAAAAATTGTGGGTTTACTTCAAAATCTGTAAGCATCGGATCCATGTCGGCGACCGATTCCCATGCTTCACGTAAATTACTAAACGCTTTTTCAAACAAGTTCGACATAATTTTCGTTTCGATTTCCGTTAAATTTTCGATTTTATTTAAGCTCATTCCTCTGCCGCCCAATACGCGATCAAGCATCGCATAAGCGATATTTGGGTTCACTTCTAACAGCACGCGCCCATCAAGTGGTGGAACTTCAAATACTGTTAAAATCGTCATTTTCGGAATGGAGCGAATAAATTCCTCATACGGCAATTGGTCAGCCGATGCGACAGAAATTTGTACATATGTTCGCAACTGCGCTGAAAAAAATGTCGTTAATAATCGGGCAAAGTTTTCGTGCATGCGCGTTAAACTGCGAATTTGGTCTTTTGAAAACCGCAATGCCCGTTTAAAG
>OFGS01000316.1_pt1 | contig 10257 bp, 9 predicted proteins | sample 1521851 | NCBI WGS metagenome assembly OFGS01 (sample SAMEA3142070, study PRJEB24117) | hot springs metagenome
AACCAGAGACGTCCCAAGCGCTCGGTTTCGGTTTCCGATGCGGCTTTTTAGGTCTTTTGCATATGGAAATTATTCAAGAGCGTTTAGAGCGCGAGTTTAACATTGATATTATTGCGACAGCGCCAAGCGTTATCTATAAAGTGTATTTAACGGACGGAACAGAGTTAGCGGTCGATAACCCGTCAAACATGCCAGATCCACAAAAAATTGACCGCGTCGAAGAGCCGTACGTGAGAGCAACGATTATGGTACCGAACGACTACGTCGGTCCTGTCATGGAACTATGCCAAAAGAAACGCGGCATTTTTGGCGATATGCAATATTTAGACGAGCGACGTGTGACGCTCACATATGAATTGCCGCTTGCTGAAATTGTGTACGATTTCTTTGACATTTTAAAATCGAGCACGAAAGGATACGCATCGTTTGACTACGAGTTGATTGGCTATAAGCCGTCTAAACTTGTAAAAATGGACATTTTATTAAACGGTGAAAAAGTCGACGCTTTATCGTTTATTGTTCATCGCGATTCAGCATACGATCGCGGAAAAGTTATCGTTGAAAAGTTAAAAGATTTAATTCCGCGTCAACAATTCGAAGTACCTGTGCAAGCTGCTATCGGCAATAAAATTATTGCGCGCTCAACAATTAAAGCGTTGCGCAAAAACGTATTAGCGAAATGTTACGGTGGGGACATTTCACGTAAGCGGAAGTTGCTTGAGAAGCAAAAAGAAGGGAAAAAGCGCATGAAACAAGTCGGCTCCGTTGAAGTGCCGCAAGAAGCGTTCATGGCTGTGTTAAAGATGGACGATCAAAAATAAACCGCAGAATGTTTCTGCGGTTTTTTGCATAGAAAAGGGTGAAGCAAATGATTCAAGCAGCATATATTCATATTCCGTTTTGTACGCACATTTGTCATTATTGTGATTTCAATAAAGTATTTTTACATCAGCAACCGGTTGACGCTTATATCGATGCGTTAATCATTGAAATGGAACGGACGTTTGAACGTGTTCCGACATCGCAATTGCAAACGGTATTTATCGGAGGAGGAACACCGACGTCGTTGACTGCCAAACAGCTTGATCGATTATTGCGTGCCATTCACCGCATCGTTTCGCTCGCTTCCGATGTCGAGTTCACCGTTGAAGCGAATCCGGATGAAGTGAGCGATGAGCAGTTATACGTGCTCAAGGAATGGGGAGTGAACCGCCTCAGTTTTGGCGTGCAAACGTTCGATCGTGAATTGCTCCAACGCATCGGACGTACCCATACGAAAGAAACGGCAATCGAGACGATTGAGCGCGCGCACAAGCTCGGCTTTCATAATATAAATATCGATTTAATGTACGGATTGCCGACACAAACGATCGACCATCTAAAAGAAACGTTACGCATAACGTTTTCGCTTCCGATTCAACATGTGTCTGCCTACTCGCTCATTATTGAGCCTAAAACCGTATTTTACAACTTGATGAAAAAACAGACGTTGCCGTTGCCGAGTCAAGAAGAAGAAGCATATATGTATGAAATGATTATGGAACAAATGGAACAAAATGGATATAGACAATATGAATTAAGCAACTATGCTCAAAAAGGGTTTGATAGCCGCCATAATATGACATATTGGAATAACGACGATTACTACGGATTTGGTGCAGGAGCTCATGGCTATATGAATGGCATAAGACATGTAAACGCTGGTCCGATTAAAAAATATATACAGCTCATTGAGCAAGGGCAGTGGCCACATATAGACGAGCATGTTGTGTCAAAAGAAGAGCAAATGGAAGAGCATATGTTTCTTGGTTTACGAAAAATCGAAGGGGTAAATAAAAATGAATTTTTCATGCGATATGGAAAAACGGTGCATGACGTGTTCGGTGAAGCCATTGCCTTGCAAAAACGAAACGGATTGCTTGAAGAGACAGAGGAAGCGATTTTTCTTACCCATCGCGGCAAATTGCTCGGAAACGAAGTATTTCAATCGTTTCTTGGCGTTTCATCTTGACACGACAAGTGCAATTTGATACCTTAATAGTAGATTTAGCACTCGCTTTGTTAGAGTGCTAACAGAGGTGATGAGCGTTGCTAACAGATCGCCAATTGTTAATTTTAAAAATTATTGTCGATGATTTTATTCGTTCTGGGCAACCTGTTGGTTCACGAACGTTATCGAAAAAAGAGCAAATCACGTTTAGTTCAGCGACAATTCGTAACGAAATGGCCGATTTAGAAGAGCTTGGTTTTATCGAAAAAACACATATTTCTTCTGGTCGCGTTCCATCTCAAAAAGGATATCGTTATTACGTTGACCATTTATTGCCGCCTGTTCGGTTAACACAAAAAGATGTACAAACGATTCAATCGATTTTTCATGAGCAAATATACGAATTAGAAAAGCTTATTCAAAAATCGGCGCAAATTTTATCGGACTTAACGAACTATACAACCGTTGTGCTCGGTCCTTCAGTAAAGGAACATAAGCTAAAAACGATTCAAATCGTTCCGCTAAATGCAGAAACAGCCGTTGCCATTATTGTGACGGATACGGGGTATGTAGAAAAGCACGTCGTGACGCTCCCACCGTCTATTCCGCCATCAGACGTCGAAAAGATGGTTAACATTTTAAATGAGCGGTTGACAGGTGTTCCTTTAGAAGATTTAACAGATAAAATTCAAACAGAAGTTGCGCACGTGCTTCGCGAACACATCCAAAGCTACGACCACATGTTGCGAATGATTTCGTCTTCTTTAGATTTAAACGCGCCTGCGCAAATGTTTTTAAGCGGAAAAATGAACATGCTTCGTCAACCAGAGTTTAGCGACATCGATAAGCTTCGCGCATTGCTGAATGTCATTGAACAAGAAAAAGAGTTTTATCGTTTGTTAAGGAAGCATAAGCAACAAGGCATTCAAGTGAAAATTGGCACAGAAAACGATGTAGAAGGAATGGAAAACTGCAGTTTAATTACAGCGACGTATTCTGTCGATGGTGAAAAGCTCGGTACGATCGCTGTTCTTGGACCAACTCGCATGGAATATTCGCGCGTCATTTCACTATTAAACCTTGTTGCGACGGATTTGTCGAAGGTGTTATCGATGTGGTATCAAAAAGATTAGCGATGTCAATATTATGGATGGGGAATTTCCCCATCCGCTTTTCAAGTTTTTTAGGGAGGTGAGAAGATGGAGAAAGAACAGCGTACATATGATGCAACTGTTGAACAATGTGAAGACGTACAAGACGAGCAAGTGCAAGAGGAGCAAGCGCAAAGTGAAGAAACACAACAAGAAGAGCAAGACGAATTAGCGCTTGCATACGAAAAAATTGCTCAATTGGAAGCGAAGTTAGCAGAAACAGAAAATCGTTTTCTTCGCCTCCATGCCGACTTTGACAATTATCGTCGCCGTGTGCGTTTAGATATGGAAGCTGCAGAAAAATACCGCGCGCAAAGTTTAGTTTCTGATTTATTGCCGATTTTAGATAACTTTGAACGCGCGTTACAAGTGCAAGTAGAAGATGAAAAAGCAAAGTCGTTATTGCAAGGAATGGAAATGGTTTATCGCGCATTCATTGAAGCGCTCAAAAAAGAAGGGGTCGAAGTCATTGAATCGGTTGGAAAACCGTTCGACCCGCATGTGCATCAAGCGGTGATGCAAGTAGATGATCAAAACTACGAGCCAAATACAGTTATAGAAGAATTCCAAAAAGGCTACAAATTAAAAGATCGTGTCATTCGTCCAGCAATGGTCAAAGTAAATCAATGAGGAGGGATTATGTATGAGCAAAATTATCGGTATTGACTTAGGTACAACAAACTCTTGCGTCGCTGTGTTAGAAGGCGGGGAGCCAAAAGTTATTCCAAACCCAGAAGGAGGCCGCACGACACCGTCTGTCGTTGCGTTTAAAAACGGTGAGCGTTTAGTCGGTGAAGTGGCAAAACGCCAAGCGATTACAAACCCAAATACAATTATTTCGATTAAGCGCCATATGGGCACAGACTATAAAGTACAAGTAGAAGGAAAAGAATACACACCGCAACAAATTTCTGCAATGATTTTGCAATACTTAAAATCATATGCGGAAGCGTATTTAGGTGAACCTGTTACACGTGCTGTGATTACTGTTCCGGCTTACTTTAACGATGCACAACGTCAAGCGACAAAAGATGCTGGCCGCATTGCTGGTTTAGAAGTCGAGCGCATCATTAACGAGCCAACAGCAGCTGCGTTAGCATACGGATTAGATAAAATGGATGAAGATCAAACAATTCTCGTATATGACCTTGGCGGAGGTACGTTTGACGTATCGATTCTTGAATTAGGTGATGGTGTATTCGAAGTAAAAGCGACGGCTGGTGACAACCACCTTGGTGGTGACGACTTTGACCAAGTCATCATCGATTATTTAGTTGAAGAGTTCAAAAAAGAACACGGCATCGATTTATCAAAAGATAAAATGGCGTTGCAACGTTTAAAAGACGCGGCAGAAAAAGCGAAAAAAGAGCTTTCTGGCGTGATGCAAACGCAAATTTCATTGCCGTTTATTAGCGCAAACGAAAACGGTCCACTTCACTTAGAAATGACGTTAACGCGCGCAAAATTTGAAGAATTATCAGCGCACTTAGTTGAGCGTACGATGGGACCTGTTCGTCAAGCGTTAAAAGATGCTGGATTGACGCCTGCAGATATCGACAAAGTCATTCTTGTTGGTGGTTCAACGCGCATTCCAGCTGTTCAAGAAGCGATTAAAAAAGAAATTGGCAAAGAGCCTCATAAAGGAGTAAACCCAGACGAAGTTGTTGCGATCGGTGCAGCGATTCAAGGTGGAGTAATCGCAGGGGACGTAAAAGACGTCGTATTATTAGACGTAACACCGCTTTCGCTCGGTATTGAAACGATGGGTGGCGTCTTTACAAAATTAATTGAGCGCAACACAACTATTCCGACAAGCAAGTCGCAAATTTTCACAACGGCAGCAGATAACCAAACGGCTGTAGACATTCACGTTTTACAAGGTGAACGTCCGATGGCTGCCGATAACAAAACGCTCGGTCGCTTCCAATTAACAGACATTCCGCCAGCTCCGCGCGGTGTACCGCAAATTGAAGTGACATTTGACATTGACGCAAACGGTATTGTGCATGTGCGCGCGAAAGACTTAGGTACAAATAAAGAGCAATCGATTACAATTAAATCTTCTTCTGGTTTGTCTGAAGAAGAAATTCAACGCATGATTAAAGAAGCAGAGGAAAATGCAGAAGCAGACCGGAAGCGAAAAGAAGAAGTGGAACTTCGCAACGAAGCAGACCATCTCATTTTCACAACAGAAAAAACGTTAAAAGAATTAGAAGGAAAAGTAGACGAAGCGGATGTGAAAAAAGCGCAAGAAGCAAAAGGTGCATTAAAAGCAGCGCTTGAGGGCAAAGATATCGAAGACATTCGCGCGAAGAAAAACGCGTTGCAAGAAGTTGTGCAACAGCTTTCTGTTAAGCTATATGAACAAGCGGCTAAACAAGCGCAAGCACAACAAAGCGAAGGCAAAAAAGACGACAACGTCGTCGATGCGGAATTTGAAGAAGTGAAAGAAGATAAGTAAACAAACAAAAAGTCAAAGTCAGGCCTGCCTTGGCTTTGACTTTTTTGCTATGGAAACATCAAATGTATTGCGCAACAAGTTGAGACAATGATAAAATTACGTTCATGTGAACGAGTCGGGAGTGGGTGATCATGAGTAAACGAGACTATTATGAAGTGCTCGGCGTGAGTAAAAACGCAACAAAAGAAGAAATTAAAAAAGCGTATCGAAAATTATCAAAGCAGTATCATCCAGATATTAATAAAGCGCCCGATGCAGCTGAAAAGTTTAAAGAAATTAAAGAAGCATACGAAGTGTTAAGCGATGACCAAAAGCGTGCCCATTACGATCAATTCGGCCATACGGATCCGAACCAACAGTTTGGTGGATTTGGCGGGGCTGATTTTGACTTCGGTGGGTTTGGTGGCTTTGAAGATATTTTTAGTAGTTTTTTTGGCGGTGGGCGTCGACGTGATCCGAACGCACCGCGTGCAGGGGCAGATTTGCAATATACGATGCGTTTAACATTTGAAGAAGCGGTTTTTGGAAAGGAAACAAATATTGAAATTCCACGTGAAGAAACGTGCGATACGTGCCATGGCTCTGGAGCGAAGCCAGGAACGAAAAAAGAAACGTGCGCACATTGCCACGGTACAGGGCAATTAACGATTGAACAAGCGACGCCGTTTGGCCGCATCGTAAATCGTCGCCCGTGTCATCATTGCGGCGGTACAGGACATTTTATTAAAGAAAAATGTTCGACATGTCATGGAACAGGTCGTGTGAAAAAACGGAAAAAAATTCATGTCAAAATTCCTGCCGGTGTCGATGACGGTCAACAATTGCGCTTAGCAGGTCAAGGTGAGCCTGGAATAAACGGGGGACCGCCTGGAGATTTGTACATCGTTTTCTATGTCGAACCGCACGAGTTTTTTGAACGTGATGGCGATGATATTTATTGTGAAATGCCAATTACGTTTACGCAAGCCGCGCTTGGTGCGGATATTGAAGTGCCGACGTTGTATGGAAAAGTGAAATTGAAAATTCCAGCAGGTACGCAAACAGGTACGAAATTCCGCTTAAAAGGAAAAGGAGTACCGAATGTGCATGGCTATGGAAAAGGAGATCAACATATTCGCGTTCGCGTTGTCACACCAACGAAGTTAACCGAACGTCAAAAACAATTGTTGCGTGAGTTTGAACAACTCAGTCAAGGGAATGGACAAGAAGATAGCTTTTTTGCGAAAGTGAAGCGAGCATTTAAAGGGGAGTAACGTGAAGGAGGAGTTGGTAGATCATGAAATGGTCTGAAATAAGCATTCATACAACACACGAAGCGGTCGAGGCGATTTCAAATATTTTACACGAAGCAGGTGCGGGTGGCGTCGTCATTGAAGATCCGTTTGAATTAACGAAAGAACGAGAAACGACTTACGGGGAAATCTACCAACTCAATCCTGACGATTACCCCGAGGAAGGAGTTATTATTAAGGCATATTTGCCGGTAAATAGCTTTTTAGGTGAAACGGTCGAAGAAATTAAACAGGCGATTAACAATTTAATGTTATATAACATCGATATTGGGCGAAACAAAATTACGATTAGCGAAGTGAACGAAGAGGAATGGGCGACAGCGTGGAAAAAGTATTACAATCCGGTCAAAATTTCTGAGCGGTTTACGATCGTTCCGACATGGGAAACGTATGAACGTGTTTCAAGCGACGAATTAATTATTGAATTAGATCCGGGCATGGCGTTCGGCACGGGGACGCATCCGACGACAGTGATGTGTATTCAAGCGCTTGAGAAGACGGTCAAACAAGGTGATATGGTCGTCGATGTCGGTACGGGGTCAGGCATTTTAAGTATTGCTGCTGCGATGTTAGGAGCGAAACGTGTTCATGCGCTCGATTTAGATCCTGTCGCAGTAGAAAGTGCAAAATTGAACGTGAAGTTAAATAAAGTGCACGATGTCGTCGCCGTTTCGCAAAACAATTTACTTGATCGGATCGATGAACAAGCGGATGTCATCGTTGCAAACATTTTAGCTGAAATCATTCTTCGTTTTGTCGATGATGCGTATCGTTTGTTGCGTCCGGGAGGCGTATTTATTACATCAGGAATTATTCAAACGAAAAAACAAGAAGTGAAAGAAGGTCTTCTTCGCGCTGGTTTCACGATTGAAGAAACGTTAACGATGGAAGATTGGATCGCATTTATTGCGAAAAAACAATAAAAAGGGTGTTCGCGTTGCAACGATATTTCGTACGTAACGAGCAAATCGTTGGCGATCACGTTATGATTTCTGGCGATGACGTCCATCACATTGGGCGGGTCATGCGCATGAATGAAGGTGATCGCCTTCTTTGTTGTAATGAGCGTAGTGAAACGATGCTTTGTGAGATCGAACAAATTTCCAATGATTTTGTCCGATGCCGTATTATACAATGGATAGAGGGAAATGTTGAACTGCCTGTGCACATTTATGTCGCAAGCGGACTGTTAAAAGGAGATAAATACGAACTCGTTTTACAAAAAGGAACAGAGCTTGGAGCAAGAGGCTTTCTTCCGCTCATCACATCCCGTTCGATCGTCAAATGGGACGAGAAAAAAGGCGATAAAAAAGTGGAACGTTGGCAAAAAATTGTGAAAGAAGCGGCTGAACAATCCCACCGAGCATATATGCCGTCTGTTTATGCTCCGATGACGATTCGGGAACTCATTGCATGGGCGAGCGACATGGATTATACATGTATTGCTTATGAAGAAGAAGCAAAAGAGGGAAAACATCGTGCTTTTGCCGATCTTCTTCAAAAGATGGATGAAGGGAACTCCCTCTTAATTGTTTTTGGACCAGAAGGCGGTTTATCCGAGCAAGAAGTGACGTTATTGAAACAACATGGTTTCATCGCATGTAGTCTTGGACCGCGCATTTTACGAGCAGAAACGGCACCGTTATATGCGTTATCAGCGGTGTCTTATGAATGGGAACTTAAGTGAGGTGATATACATGCCAACGGTTGCATTTCATACGTTAGGATGCAAAGTGAATCATTACGAAACAGAGGCGATTTGGCAATTGTTTAAACAAGCAGGATATGAGCGAAAAGATTTTGAAAGCCATGCCGATGTATATGTTATTAATACATGTACAGTCACGAATACAGGGGATAAAAAAAGCCGCCAAGTCATTCGACGTGCGGTGCGTCGCAATCCGGATGCGGTCGTTTGTGTAACGGGCTGTTATGCGCAAACGTCCCCAGCGGAAGTGATGGCTATTCCAGGTGTCGATATCGTCATCGGTACACAAGATCGCGGGAAAATTTTAGAGTACATCGAGCAGTTTAAACAACAGCGTGAACCGATTAACGGTGTGCGCAACATTATGAAAACGCGTGTATATGAAGAATTGGATGTACCGGCGTTTACGGATCGGACGCGCGCATCGCTGAAAATTCAAGAAGGTTGCAATAACTTTTGTACGTTTTGTATTATTCCATGGGCGCGCGGCTTAATGCGTTCACGCGATCCGAAAGAAGTCATTCGTCAAGCGCAACAGCTTGTTGATGCAGGCTATAAGGAAATTGTATTAACAGGCATCCATACAGGTGGATATGGAGAAGATATGAAAGACTACAATTTTGCCATGTTGTTGCGCGACATCGATGAGCAAGTGAAAGGATTAAAACGATTGCGTATTTCGTCGATTGAAGCGAGTCAAATTACAGATGAAGTCATTGATGTATTAAAACAGTCGGATAAAATCGTCCGCCATTTACACATTCCGTTACAATCGGGCTCAAATACGGTGTTGAAGCGGATGCGTCGCAAATATACAACGGAATTTTTTGCGGAACGGTTAGCGCGTTTGCGTGAAGTATTCCCAGATTTAGCTGTTACGTCTGACGTCATTGTCGGTTTCCCAGGTGAAACGGAAGAAGAGTTTATGGAAACATATGCGTTTATTCGTGAACAGCGTTTTTCTGAACTGCATGTTTTCCCATATTCGAAGCGGACAGGCACGCCAGCAGCAAGAATGCCAGATCAAGTAGATGAGGAAGTGAAAAATGAGCGCGTTCATCGCTTAATTACACTTTCTGATCAACTAGCAAAAGAATATGCATCGAAGTTTGAAGGGCAAGTGCTTGAAGTCATTCCAGAAGAGCCGTACAAAGAAGATCCAGCGAGCGGCTTATATGTTGGCTATACGGACAATTATTTGAAAGTAAAATTCCCGGCAACAGAAGAGATGGTCGGTCAACTTGTTAAAGTGAAAATTACAAAAGCTGGATATCCGTATAACGAAGGGGAATTTGTACGTGTCATGAATGATCATCACGAAGCTGTTCGATTAAGCTCATAAAAAGAAGTTGACTTATGAACTTGGTTATATTATACTTTGAAAGTACATGTTCCACATGTACCAAGGATTAGCGGTTTTGTTCGGAGGGAGGGAAGTAGGATGTCGAAAACGATCGTTCGTAAAAACGAGTCGCTTGAAGATGCTCTTCGTCGCTTCAAACGTGCGGTTTCAAAAACAGGTACGTTGCAAGAAGCAAGAAAGCGCGAATTCTATGAAAAGCCAAGCGTAAGACGTAAGAAAAAGTCTGAAGCGGCTAGAAAGCGCAAATATTAAAAGAGGGTGTATTTATGAGTCTTCTCGAACGTTTGAACAA
>OFGS01000317.1_pt1 | contig 10147 bp, 7 predicted proteins | sample 1521851 | NCBI WGS metagenome assembly OFGS01 (sample SAMEA3142070, study PRJEB24117) | hot springs metagenome
GCAATTCATCTCCATCTTAGAGAAGATGGAGTCTTCTTGCTGAATTTTTGATAAATTTTTATACCACCATTTTGCTTCTTTATAACAGCATCTTCACCTTAAAGTGATATAATTATATATGTAAACCCTGCAAAAGAAGGAGATGATGAGCATGAAAAGCTTATTATCTTCTTCATACATTTTGATGTTTGATGAGTATTATTCTTTTCAGCCAAGACTTAAAGAGATGTGCACTTGCATTGAACTCAAAAATTTCTCCTCAACTAAATATATGTGTTCAAAAAAGATATTTGACTCAATATCAGGAAAAATAAAAAAAGTTGAAAATTCATTGTTCTTTCTTGGTGCTGGCGAATACCATCACATTACATATATGCTTTTAAAAAAATTTAATAAGACTCTTTCTTTAATAGTCATAGACAAACACGTTGACTATTCAGACACTTATCCGGGATTTATAACATGTGGTTCGTGGTTAAAAGATGCAGCAGCCTTAAATCATGTTGCCGAAATCTTTGTTCTTTCAGAAGAAAAGAAAAATATTTACAACAATAAAATCAAAATCTTTTCACCAGTTGAATACAAAAAGATAAAACCTCACCTACCGGTTTATATAAGTATTGACAAAGACATCTTGACAAAATCTTCAATAAATACAACCTGGGACCAAGGACATTGTCTGCCCAAAACACTAATTGAAATAGTTTTATATTTCTCATCAGCTTTTGAGATAGTCGGAGCAGACATTTGTGGTGAACCACCTGCACAGTTTTTCTCACCTGAGCATAAAAAAAGCGAAGATATAAATTTAAAACTCCTTCTACTTCTCACAGCAAAATTTCAAAGTATTGTCGCATGAAAAAAGCTGGAAGGAAGCTCCTTCCAGCCTTCAGTTGAGAATGTCGGTTTTATTCACTGAACATATATTTGTTCAAAATCATCTCAAGAAGCTCTTGCTTGCCAGATTTGTTTTCTATCTTTGAAAGATTCAAAGCATATTCTTCTAACGTCTTAAAATCTGCCTGACCACTTACAATCTTAGCTCCAATCCCTTCTTTGTAGCTTCTATACCTTTCTTCAATAAACTTATCAAATACACCGTCTTTGACAAGCTTATATGCTATCTTAAATCCTTTTGCAAAAGCGTCCATCCCTGCAATGTGACCAATGACCAAGTCTTCAAGCTCAAAAGAACCTCTTCTTACCTTTGCGTCAAAGTTGAGTCCGCCTTTGTCAAAGCCGCCCATCTTGATAACCTCATACATAGCAAGCGTGGTAAGTCTTACATCTGTTGGGAACTGGTCTGTGTCCCAGCCCAAAAGCAAATCGCCCATGTTAGCATCAATTGAACCAAGCATGTTGTTTATTCGCGCAAATCTCAACTCATGGTGAAAATCATGTCCTGCTAAAGTTGCATGGTTTACCTCTATGTTGAGCTTGAAGTATTTGTCAAGATCATACTTTTTCAAAAATCCATATACATGAGCGGCATCAAAATCGTACTGATGTTTAGTTGGTTCTTTTGGCTTTGGTTCAATCAAAAACTGACCGTCAAACCCTATCTCTTTTGCATAGTCAACTGCCATGCGCAAAAATCTTGCCAAGTTGTCAAGCTCAAGCTCCATGTCGGTGTTCAAAAGCGTCTCATAACCTTCTCTTCCACCCCAGAATACATAGTTTTCGCCGCCAAGCTCCTTTGTAACCTCTAACGCCTTTTTCACCTGCGCTGCTGCATATGCAAAAACATCGGCATTGCAGGATGTTGCAGCACCATGAACATATCGCGGATGTGAAAATAGATTTGCTGTTCCCCACAAAACTTTTGTTTTGCTTGTCTTTAAGTATTCTTTGATCATAGAAACTATCTCATCCAAGTTCTTGTTTGTTTCTCTTAAATTTTCTCCTTCAGGTGCAATGTCTCTGTCGTGAAAACAGAAAAATGGAACATTTAGCTTTTCAAAAAACTCAAATGCGGCTTCAACTCTTGCCTTTGCGTTGTCCATTGGATTTGAGAACCTGTCCCACGGACGAACAATTGTAGGTTGTCCAAACGGGTCAGCTCCTGTTGCACAGAATGTATGCCAATAAGCAACTGCAAAACGAAGGTGGTCTTTCAAAGGCTTGCCGTCAATGATTTCGTCAGGATTGTAGTACTTGAAAGCAAATGGATTGTCTGACTGTGGTCCTTCATATTTTACTTCTGGAATGTCTTTGAAGTACTTCATTTTATAACTCACTCTCCTTCTATAATAAATAATTTTTTTAGCTAAACCTTATTTTTTAAACATGCCAGTACACGTACTTAGTTTGTTTATTAAACAAACTAACATCATTATAATATATATTCTTCATTTTTTCAAAAAATCCTTCTTTCAAAACAAAGATTATTTTGCAAAAAATAATGGCAGATTGTCAGTTCAACTTGCACGATGAATGTATTTTGTTTATAATATAACTATAAATTGAATAGAATTTGGGTGTAATATGAGGTGATACAAATGGAAAAAGAAGTTTTTAACTTTGAAGAAGCGGCTGAGTTTCTGGAAATCTCTACAAAAACACTCAATCAAATTCTAAAAGATGAAGATATACCAGCAAGAAAGATAGGCAGAGAGTGGCGTTTTTCCAAACACGCTTTGCTTGATTGGCTTGGAAGAGGATCATCAAAAGATTATTTTAAAAACCAGACCACAGCACGTTTTGAAGAGACAAGAAAAGGAAAGACTGAAAACCTCATTTTTCATGCAAAAGAGATTCTTGACACAATCTCTCGCGAAAGGTCTATTACCATTGAAAATCGAAGGTTCGATTTCCCAGAAAATGTTGAAATGGAGGTCAAAATTAAAAGAAGAATGGACACCATAAAGTTTGAGCTCGAATTTGAATGGCAAACTGATGAGAAAGGAGAGAATGAAAGTGAATAATGAAAAGAACAATCTTGAGAAAAAGAAAATTCTTGGTATACCGTGGAATGCTTTTATATTCGGTTTTGTAAGTTTTCTCAATGACTTCTCAAGTGAACTGACAATCAGGGCTCTCCCTCTCTTTTTGAAAAACGTTTTAAATGCAAAAACCTCTGTAATAGGTCTTATTGAAGGTGTGGCAGATTCAACCGCAACAATCCTAAAAATCTTTTCAGGGTATCTTTCAGACAAGCTAAACCAACGAAAGTGGCTTGTAACCATTGGTTATGGCCTTTCGGCACTTTCAAAACCACTTTTATATTTTGCTAATAACTGGGTATTTGTTTTGGTAATAAGGTTTTTGGACAGGGTTGGAAAAGGCATAAGGACCTCTCCTCGTGATGCCTTGATTGCCAACACAACCAAAAAAGAAGAACTTGGAAAGGCATTTGGTTTTAGCAGAGCAATGGACCCTGCAGGGGCAATTTTAGCTTTGATTGTGGGCAGTTTCATAATATACCATACATCAAAAAACACCTTAAAGCTCACTCAACACCTATTTCAGATTCTTGTTTTGGTGTCAATTCTTCCAGTCTTTATTGCGCTTTTTTTAATAATTGCATTTGCAGTAGATACTAAAAACCAAAACCCCTCGGCAGCAAAGGTTAACCTATCATTGAAAGGATTTGATAAAAAGTTTAAACTATATCTTTTGACAATTTCAATCTTTACCCTTGGAAATTCTTCAGATGCTTTTTTAATCCTGCAGGCTCAAAACAGAGGATTGACAGTTTTAGAGATATTTTTGATGCTGGCTGCCTTCAATTTGATAACAACTTTAAGCTCCTACCCCGCTGGAATTTTGTCAGATAAAATAAAACGTCAGTACCTGATTGTGGCAGGATGGATTGTATATGCCCTGATATACTTGGGTTTTGGACTTGTCACAAAGACATATCAAATAGTTGCTCTTTACATTCTGTACGGTCTTTACTATGGACTTACAGAGGGTGTTGAAAAGGCACTTGTTGCAGATTTAGTTCCCCCTGAAAAAAGAGGTACAGCTTACGGTCTTTACAACGGCGCTGTTGGAATTTTCGCATTTCCAGCAAGTTTGGTTGCAGGATTTTTGTGGCAATATATAAGTCCTTCTGCACCTTTCATCTTCGGCGCCATCCTTGCTATTTTTGCCTCAGTGATGCTACTGAAGGTAGTGAACATGAAGCAAGAATAATTTTAAGCTCAAAAAATGAGAGGGGCTATTTCTTGCATGCCCCTCTTTTTATTCGCTTACTTTTTCGCCTTTTAGTTTTGCACCTTCTTTGTATTCAGAAGGACTGTAGCCAGTGTAGCGTTTAAAAAGCCTTGAAAAGTAGTGGGGATCTGGAATACCAACCCTGTCTGCAACCTCGTATGTTTTAAGGTCGGTTGTGAGCAAAAGCTGCTTTGCCTTTTCTATTCTATACTCATTTATAAAGTCGGAAAGGTTTTTTCCTGTCTCTTTCTTGAACAGTCTGCTCAAATATGAAGGACTTACAAAAAATTTTTCTGAAATATCGCTAAGGGAAATCTCGCCTGAGTGGTAGTTTTCTTTTATGTAATCTATCACCTTTTTTATTAAACTGCCCATTTTGTTTAAGTTGTGTTTTTGGACTTCTTCAATTGTACGCTGGATAGATATTCGCAAGATGTTGCTGAGTTCTGACAAACTTTTGCATTTTATAATCTCATTAAAATAATCAATACTTTCAAACATCTCTTGATTATCAGGTTTATTTATGGCCGAAGAAAGCTGAGCTTTTATCATATTTATTTCAATGAGCAGAAGATAGTAAAAATTGAAGATATACTGTTTATCTGCTTTTGACTTTTTCAAGGTCTCTTCGAGCTCAAGCAAGAGATTATTTATATTTGAATAATTTCCGTATCTGACACTCAACAAAATTTCATTTTTCAGATTTTTCAACTTTCTGTCATCCACGTACATGAAAAAGTGAGAAAGGTCCTTGTAATATATGATATCCTCTTCGTCAAAATAAAATCTGTAATTTATCGCATCTATGCATTCCTTATATTTGTCTGGAAGCTGCACAATGCCCCTGCCCCACGTACTTACTGTAAGTATCAAATCAATATTAAAACACTCCACTGCAGCTTTCTTTAGTTGGCTCAAAAGCTCAAAAAACCTTTTCTCTTCTTCTTTTTCAAGTTCTTTCTTTGAGCTTACAATATACACTGCCTGAGAGTTATTTAAATAAATAGTATAGATAGTAAAATCGTGGCTCAAAAAATCATTTAGCATATTTGATATTCCCAAAAGGTACAGATGAGTATTCTGTCTTCCTCTTTCTTCTTTTGTACTGCACTCAGCTAAAACCATCAAGAAACTACCAATCTCAATTTCATAAAACAAAGCCATTTGAAGAATTTCATCTTCATTTGATATCATCTCAAACATGACATTGAACAAGAAATTCTCTCTTAAGATGGGTAGTTTTTCCTTCAAAATATTATTTACTTTTTCCAGTTCCTCAACTAATGTCTTTTCTTTCTTTATCTCGATAATAGCGTTTTGTACAACATTAATTATATCTTCTACCTTGGTTGGTTTTAGAAGAAAATCAAAAGCGCCACATTTAATAGCTTTCTGGGCATACTCGAACTCCCTGTAAGCTGTCAAAATCACAATCTTGCACTGGGGAATAATCTTTTTAATCCTATCAATGAGTTCAATTCCGTCCATATTGGGCATTTTGATGTCTGTAATGACAATGTCAGGTTTTACTTCCTCGATCACCTTTAAAGCCTCATCCCCGCTTGAAGCTTCAGCGCAAATTTCACACTCTAAATCTTTCCATCTTATAACATTTCTAATTCCTTTTCGAATAAGCATGTCATCGTCAACTATTACAATCTTATACATCTTCCTCTTCCCCTTCGCCAGAAAATTCCTGTAAGCTTTCCTCTACCGCTCTGCTAAGCGCATCCAACAAAATTTCAATTTTTATAGTAGTGCCTCTCTGTGGCAGGCTTTCAATTGAAAGGCTTGCATCTCTGCCATAGATGAGCTTTAGTCTCTTTACCACATTTACAAGTCCTATTCTTGTATAGGATCTTTCCTCCTGTTCAAGGAAGACCTCATTGTCACTTTCTAAATCTTGACGTATACCCTTTAATTTTTCAGGTGGTATTCCCACACCATCATCTTTTACAATTATGGCAAGCTTATCGTTCCAAATATAACCACCCACAAATATCTTGCCAAAACCTTTTGGGCGTATGCCGTGAAAGATAGAATTTTCTACAAGAGGCTGTATTAGCAGTTTGGGAATTCTAAGTTTTAAAGCTTTTCTGTCCACATCCACTTCAAGTTTTAAATTGTCTTCACCAAAGTTTATCTTCAAAATTGAAACATATGAGGTTATATATTTTATCTCTTCCTCTAAGGTTAAAAACTTCTCTTCTTTTAGATTCACCTCTAAAAGCTTTGAAAGCGCAATGACAACATCACTTATTTGGGATACGCCATTTAGCTGTGCAAGCCAGTTAATCGATTCCAAAATATTAAACAAAAAATGGGGATTGAGCTGGGTTTGTAAAACTTTTAGCTCTGCCTCTTTTCGTGTTATCTGTTCCTTGTAAATTGAATTTATCAGATGATTTATTTTTACCACCATACTGTTAAAGTTATCAATAAGAATACCAAGTTCATCTTTTCTGTCAAGATTTTCTATTGTCTTGTATTCTCCTTTTCTAATTCTTTTTGTTGCTTCCACAATAGCATTAATTGGTTTTAAAAAGTCCATTGAAAGCATCAGCGACATTGCTGACGTTATCACAAACGACAAAAAACACAAAACTATAAGCCACATCCTAAGTTTATCTATATCTCTGAATAATACTTTAACCGGAATAGAAGTCACTATGTACCAGTCTACCTGTTTTATTGGCAGAATATTGACAATGTATTCGTTAGAAGTATATGTAACAACACCGTTTTTATTTTTTACTTGAGACATAAACTTGAGGATTTTTTCTTCATTCATCTCGCCTTTTGTTGAAATAAATATGTTATCTCCCACTACCGCAATTGCCTGACTTTTTTCTGCAACAAGTTCAGAAAATGTCTTGTCGAAAAGCTCTGTGTTTATCATAACAGCTAAAATTCCTTCAAACTTTAATGTCTGTGGATTATTTATGCACCTTGTTATCAAGACTGCCACTTTGCTGTCTTTGTCTCTTTTCAGTAAAGCTACATACCAAACAGGCTTTCCACTTCCTTTTGCAGCAATGTCATACACTTTTTCTAAGGAAATTTGATATGGTACTATTTCGTCAAGTCCTACTTCTTTTGAAGTGTTATCAACTATGCACAGCTTTTTCTCTTTTGTGAATATCCCTATTGATTGAACATCATGATGCCCTAAGATTATTTTTCGAAACTTGTTTGTAAGTGAAGCAACATCATCGTAGTAATCCACATTTTTCATTGATTTGTCCAAAACATTGTATAGTTCTGTTTGATACAAAATATCCTGGGTTATACTATTTAGCTCATTTATCTTGTCAACAATTCGCAGTCTTGCTGTTTTTATAACATCAGAGGTGTAGCCCACATATTTTTTGAATATCAAATCTGACGAAATTCTAAAGCTTAAAACCCCAATGAGAATTATTGGAATAAATATTTGAATGTATGAAACTGCTAAAAATTTTTTATCTATGGAAATGGTACGATAATATTTTATTAAGTTTCTAAAAATCATCTTTGTTTTGAACATTCTCATTCACCCAATTTTTCCATATTCTCTTCCCACGCTTTGATTGCTCTTTCCCAAAATAACTTTGAAGAAATTGTGCCCTGTAGATAATAAGGAATATTTTTGGTTATAACCTCTTCCCAAACCATTCTGTCAACAAAATGGTCAGGCGGTGCAACAAGCACATCGGCTTCTTTTATAAGCCCTTCCACTTTTGAACGCAGAGGATTTTTGACATTGGGCGGGTTTTTTATCTTTACATTTGAAATTAATCCCGTTCTTTCAACAAATATTCTTGCAACCTTTTCGGAGGTCAAAAATTTTAAAAGTTTTATCGCCCAGCTTCTCTTTGTTCTGTCTTGCCAGGCTTGACTGCTGACATAAAATGTCCCGCCACCAAGACCGTAAATCAAATGCTTTTTCCCGGTATCGTTTACCTGAGGGAAAAAATATATGTCAACTGTCTGTGGGTCACACTTTGGTATGAACCATGAACCCTGGACAATCATTGCTGCCTTCTTTGTCAAAAACAAATCATTTCGTTGTTTGCTGGTAAGTGAATAGTAGTTTGCTGGAAAGGCACCTGCCTTGTAAAGAGCTTTTAAATAGTCAAGAGCTTTTATGTAAGGTGATGCAAATTCACCGCTCTTGAGCGGATTTTCTACATCATGCTTTGTTCCTATCGAAACAATAATGTTCTGGTATATGTATGTCCCCTCTGGCGAGGCATTGAAAGCAATTGGAATAATTCCTTTGCTCTTCAATATTTTTGAAACATTTAACAGCTCATCAAACGTCTGAGGAACTTTTAGACTGTACCTTTCAAATATATCCTTGTTAACAAAAAGGCACTCAACAATTGTTTCAAGCGGAACACCATAAATTTTCCCATTGAAAGTCACATACTTCCACATGCTAGGATAAAAACTTTGATACCACTTTACATCTTTTTTAAACACTTCTGTTAAATCAGCTATTTTGTGTCTTTGGATTAGGATGTCTCGAACAGAACCTGGAAAAAGACCAAAAACATCTGGAGGGTTGCCAGATGCAAAGTCTGTCTGAAGTTTTATCAAAAAATCATCACCAAACAAAGATTCATTGACAATGGTTATGCCGGCATTTTCTTCTTGAAACTTTTGCAGCACAAATGAGAGTGTATCAGCATAAGGGTCACTTCCACCCCATTGGCTCAGAAACCTTATTTCAGTTTTTCCTTCTACGTTTTCATTTTCAATGATTACATTTTCTTCAACAGTTTTAGGAGTGTTTAAAATAAGTATAATGATAATTGCAAGTGTGGTTACAAGAGGTACCAAAAAGCTTATAGAGAGTACATGTCTTTTATCAAAAGCATTTTTCATAAAAATCACAACCCTATATCTGCATCAGCATGAACGTTTTTCTTTTATTTTACCCTATATCGCCCAGTAAATACAATCTATTTCTTTTCTAATATTAGCAATAAACGGGATACCAGTGCCAAAATCGTGCACCAGTATCCCGTCTGTAATTTTTCTTTTAATTATTTCTTTCTTCCTGTTTTCTTAAGAAACTCATCATACTGCTTCTGTGCTTCTTTTATAATAATGTCAACACCTGCTTTTTTGAACTTGCTAATTGCCTCTGGAATGTATCTGTCTGGGTCAATACTACCTGTCTCAAGCATTGGAATATACTGCTTCCATACGTTTTTGCATGCTGCAACCTGTGTTTTTACTTTTGAGTCATCAAAGTTGAAACCGAGACTCAGAAGCGGCAGTGCTTTCTTATTATACTCTTCAAAGTTCTTCCACTTGTTCGGGTCTTCATTTTCATAGATGTAGTTTATAAACTGATTTCCAAACATCCAGCCAAGACCAGGGCTGTAATCTTTTGCTTTTGGCCCAGGAGCAATGATGCCTTTTGCCTTGTCTTTAAATACGTAGTGTTGACCTTCAATACCGAAGTTTACAAGGTTGTTAAGATACTTGTCTGTGTTGAAAAGTTCAAGGAACATTAAAGCTCTTTCTGGATTCTTGGACTTTGCATTAATTGCCTGCATTGAACCAATAGCTTCTCTTGTTGACATAACAGGTGGTGTGATGTCTATCTGTTTCCACTGGTACCCTGTTGAGATGGACATTTCAGCATCTTTTCCAGGTTTTAGCGATTGTGGCATTACAAAAACTTTACCTGCTTTCAAGTCAGACATCCAGTCTGTCACGCTTGCTGCATCTTTTCTGATGTAACCTGCCAAGTAATATTTTCTAACTGTCTTAAAGAGCGCCCTTGTATTTGGCTGCTCAAGCTCATTGACAATTTTTGTGCTCTTATTGTTAGGGTAAAGTGATACCGGAACATCATCGTCAACAACCTTGTCCCAATCCAAAAGGAATCTTGGCGACTCACCAGCATATGCTCCAAGCGGATATACACCTGGCTCTTTTTGTTTGATTATTTTGAGGTATGGCTCTAAATCTTCTAATTTCTTGACCTTTTTAA
>OFGS01000318.1_pt1 | contig 10131 bp, 10 predicted proteins | sample 1521851 | NCBI WGS metagenome assembly OFGS01 (sample SAMEA3142070, study PRJEB24117) | hot springs metagenome
TGCCAGGCGTTTGAAAAGATAATCACCCCCAAATAGTAAATATAACGGATCCAGGGTTTTTAAATTTTTAAACGGAGGGGGGACAGAAATCTGGAAAAAGCGTAATTGAAACCGCCGAGGCGATGGAAGTATTTGAGGGTTTCTTCTTACATCTATATCTGTTGGTTCAGTCGTTTTCAATGGAGCTGAGGTGGTTCTCGTATTTTTCACTAAGCATATTTTCTCTTGTAGTGGATCTAACTATTTCGGCAAGTCCGGTAATCCACCTATTATTTTTTAGTAATAAAATAGTGAGTAATTGAAGATGGTGTTGTGATTTGAATGTAGTTGGATTTATTAATGGTGTAGTTTACGTATCGTTTAAACCATTAAATCTAGTTGATGGATTTCTAGTTAGTGGAGATAGGGTTCTATATGCTGGATCTAGTAGTGTTGTTAAGCAACTTACTAGCCTTCTAGGTGGAAGTATTGTAGACTTGAAGGGGAAGACTATATTGCCGGGTTTTATAGACTCGCATATACACTTAGATGAGCTTGGATTATCTCTCAGGATACTAGATTTACGTGGAGTGAAGAGTATAAGGGAGTTAAAGGAGAAGCTGCGAGACTATGCTAGTAAATCTAGGTCACAGTGGATTATAGGACGTGGATGGGATCAAGAGCTCTTCGAAGAGAAGAAGTGGCCTACGAGGTGGGATTTAGATGAAGTAGTGTCTGATAGGCCAGTACTCCTAGTGAGAGTGTGTGGTCATGCAGGTGTATTGAATACACATGGATTAGAAATAACGGGTCTAATTAATAGTATTGATAGGAATGTTTTAAGAAATGAGAATGGTGAATCTACAGGTATAGTTGTAGAAGATGCTTTAAGTAAAGCTAGGAGTATGATAAGAGAATTTCTAAGTGTAAATGACTATGTTGAATTCTTAAAAACAGCGCAAGAACACTTGTTATCTAATGGCATTACAACAGTAGGGTTTGTTAGTTGTAGTTTAAAATCTTTAAGGGCCTTGATGGAACTATGGAGACGTGGAGAACTCAAAATAAGAGTGAGATTATACCTGTATCCTTTAGAAGCAATACGTGAACTGGGAGTTAAAGCGGGATTTGGGGATTCCTACCTGAAGATCATGGGAGTTAAATTGTTTGCTGACGGGTCACTGGGAGCTAGGACAGCGTGGCTTAGTGAACCATATAGTGATGATCCGTCTACAAGTGGATATCCCGTTATAAAATACGAAGAACTACTAGAAGTAGCTAAAACCATTGATGAAAACGGATTACAATTAGCAGTACACGCTATAGGAGATAAAGCAATTGAAATGGTACTCGACGTCTACAGAGCTCTCGAGAACACGAAGAGACTTAGACATAGAATAGAACATTTATCTGTTTTAAGAGATGATGAACTAGAAGAGATAAGTAAACTAGGCGTAGTAGGTGTAGTACAACCACACTTCATTATTAGTGACTGGTGGGCTAAAAATAGACTGGGAGAGAAGAGAGTAAAGTGGCTATACAGGTTTAAATCAATGATTGAGAAGAACGTGCCTATAGCTTTATCAACAGATGCCCCCGTCGAGCCAGTAAATCCGTGGGAAACAATCTATGCTGCTGTAACTAGAGGCGAATACGACAATATACCGTATTACGAAGATACTAGAGAAGAATCTCTAAGTGTAGTTGAAGCACTACACTCGTATACAGCTGGCTCAGCATACTCGCTACACGGTGAAAACGAGCTAGGAACATTGAAACCTGGAGCGCTGGCAGACTTCATCGTAGTAGATAGAGATCCTCTAATGACACCTCCACGAGAACTAGGAAGAATTAAAGTACTCGAGACATATGTAGGTGGAGTGAGAGTGTGGCCTAGTTAAAAAACTACTTCTTTACTAGTTCAATGAAGTATTTGTGTATTCTAGTATCACCTGATAGTTCTGGGTGGAATGTTGAGGCCAGTATATTTTCCTGTTGTACTAGTACATAGCTGTCTTCATACACTGCTAATCCCTTCACGTTATCGCCTATTTGGACTATTGCTGGTGCTCTTATGAATACTGCTCTAAATGGTTTTTCACCTAGAATTGGTATGTGTATGTCTACTTCAAAGCTCTCTCTTTGTCTACCATAATAGTTTCTCATTATAGTGGTGTTCAGCACGCCTATTGTACCCCTGAGTTCCTTACCAGTCTTATAGTCTCTCACTCTCTCTGATAGTATTATTGCTCCTGCACATGTGCCAAATACTGGTAGTCCTGTTCTGATCTTCTCTCCCAGTGCACTTATTAATCCTGTACGTGATGCTAGTTTAACAATTGCTGTCGACTCGCCACCCGGTAGTATTACTCCATCTACATTATCTAGTTGATGTGGTTTAGTAATGTATTCCAATGTACAGGATAATTTAAGTTCTCTACAGGCTTCCATTACCATGTACTTGTGCTCGTCTATTCCTCCTTGAAAAGAGAGAACACCAATTTTCATAGTTTAGATACCCCTTACTTGGAGTAGTTCTTCGGGTTTAAGCTGTTTTATATCAATACCTACCATGCTCTTTGCCTCGTCGATCATGCTTTGAGCTTCTACGACTACTTCCGGCTCCCACCACATAGATGTAGCTAGAACTATGGCCTCTGCTCTTCTCTGAGGATCCTCTGATTTGAATATGCCTGAACCCACGAATACCCCGTCTGCGCCGAGCCACATCATAAGTGCAGCATCTGCTGGTGTAGCTATGCCTCCAGCAGCAAAGTTTACTACAGGTATCCTCTTCAACTTGGCTGTTAAGTCAACTAGTTCGACTGGTACTTGGAGTTCTCTGGCTTTTCTCATTCTGTCTTCGAATGATAGTTGAGTTAGAGCCATTAGGTCTCTCATTATGCTTCTCATGTGTTTAACTGCTTCAGCTACGTTGCCTGTGCCTGCTTCTCCCTTAGTTCTAATCATAGCTGCTCCTTCATATATTCTTCTAAGTGCTTCGCCCAGGTCTCTTGCTCCATTTACAAATGGTACTTTGAAGAGCCACTTGTTGATATGTCTTTCCTCATCTGCTGGTGTAAGTACTTCTGACTCGTCTATCATATCTACACCAATAGTCTCCAGTATACGGGCCTCCATGTAGTGTCCAATTCTAACTTTAGCCATGACGGGTATTGTTATAGAATCCATTACTTCTTCTATTCTTTTAACACTAGCCATTCTAGCAACGCCACCACTCTTCCTGACATCATATGGTAGTTTATCTAAGACCATGACTGATACTGCACCCGCCTCTTCAGCTATGATAGCTTGTTCTACGTTAGTAACGTCCATGCATACACCGTATTTCTGAAAGACTGGGAATCCGTATTTTACTCGTAGAGTCCCTCTAGCCGGTATCTTAATAACTTCTGGTAGTGCTTCAGGACCATACTTGAAGTACTGTCCTGATTCTTTCAACTTATCGCTAAACTCAGCTAACTTGTAGAAGAACTCTACTATAGTATCAAATCCGACCTCGTAGAGATGAGTATTCCAAAGTCTTTTAATCTCTATGAGACACCACCCACATATATCTAGGTAAGGAGTCTATATAAAGTTTTTCCTTTAACAAAAACTTTCAATATCGTGGAAATCTGCTCGCCAACAATGAATAATAACGTCAATGAAGACTCGAATCTACATGGAGATCCAGTACACCGTATTATGAGATATCTTTAAATATATCATTGAGAATATGATTCGGATAAGGGGCCCGTCGTCTAGCCTGGTTAGGACGCCGCCCTCACACGGCGGAGGTCCGGGGTTCAAATCCCCGCGGGCCCATTTAACAGTATTTTTATAAGAATTAGTATTAGTGATGCTATTATCAGTAGAATAGAGTATTTAGTGTTCCTCGGTAGCTGAATACTTGTTTTACTCTCTGTTTCTAGTCTCGCGTAGCAATAATCCTCTATAAATCTACCTGTTTCAATCATACTGGCCGATGCGGGCGCTCTTCTTTTAAATGTTTTTTCTTTTTTCAAGTATCCTACTGCGAGAGAATCCATGAAGTTTCTGAGACTATATGGTATTAGTCTCCATAGGAGAAGTGGTATTACACACGCTCTCCTGCCCTTTAAATAGTAGAGTAGATCGTGTATTTCTATGGGGGAAATAATTGTGAACATGAATATAAAACTCAGAGATATCCCAGTAGTTCTAGCAGCTACTTCTATTATTTTGAATAAATCCATGCTGTATAGGCCCGTAAGAGATAATAGATACGCTGATATAGATAGATAGAATCCAGCTAAACCAGATAGAGTAATTGATGCAATAACCCAGTCCAGTCCGGGACTAATCAAGCCCAAGACTACTATCAATGGAATAATGAATATAGTTTTCCGCGGAGAAAACACGAGTATGGCGGTCATCGAGGCTATTAATACCAGTTTAGAGTATGTATGGGCTAATCTGTATCCAGAATCCCCGGATAAAAATAGAGTCTTATATATGATTGATACTAGTAGTCCTATAAATCCCATGTAAACACCTCAACTACTATCCAAGTTTACAAGTCTATCAGCGAATTCAATGACTCTTGGATCATGAGATGCTACGATAATAGCTTTATCTTCATCTACAAGTTTATCCAGTAATTCAAGGACTTTCCTTGCATTCCAATAGTCTAGTCCCCCTGTAGGCTCATCGATAAAATATCCTTGATATCCTGATAGATAAGCTGAAGCTATTGCTAATCTCCTTCTCTCTCCACTACTAAGCATAGCTATTGGAGTATCAAGTATGTTTTTTAAATCAAAGTATTCTACTACATTCGCAATATCTTCTTTTCTAGCATTTAACATTAATTCTTCTCTTGGAGTAGGCATTGTAAAGTACAATAGCGGGTTTTCAGGAATGTATATCGTAGAACCATTTCTACGTATACTGCCTTTCTTCGGTTTTAAAACACCTGCACCTAGTTTCAATATAGTTGATTTACCAGACCCGTTTGGACCTGTAATACACGTGATAGAACCCTTATTAATGGATTCAGTGAATTCCTTTATAATGTATCCTCCTCCCGGGTACCTAAACCACACGTTTTTAAACTCCACGAAGACGTCGCCTCCAGAGCGCTTGACCCTATTCACGTGTTCACTCCAGGATTGAAAGACACTTCTACTCCATTCACCATAGTACACTGGATAGCCATTTTCCAAGTAGAGTATTTTGGGTTTAAGAGGCTCCCAGAAAAATGGATTATGATCTACTAATACAACGCCTATGTTTTTTCTAATGGTTTCATCGATGAGTGAATATATGCTTGTACGTGATTCCCTATCTAAATATACTAGTGGCTCGTCTAGTACTAGGAGTTTTGATTCTTTGAGTAAAGTACTACTCCAAGCTACTTTTTGTATTTCACCGGCACTAAGAGTATATGTGAGTCTATTAATTAGTTTTTCTAATCCCATAATACTTAGATCTATTCCTCTACACTTCTTACCGTTTAATGCCATTATATGGCATATCTCGGCATAGACAGTGTAGCCTATTATAGAATACCAGGGTTCTTGTGGTATATACGTTATTGTCGAATACATTTCCTCCGGGGACATGTACTTGGTGTTTCTTCCATAAATATATATTTCTCCATCTAGGTATCCTCCGGCCAGTTCAATTGTGCCTGTTAATGCTCTAATGAGAGTTGTTTTACCACTTCCAGATTTCCCAGTTACTAGTAGGAGTTCGCCTTCTCCCAGATTGAACTCTACGTTTCTTACTTCGAATCCTCCTCGATATCCACAACGCTTTATTCTAGCCATTAATAAATCCAATTAGAAGCCACCATTGAAGTAAAAAAGAAAAATTGAATTTAATAGACTACCTAGCATATCCTGCTTTTCTAAGCCATGCTGTAATTGGAACTGAAATTGCTATACCGGCAATGATTTGGCCTATATTGACTGGTATTTCTGCTATTGCTGCTATGGGCTCTCTACCAGTTAATGGATTGGATATAAAGAACTCGTAGAGGAAGTATCCTAGTACCATTAGTATACCGGCAGATGCCAGTGCTAATACTTCTCCACTGGTAACGTGTTTTTTCATCAATACTAATAACATTAATCCACCGGCTAGCATAGCAATAACTACCCATATTACTATTGAAACCTCGACGTATGGAGGTTCAAACACTAATCCAAGCCATTCCCACGGACCAATGTATATGCCTCCAGCCCATAGAACACTCGAGATCACTACGAATGCTAGTGTATAGAATCCACTAGTTACAAGTGATTGCCAGGATTTTTGCATACCCTTGAATTTTTTCACTAGTAAACCAGCAACGTATCCTTCGATAAACTTTATAATAAGGGTTCCTGGAGCAAATATAGCATAGCCAGTCGACAAGTCTGCTAATGCAGCGCCAACACCGCCAGCAATGCCGGCAACTAGCGGTGATGATATCATTGCAGCCGTATATATCATCGATTCACCTACATTAAAGTATCCTCCAGTGGTAGGCTGGTATATCTGGAGAACTATTGTTGCAGTATATACTAAAACCGTGAATATAACTACTTCAATGAAGCGAATTCTGCGCCCAACCATACAACGCCTCCTAGTAACTATACAAAAACATCAGTATTTAAAGTTAACACTCTAACAATATCTTTCAATGAGTCTCTCGACGAATCTACATTTATTCAAATTACAATAGGCAAATTAATATTCTAAATATGTCTTGATATTTGATAATAGAGTGTTTTATGTAGTTACGTAAAATTTAGACATGTAAAAATTTAAAAACTCTTAAAGTAGGCATTATCATTGGTGAAAACTAGAATGCTAGGTCAGTATCTAATAACTTTTCGCGAAGTTTTCGAAGCAGCTCTCATTACATCTATAATCATAGCGTATTTAAGTCGAACCAATAGGAAGTCTCTGATTCCCTACATCTGGTATGGTGTTATTGCAGCCACTATATCGAGTATTGTTATAGGGGGGTTCATTTACTTAGTATACGGAATACTTCCAAAATCTGCCCAAGCATTATTCGAGGGAGTGTCAGCACTAATTGCAGTCGTTGTATTGTCGTCCGTAGTTTATTGGATGGCTACTAAGGGTAGAGTGCTTAAAGCAGAGATCGAGAAGAGAGTTGAAGCCGCTACAACACGTAGCTCTAAACAAGCTCTGACACTCCTAGCGTTCACAGTTGTTGTACGAGAAGGATTAGAAACTGTACTATTCTTAACGCCATTCTTAATCAGTGAAGCCATGTCTACTCTAATTGGCCTGTTATCTGGTACATTATCTGCGCTAGTATTAACCTACGGGATATTCGTGATTGGAATGAAGATTAACATAAGGCGATTCTTCTACTATACAAGCATCTTACTAATACTACTAGCCGGCGGACTCCTGGGCTACGGAGTGCACGAGTTCATAGAGTACACAGGCCCCGAACCCTGGGGCTGGCTTGGCCAAGAAGCCTACAATCTAAATATACCGAGAGATAGCTTATTCCACCATAAAGGTATCATAGGCTCTGTATTCGCAGTAATGTTCGGATACACGACTAGTGCTGAGTGGGCTCGTCTAATAGCGCATCTACTATATCTGCTAGTAGCACTTCCCGCAACGATCTGGGTCTATAGGAGAAAATGAAGTGATTTTCGCTTATACTATATCTTTGAACATTATTCTACTTTATTTTTTGTAATATTGCATTAGACGCTATTAGTTGTAAGTCGTGATAAGTATTTATACGAGATTAATTTAGAGTTGATCAAAGCAGCTAAATTTCATTGATAAAGAAGTATTGAAATATCTATTTATTTTAAGTAACTATGGAGGGAATCATCATGAATAGGTTGGTAATAGTCGTTGTAGTGTTCAGCATACTCATCACTATGGGCGTAATCTACCTCACCATGTATACTAGTCAAACTATTAGAATTATTGTATCTTCCACGACATCTCTCTATTCAACTGGACTACTCGACTATATAGGTAGTGTGTTTGAACGGGAGTATCCTAACGTAAAGGTAATATTTATACCGGTGGGTAGTGGTCAAGCACTAAAACTAGCTGAAAGGGGGGATGCATGCGCGACTATAGTTCACTCTCCACCAATGGAGAAACAGTATCTGTATCGAGGCGCAATAGAGGATGGCGTGATTTTTGCATATAATTACTTCGTCATTGTGGGACCGCGGAGCGATCCCGCCGGTGTACGTAATACTAGTAGTAGTGTTGATGCATTCAAAAGAATATTGGACTATGGTGAAATGAACATGTTGGCTTTCATTAGTAGAGGGGATGGTTCAGGCACTCACATTAGAGAGATCTCGATCTGGAGAAAAGTGGGTGTTGAAGTGCTCGGTAGATCATGGTATCTAAGTTGTGGTTGCTCAATGGACCAGGCACTCATAATGGCTAATGAGAAGAATGCATATGCACTCAGCGATAGAGGTACTTATCTTAGCTTGTCAAGAGAAGGCAAAATACCTAACCTAGAGGTACTCTATGACAATAACTCGGATATAGATATGTTAAACATATACAGTATATATGTTGCTAGTAAATGTAGTGGTGTTGAGAGGGAGTATGCGTTGAAACTAGTAGACTATTTGCATACTCGTAGAATAGAGCTACTACGTTCATTTAAGTTAAACGAGTACAATACCATATTGTTTTTCCCGGTCGAAGACGAGGATTTGTATAGGGAGTTATGGAGTAAACTAGCAAGTAGTGACGTGGGCGATGCCTAGTGTTACCGGAAACTATTGATACTATATGGAGGTCTATATGGATTTCGGGCATATCAACTGTTCTAGCATCATCTTGGAGTATACCAATAGCATACTACCTCTCCACCAAGCGCAGAATACTTGTACTGGAAAGTGTGTTAGAATCCCTCGTGGGAATGCCCACGGTCTTACTGGGACTCCTACTATATATGCTGTTTAGTTCTAGCGGTCCGCTGGGCATGCTTAGACTACTATATACACCAGTAGCTATTGTAATAGGTCAGTCTATTCTAATAACACCACTCATTATCACGATTATATACAGGAGTGCGAGAAACAGGATCAGAGAACTGAGAGAACTGGGACTATCTCTAGGGATATCCAAGTATAGACTAGTAGAGTTATATGTGAGAGATACAAGCCCAGTTATAGTGGCTTCATTTATAATAGGTTTTTCAAGAGCACTCGGAGAGCTGGGCGTAGCTATGATGCTCGGGGGCAATATTAGAGGGTATACGAGAGTTGTAACTACTGCTATAGCTCTCAATGTATCTCAAGGTAGGTATGAGGAATCCGTAGTGCTTGGATTAGCGTTATTACTGATCGTGATAGTAGTATCCATAGCTTTTAGATCGCTCAGCAGGGTCTACGAGAAATGAAAATAGAGCTAGTAAATGTCTGGTTTAAGTACGAGAATCATAGTAGCTGGATACTGCGAGATATAACGCTAACTTTCAGAAATAGTGAAATAACGCATATCAACGGGCATAATGGAAGCGGTAAGACAACTCTGTTAAAAATAGCTTCACTGATACTTAAACCAGTAAATGGAATAGTCAGAGTCGGAGAACTAGATTTTTGGAAAATAAGTAAAAGCGAGCAAAATGCTTTAAGAAGAAATATAGCGTATGTGCATGAAAAGCCGATATTGCTAAGGGGGAGTGTTCTCTACAATATCATGTATCCACTTATTGCAAGAGATTACACCGAGAGAGAAGCTAGGGAAGCAAGTATAGGGATGTTAAAGAAGCTTAAAGCCGAAACCCTGATACGAGTTAACGATGTAAACGAGTTGTCAGCTGGACAAAAGCAAATAGTAGCTATTGCAAGAGCATTGGTTTTAAAACCTAGAATACTGTTCCTAGATGAGCCGTTTGCCAATCTAGATAGAGAAGCTAGGAATAATTTAGTAAATATACTAGTAGAGGAGTATATGAATGGAGTAGGTATAGTTATAGCTTCTCATACCGATAGTGAAGTCGAGAAATTAGATGTAAGTAGAGTTGTAACGATGGAAAACGGTAGTATAGTCTCGGTTAGAGAAAAACGCAAATTATAGTGTATCCTCCACGATGCTTATTTCAATACGCTTATAGTGCATCTTCGTACCTTTTAATGCATTTAACAT
>OFGS01000321.1_pt1 | contig 10088 bp, 10 predicted proteins | sample 1521851 | NCBI WGS metagenome assembly OFGS01 (sample SAMEA3142070, study PRJEB24117) | hot springs metagenome
GCTTTAGGGCAGCTCATTTTTTATGAATGAAACAAAAAAACGATGATTTTCATAAAACCAAAAATAATGAATGACTATTCATTTTGATATAGTATAATGGGATTAAGGGGGAGTGGGGATGTTACTAAAGAAAAAATTTGAACAAGAAACGGTTGGCGATGTCCACGTTGCCAAAGGTACTCTCACATTTCAAGGAGTTCGCTTAACCGTTCATTGTTTCTCGATTGATGGTGTATTGATTGACACCGGAGCACAATCGTTAGCACGAGAATTTACACAGTTTTTCAACCAATTACAAATTGACCAAGTTGTCATTACTCATTTTCATGAAGACCATACAGGTTGTGCAGCATGTTTACAAAACAAACGACAACTACCCATTTATATGAATGAGCTCATGATTGATTATTGTCGGAAACAAGCAGATTATCCGATATATCGCAAGTTTTTTTGGGGAAAACGCCCTCCTTTCGAAGCCAAACCGATTGGAAAAACATTTTCTTCTCATCACGCGACATGGGATGTCATTCATACACCAGGTCATGCGGTTGATCATCTCGCATTTCTTAATCGCGAAACAGGACAACTTTTTACAGGGGATTTATACTGTCTAGAAAAAACAAAAGTCGTTTTGCGCGAAGAAAGCGTTCCTACATTGATTGAATCATTAAGAAAAGTGTTAACGTACGATTTTAACGAAATGTTTTGTGCCCACGCTGGCTATATAAAAGACGGACGCACTGCTTTGCAACGAAAGCTTAACTATTTACAAGAACTTCAAGGAAAAATTATTGATTTGTATGAACAAGGTGCACAACAAAAACAAATCCAGTCCATTCTTTTCCCAAAGAAATATCCAATCACCTATCTTTCCTTCGGTGAATGGAGCTCTTCTCATATCGTCCGTTCAGTGATTGAAGAATATCGGATAAAAAAGGTGAGCGAACAGTGACGATTGCTGTTCGCTAAAATCATATATTCTATTGCGCCCTAACCGATGAAATCGTCATCTTTGGGTTTTTTTGTTTCATCTGCTTTAACGTCGCAACGATGAGAAAGCTGACAATGACTAATAAAAACCGTCAACGACCCAACGACTAAAGTCGTGGGCTTGCAACTCCCCAGAAGTGCAAGCGGACGGTGTCCTCCTTCCTTCATTTGAGGTTGCATCAGGGCAGGTTGACAGCTACCCAACCACCAACGTCATGCGTTCGTGGTTACTTCAACGATGTACTCGATTCCTTTTTGTTGAAGATTCATCGCACCTACTCGGTCATCGTTTGTTGTGTATTGGCACGTTTTGCAACAGAATGTGTGCGTTTTCTTGTTGCGGTTTGCCTTCTCTGTATGTCCGCATTTTGGGCAAGTTTGGGAAGTATATGTTGGGTCTACCGCAATCACTTTGGCTTGGTGTTTACGTGCTTTGTACTCGATTTTTTGCCTTAAATCATAAAACGCCCAAGACACCATTTCATACCGATGGTTGACGGACACTTTTTCTGTTGCTTGGCGAACGCCTGTTAAATCCTCTAACACAAACAGCGTGTTCTTGCCATAACGCTCAACGAGTGCCTTACTGATGCAATGGTTGACATCTTGCATCCAACGGTTTTCTCGTTGACCGATTTTCTTTAATCTTCTGCGAGCAGACGGAGTTTGCTTTTTTTGTAGTTGTCTGCGGAGTTGTTTATACTTTGCTCGTTTGTGTTTGATGTGTCTACCTTTGAAAAATAGCGTCTGTCCGTTTGAATCATAAACAGTCGCAAGAAAATTTACGCCCATATCTACGCCAACCACTTGGCGAATATGATGAAGGTTTGCTTCTTCCATTTCTTTGGATACAGGAATATGGAGAAACCACTTTTGATGTTTGTTCACTAACTTGGCTGTTCCAAACGTCCATGTTCCGTCGAAATACGTTTCAAGTCCTTTCGTTTGAAAAGGAACTTTGATTCGACCTTCTAATGTGTTGATGGAAAACAACCCTTTGGTTAGGCTGTAATCTCGATTAAAAACGAGGTCTATTTGCGGTTTTTTAAACGCAATCTGACACCACTTGTGTCCATTGGTTTGGTTCGTTTTATATTTTGCAATCACCGTTTTTAACACAGACTGTGCCATTTGAGATTTTAAGCCAAATGTAGAGCGAAGTTTGCGGTACGTCATCTTGTGAAGTTTGGCTTGCACAAGGGTGTTTTCTTTGTATATCACTTCCGACACCGCATTGCACGCATCACGATATGCTTGCATCGTTTTTTGAAGAAGTTGTTCTTGTTCAGATGTCGGTAAAATTTTAATTTTTGCTGTTAAAGTCAATTTCATGTTCTCACCACCTTTCACTAATTTTATTTTATATTTTTTTAGTGAAAAGTAAACAAAAAAACGCATTCCTCCCATGCTTGAAAGCAGGGGTTTCCTGCGTGATTAATCATGAAAATACGACAGAGCTTGAGCAATGAAAAAACACTTTTTCAGCAATCGCCAAAAAAGTGTTTTCGTCAATTACGGCAACCGATGACCTGCCGCACGGTAGATTTCGTACCATTCTTGCCGGGAGAGTTGCACATGGCTTGCTTGGCAAATGTCTTTTAAACGAGCAGAGTTTGTTGTGCCAACAATCACTTGCATGTTCGCTGGATGACGCAAAATCCAAGCGACAGCAATCGCTGACTTGCTTACTCCTTTTTCCTCAGCTAGCCGTCCGAGTACTTCATTGACTTCCGGAAATTGCTCGTTGTCAATGAACACTCCTTCAAAAAAGCCGTATTGGAACGGGGACCACGCCTGTATCGTAATCTGTTTAAGACGGCAATATTCTAAAATATGTCCGTCGCGGTTCGGCGCTCCGTCAAATAGCGTATTCGCTTGAATGCCGCTTGTCACTAAATTCGCATGCATAATACTGAACTGCATTTGATTCGCGATGATCGGCTGTTTAACGTATGCTTGCAATAGCTCGATTTGCATACTATTGAAGTTGCTCACCCCGAAATGACGGACTTTTCCGCTTGCATGTAGACAATCAAACGCCTCTGCTACTTCTTCTAGTTCCATAAGCGTATCCGGTCGGTGTAAAAGCAACATATCTAAATAATCAGTTTGAAGTCGCTTCAATATGCCGTCGACGGATGTTAAAATATGCTCTTTTGATAAGTCATAATAGCCATCACGAATCGAACATTTGCTTTGAATGTGAATGCGTTCGCGCAAATGCGGACGAGAAGCAAGCACTTCTCCAAACAGCTCTTCACAACGCCCTTTCCCATAAATATCTGCATGGTCAAACATCGTAATTCCTGCTCCAAGCGCTTCGTCTATATACCTTGATAGCTCGGAAACAGACATTTCCGAAATTCGCATGCATCCTAACACAATTTCTGAGGCGATTAGGCCAGAGTTACCAATGTTTATTCGTTTCATTTGTCCATCCTCCATATTAAAATGCCAAGGTATCATAAACTGTTTCCTATATCCTTAAAATATAAGAATCATATTTTTCGCATTTCATTTGCTAAAAATTCAACGTCTGTTCCAACGACTACTTGCAAATCTGACTGGTTGAGACGAACGACGCCTTTTGCCCCTAAACGCTTTAACTCTGCCTCGTTTACTTTTGACATATCATTTATTTTTAACCGCAAACGTGTGACGCAATTATCAAGATGGGCAATGTTCTCTTTTCCGCCTAACGCCTTCATATATTGTTGCGCCAATTCTTCGTACTTCGTACCCGACGGAATCCCACTTTCCGCAAATTCTCCCTCCACTTCGTCTTCTCGGCCCGGTGTCTTTAAATCTAGCTTTTTGATTAGGAAATAAAATACGACAAAATAAATGGCGCCATAAACAATCCCTTGCACAAATAATAGTAGCGGTTTTTGAGCGATTCCGTAGTTTAAGAAATAATCGATTGCACCAGCGGAAAACCCAAACCCGTGATGAATGCCTAATAGCGTAGCAATTGATAGCGATAGCCCCGTTAGTGCAGCGTGAACGAAATAAAGTAATGGTGATAAAAACATAAATAAAAACTCAATCGGTTCTGTAATCCCTGTTAAAAACGATGTAAAAGCAACCCCGAGAAGTGCGCCAGCTACTGCTTTTCGCCGTTCTTTTTTCGCTGCGGCAATCATCGCAAACGCAGCGGCTGGAAGACCAAACATCATCACTGGGAAAAAGCCCGCCATAAAAATCCCTGCATCAGGATCTCCTGCGAAGAAACGGTTTAAATCACCTGTTTTTCCATGGAACTCACCAAAGACAAACCAAACTAAACTATTAAGAACATGATGCAGACCAGCAGGAATTAACAAGCGATTCAAGAAACCAAAGATGCCGACTCCAATCGCCCCTGCTCCAACAATCCACTCCCCTACTGCATTAATACCGTGCTGAATTGGTGGCCATATATACCCAAATATTAGCGCGAGCACAAGCATTGCAAACGACGTAACAATCGGTACAAACCGCTTGCCGCCAAAAAATCCGAGCCAATCTGGGAGCTTTTTATCGTGATAGCGATTATACAGCACCCCTGCGACGGCACCAGAAATAATTCCACCTAATACAGCCATATTCACTTCTTCATTGATTGCAGCAGTTCCTTTCGTCAACACGAAATACCCAACTGCCCCTGCTAATGCTGCTGCACCGTTGCCGTCTTTCGCTAATCCTACCGCTACACCAATAGCAAATAAAAGTGCTAAGTTAGAGAAAACAGCATCTCCTGCAGCAGCGATAAACGGGATGTTCAGTAAATCTGGTTGGCCTAACCGGAGCAATAGCGCCGCTGCTGGCAATACAGCAATCGGAAGCATGAGCGCTTTCCCAATTCGTTGTAAAAATCCTAACATACAAATTCCCCCTTTTTCATGTATAGAAAAGCAAATGAGTTGCCTTTCTCCCGCATTAACGTTCCATTTCAATCATAAATTTGTAGCGATCCGCGCGATACACGGATTTAACGATTTCAAGCGGCTGGCCAGTTTGTAAATAGCTGTTGCGTTGAATAAGCAGCACTGGGGCTCCTTCTTTAATTTGCAGCAACTCTGCCTCCAGCTTCCGTGCGACGGATGCTTCTAGTACTTGTGTTGCGGAGCGAATGGTTAATCCTAGTTTATTTTCAATAAATTCATAAATAGAACCGCTTACATTTTGCTCCGTGAGCCCAGGAACAAGCGAACAAGGGACATACGCTGTTTCAAGCGCCATCGGCAATCCGTCAGCGAGGCGGATACGGCGGATTTCATAAACGTCCTCTCCTTCACCAATTCCAAGTTGGCTAGCGAAAGATGGAGAGGCAGGAATGGTGTGAAAAGCTAATAGGGTTGTTCCCGGTACCATTCCTCGCGCTCGCATATCTTCTGAAAAACTTGTTAGCCCTTTTAACGGTTGTTCAATTTTTTTCGTTGCGACAAACGTTCCTTTTCCTCGTTTTCTTACTAAATAGCCGTCATTGACTAAGTTGTTAATCGCTTGGCGAACGGTCATCCGGCTAATTTCATACATTTCCGCCCATTCCCTTTCCGACGGAATCATTTCCCCAGGTTGAAGCTGTCCTTTCTCAATCATTTCTTTAATTCCTTGTTCCAGTTGATAGTAAATTGGTAGCGGTGAATGTTTATTAATCATGGACGATGCACCTTTCTTTTCTCTTGGCTTACATGCGACAATGCTTCCGTATCGGCAATCACAATGACGTTTGGATGCGCTTTTAAAATAGAAGCAGGAACAGCTGGCGTGATTTCCCCTTCAAGAAGGTGAGAAACCGCCCATGCTTTTCTTTTTCCTGACACTAATAAAATGATTTGCTTGCTTTTCATAATCGTCGCAATTCCCATTGTAATCGCATGCGTTGGTACTGCATCTGCAGAAGGAAAAAAACGGGCGTTTGCTTTTCTTGTCGACTCTGAAAGTTGAACAACATGTGTCGTGGAAGCAAAAGACGTGTTTGGTTCGTTAAACCCGATGTGCCCATTTTGTCCGATTCCTAACAGCTGCAGATCAATTCCTCCACATTGCTCAATCAATCGCTCGTAGCGGGCGCATTCCTCTTCTAGAAGGGGAGCACATCCATTCGGAATATAGGTTTGTGCTAAAGGGATATCGAGAAAACGAAACAGTCTCTCATTCATATAATAGCGATAACTATTTGGATGAGTAGCGTCTAATCCAATATATTCGTCTAAATTAAACGTCCGAACATCTCGATAAGACGTGTTGTGTTGTTGATGCTCATTTACAAGCGCAGCATACGTTCCAAGCATCGTTTCTCCTGTTGCCAATCCTAGTACAGAATCGGGCTTTTTTCTGACTTGTTCGCTAATCATCTCCGCCGCCTTTTGGCTCATTTCGGCATAATCGTTCACTTGTATCACTCGCATCTATTTCCCCTCCTGTCATATGCCAATTTTCCACGGCAAAATGTCATGACAACCTCATAGGTTTCGTTTAGTACAACAAGATCGGCATCTTTTCCTGTACGAATGCTCCCTTTGCGATCAAGTACACCGAGTTGTTTTGCTGGGTTCCAACTCGCCATATGAATGGCATCTTCGAGCGAACACTTTGCAAATGCGATCACATTTTGCACCGCTTGTTTCAACGTCAGCACGCTCCCTGCTAACGTTCCGTCTACTAACATTGCTTTTCCGTTACGAACAACGACCCGTTGTCCTCCTAGTTCATACTCTCCTTCTCCAAGGCATTTCGCTCGCATTGAATCAGTAATGATGACCAATCCTTCTTTTCCTTTGTTCTTATAAGCAAACCAAACCATTTCTGGTGCAACATGAATCCCATCCGCAATTAACTCGCACATTACTTCCTCATGCATAAGTGCAGCTAAAGCAACCCCTGGTGTTCGATGATGAATACCGCTCATGCCATTAAACAAGTGTGTGACATGCGTGACCCCTGCCTGAATTGCTTTTTTTACTTGTTCATACCCCGCATCAGAATGGCCAATGGATGCAATAACACCGTTTTCTTTTAAATACGAAACAAGCGCTATGCCATTGTTCTCTTCTGGTGCAAGCGTAACGAGCCGAATGTTTCCGTTTGCTTTTTGTTGCCAATGCTGAAACAACGCAACGTTTGGTTCGATAATATCGCGCGGATGCTGCGCTCCTGCCCGTTTAGGCGAAAGGAACGGTCCTTCTAAATGAATGCCTAGCACTTCCGACTGACCGGGAACGTTATATCGCATGTAACGTGCAACGTTTTCTACTGCTTGTTCAATCTGTTCGGCGGGCGCCGTCATCGTTGTTGCTAGAAAACTAGTCGTCCCTTCCTCCGGCAAACGGGAGACAATCGTTTGCAGTGCCTCCATCGATGCATCCATCACATCCGCACCGAAAGCACCGTGAATATGAAGATCAATGAACCCTGGAACAAGGGAGTCGCGAGGAGCCAATTCGATCGTTGGCACATCTGGAAAAAATGTATTTGAACCAACATAAGCAATTTTCTCCTCTTCTACCAATACGCACCCATTTTCTATCCATCCTTCTTCTGCATAAACGGCTGCATTTTTTAAAAGAAATCGGTTCACCTTTTACACCATCCTTCTCTTTATATATATTAATATTATATTATCTAGTTGTCTATACCACTTATTTTATTTTTAAAATGAAATTCGGTCCCGATATTGTCGAATCCATTTTTCGTTATGCTCTTTTCCACCAGGGAGATGGTTGCTAAGAAAAATAGGCGGGGTAACTCCTTCCTCAGCCAATCGGATCGTTGCTTCTGCGAAAATAGTGTGTAAAATAGCTGCACCAATAACCGTGGACGTCGGGGCAAACGAAACAGGAATCGCGGGGTGAGTTAAAATCGCATCCCCTTCTACCGAATGGTTATCAATCACAAGATCAACACATTCCGCTAGCCGCTTTCCGCTTGAGTGTAGCGCTGGAAGAGACTGCGAATATGCCAATGACGTTACGCCAATCACGTAAGCCCCTTTCTCTTTCGCCCATAGCGCAACATCAATTGGCACTGGATTGCATCCTGAAGTGGAAACAACAAAAGCAACATCGTTTGGCGCAAACGTTTCTTTTGCTAAAAACATTTGCACGTATCCCTCTTTCTTTTCTAATTGCGAGGATCGGATCGCCCCTTCATGAAGCATTAACGGTTCTATCAGTATCGGTTTCACGGGCACAAGCCCACCGGCACGATAAAAAACTTCCTCCGCTAGTAGATGGGAATGCCCACAGCCGAAAATATGGACGAGTCCGTTTTGTCGCATACATTCCGCAACTTTTTCCGCTGCGAGTAAAACCTTTTCTTTTTCTTTTTGTTCTACTATAGTAAGCAACCGATGAATGTGCCCAAAATATTCAAAAAACACAGCTATTTTCCCTCACTTTTATTCTAAATAGAGAAATCAAACATACAAGGGCTTTTCGACAAAGCCCTTGTATGTTTCAATTAACTAAAAATCTTTGCTACATCAAGCGAAAACGCTGGAAAAATAGATGAACGTACACTTCCCTTTTCCTTAATCACTTCCACCTGGTCGTATTGCTTCCGTTCGTTCAGCGCATACACTTGTATGCTATTTAGCATCGGATTGACAATCCAATATTCTTTTACTTGATAGCGCATATAAATGTTCAATTTAAAAACTAAATCATGCGCTTGGTTCGATGGGCTTAAAATTTCTATAATCCACGTAGGTACACCAACGTATTTTTGATCCTGTAACCCTTCTTTGTCACAAATGACGCATAAATCAGGAACGACGATATATTTTTCATCAATCTCATTGCTATATAACTCCACATCAAAAGGGGCATGGAACACTTCACAATCCGTTTTCTCAAAAAAGTGAAAAAGTTCAACATACATGCGTCCAGATATTCGCTGATGCTTTGTAGACGGTGAAGGAACCATACATACAACCCCATTCATATATTCCAATGGCTTATCCGTTGTTTCTCTTAATTCATCATACTCCTCTAATGACATCCAACGTTGGTTAACAACTCTCACGACATCACCCCTTCTTTACTCTCTATTATACTTTCGTTTTGAAGCTGCTTCTATGGCGAACTGCGCCCCGATTAACTCAACAGCGCACAACATGAAAATAAAAAAGATTCCCATCGTTTCTCCCTCCCTCATGCCTTTGACACGAGCATAAGGTATGAAACGCGTTTCGATGCAATATGTTTTTTAAAACTTTTCTGCTATACGTCGAATGAAGACGAGCGAAGCGATTGCAATGAAAGCAAGAATCGTTTCTACAATCCAAACATTTGAAATGACTTTCACTTGATATAGCGCAGGGACCACATCAATTAACGCATGAATCAAAATGGCATACACCACGTAACGAAATTGTCCTTTCCGAACCCCATATAAAACAAGAAGAGAAAGCGCAACATGGATCGCTATCGCAAATGTTCGCTCGATACCACCTAATACATACATCCAATCAGGCTGATTTAACATGGTTTTGAGCATCTCCACTTGTGTAGCAGGGAGAGAGGAAGCAATTTGCTCAAACTGACCTGTTTGCACGAGATGAGAAATGACCATCATATTCACGGCGCTAAAAGCACCAATAAGCACAGCTTCCATTCCTCCATGTCCTAAACCGAATGATAATCCATCCCCGTATGCCCGATTGTTTTTTAACATGAAACGAAACCCGACATATCTTCCTATCTCTTCAAACACTCCAGCTGCTAAAGCGCCGTAAGCGACAAACGCCCAAACGCTACTTATTCCTTTTAACGATGTGCCACTCGGATCTATTACAAGCATATGCATAACTTTCTCTAACACTTGTGAAAATAAAACAAAAACAAGCAAGCCAACACCGAACGCTTTCCATGAGAGCCATCCTTTTTTTCGCCCATATATGATAAGTGCGAAAGGAACAATCAAAGAAAGAAACAATTGAACAAACATCCCAACCAAATCGATCTCTCCTTTCATTTACGCGAAAATAAATACGACTGGATAAACAAATACATCGTGCCACCAAATACAATGATCATCAGAAAAATAAAGCGCCATACACTTGTTGCAAATACCGTAAGCATAATGAATACACCCATCATAACAAACACTTTTCC
>OFGS01000323.1_pt1 | contig 10042 bp, 7 predicted proteins | sample 1521851 | NCBI WGS metagenome assembly OFGS01 (sample SAMEA3142070, study PRJEB24117) | hot springs metagenome
TGATGAAGTCCTTAGATAAAATTGAAATAGCTATGAGAGCCATGGATCCATGTTATAGTTGTTCAACCCATACATACGGTACAAGATCGATAGATATATTAATTTACGATTCCCATGGAAAACTCATCACTAGACTACCCTGAAGCATCTAAAAATACTGTTTGTTCTCCAAGATAGAGTAATCACAGTTATTAACTCTACTGTTTAAATCATATAAGGTGTTTTTAATGGACGGCGGTCTAGTATATCCTAGCATTATCGATAATGTAGAAAGCGCTATAGTGTTAGATAAGCCGGCGTATAAGCCCGGTGAGAAAGCAACACTGATTCTACTTCTACGTGGAATACATGGTTCTAGTTCTATTAGAGTTAGGATAGTTAACCACAGTGATATCGATATTCATCGTAATGTATACGTTGTCGATACAGGACTAAAAGTTATTCCAATAGAACACCAGATCCCTGAGAGGAGCGGATTCTACGAATTAATTCTCGAAGTGAACGGTAAGCATGCCGATAGAATTAAATACATCGTAGATGACCCAGCTGCCCGTAAACCGTTATATTATAGTGCGGTTTGGCACAATCACCAGGCTCCGAACTACACGCCTGATATGAGGATTCATAGTCCATGGGCTTATACGCATGTATGGGAAAACGAACTAGCACCCTACGGTAGAGGCGCCTATCACTATCATGCTTACATGTTAAAGAAACACGCGGGTTACAAAGCCACTTATAATCTGAGCCCCAGTCTACTGTATCAATGGGTGATGCTATTAGAAAGAGGAGTAGAATTCCTCAACGGTAGATCATATACTCGATTCGATCACGAAGCAGAATACATATCGGAGATCCTGGAGATATATCGTGAATCGCTCTCAGAAAACAGGATAGATGTATTGACGAGTCTATACGCGCATACGATAGCGGGATACCTAGTAGACTATCTCGACATGCAGGACATTGTAAAAGAAGAAATAGAAGCTGGCCTAGAAGTGACGAGAACGGTATTCAAGGATTATACTCCTAAAGGCATATGGATTCCTGAAATGGCTTTTTCAATGAAACTTATACCGATATGCAAGGACCTCGGTTTAGAATACACTATTCTGGATGACGAGAATCATTTAAAGGGGGCCGAGGGAGACAAGGTGGATCAATATAGACCATACATTCTATTAGACTCCACTAGTCGAAAACACATATTCGTATTCTTTAGAGATACTCACTTAAGTAATATATTGGGCTTTAAAAACAACTACATCAGTGAGATACATGCATGGCGCAGTGCCTATGAATACAGTTATCTCGTAATGAGCAAGTGGCTCGAAAGAAAGAACAAGCTTCTAGTAGTAGCCCTAGACGGGGAAAACTGGCTAATATTCTCCAAGAGTCCAGGATATACGGCATTCTTTTTCGATAAAATCATAGAGTATTTGGAGAGGCTGGACGCATCGGGCTACATTAAACAAGCGCATTTACGCGAAATCCTGGAAACACTACCTGTAAATAACGTAATTTACAATATTCCTACAAACTCCTGGCTAGGTACATTTAAGAAGTGGAACGGAGAAATCAAAGAACATAGGAATTACTGGATCAAATCCATGGAAGTATATGCTAAAATAAAGTGTTATGAAAACATGATTAGAGGTAAAGACGATAAAAGCACTCGTGCTCGATGGGCATTATGGCATGCACTAGATTCTGATTACTGGTGGGCTGAATTCTGGTATCCAAGCATAATAAGTACATGGCTCGAATACGCTGAGAAAATAGTGTCTAGTGAAATAAGTAAAGTGAAAATATCAAATATACATGTCAAAAGCGAACTGTATGAAGGAGCTACATGTGACATAGGAGTAGAAATTGAAAACAAATTAGAAAGAGAAGTATATTTAACGCTAAAAATAAGTGGTTTAGACATAAAGACACTAGATGAGAGTAAGACTGTGGTAATAAAGCCGAATAGTTCTCAAATTGTAGATCTCAGGATACAACCACTTCGTAAAGGACACCAATACCTGGCAGTTAGTGTGTTGTCAAATGACTACATTTTAGCTAGTAAAAGTATACTGGTAGAAGTTAAACCCTACTCTACTAAATGATTATCTTAAAAATTATTTTACTCCAACGTAGTGTTTTACACTCATTTCTCTCTTCTCGCGTGGTTCCATTTTAACTCTATCGATGAACATCACTGCTATGCCTTGGAATATGCTTTGCAAGCCTTTTTCTGTCCTAGCATAACTATGTAGTGGAGATATCCATACTTCCATCCTTCTACTAGATTCCAACACTATATCTGGATAGTTATCTGAGACTATTTTTACTTGATTAGAATAGTCTACTGTTTGTTCATGTATGCTATGAACCCCGCTCGCAACATACTCTACCCTATTATCTTTTACTACACGGTTTATTTTGGGTGCAATGTGGTATTCGTAACCTATGAGTGCTTCAAATGATTTATCTCCTATATTCTCGATAGTGTAATCTACTTGATATCCATAATTCAATGGTTTAACCACTTTCTCCGCGAATACCTGTATTTTTTGGCCTTCTTGATAGTATCCACCGAGATATCTCATTACAATGTTTTCTCCGTTTAAGAAAGCTCTATATCTCCCGAGAGCTAGATCACTTTTATCTATGAAAGGTTTATTGTTAATCCAATCATTGAGACTTGTGCTTGTATCCCATAGATGTAGTCTTAAACTAACTCTCCTATACCAGTCTGGTTGAAACGACGAGTAGTCAATGTATGGTTCAGGATACCTAGTCATAGTATCCTGTACATTGTGTTCGAATCCAGGGACTTTTACATCGTATTCGAAAAGTGTACCGCCATCATCTGGTTTAAAGTAGAGGTTTATATTGGGGGTTTCCACTATTACTTCCTTGTAGTCATCATAGTCGAAATCCTGCTTTTTAATAACCATTTTCTTTTCACCATAATAATTTATGGTTTCCTCAGCTATTCTCTCGGCTATGATGTAGTGTTCGTAAATTGCTTGTCTCAGGCTAGATAAATATATTCCTCCAAATAACCCGTGCCAGTATACATCGTTACATTGAGCTAGATAGTAGTGTCTCCACGCTTCACTATTATACTGAGGTATTTGTGTAAGCTTCCACCTGACATATAGCATTTTCTTGTGCATATTGTTGCTTTCACTGTATTTTATTAGGAAGTTTTTGATGTATCCGCGACTCCACTCAAGCATTTTATCGTAACTGCCTGGAGGCAGATAGATTAATCCACGAGCCTTATATTTCACCAGGTATTGGCTCGGATGAATGGTTATGATGTTATCTCTATTTTCTTCTAGTAAATAGAGAAATCTCTCAAGCCATTCCATGGACCTCCGCGGGTCCATCCATTCACCGAATTTCTCGGCATCACTACCCCATACTATTATTTTCTCGCCAGTGGTATCTCCTCGACTCAGCATGTAGTTTAATACTGATGAAGGCTCTGCCCAAGGTAATTTATATCTTAACACTGTGTCTATGAAGAATAGTTTTACTCTGTAGCCATCTTCCTCTGTTATCCATACATATGTATTATCATCTGTAGCCTTGCCAATGTTGTGTAGTAGTGAATCATCTACAAATACGTACTCAATACCGTTTCTTGCCAGTGGAACAGGAAGTGTTGTTTCCCAAACTCGTTCAGGTAGCCATAGTCCACGTGGTCTAAAACCAGATATCTTCTCGAAGAACTCCATGTATTCCTTTACCTGGTTTACCCTATCCTCACTTGGTAGTAATGGTAGTATTGATTCACCAATAGTACCAGCTAGGAATTCAATTGTACCCAGATCTCCTAGTTTAAATAATTCATTCAACCAGCTTTGATAATACTCGTACATGTAGAGTAGTAGTGGGCCACTCAAGTGTACTGTGAACTTTATATCAGCATGCTTCTTGAAGACTTCTAATAGTAGTTTATAACTATTTTCATATATTCTCTCCCATACCCATTTAGATTGACCGGTTGGTTGATGAAAATGTAATACAAAGATAAAGTTGATTTTATTCATGTGGTCACCTGTTTTAAAATCACTATATTCTATTGAGAAATTGTTTAAGAGTCTTTTTTAACTCGTCCTTGATGAACTCTATATCATGTCTTACCTTTAGTAAATTGTCTATTTCAATAACCAAGTCTTCTAGGAAAAATGTATTTTTCAGCCATAACTGTATATCCCCTTTATTCAAATGATAGTTTAATGAATCCAGCGGGACCTTATCTAGTAGATCAATGAATTCACTTATGCTATGAGCTGATAAACCTGTGTATTCGCCCCACGCTCTATAGAAATGAAATGCTTTATCACTTGAAACTCTCAGTTTACTTAATACTGTACCACGTTTATTCATGATTTCTAACGATACAAGGTAGCTCAGTATGGATACTGCTTGCATAAATAATGCATAGGCTGTCGAAGCATTCTTGTAAGGTGAGAAGTAACTGTGTACTTCTTCTATGCTCCCGAATTTTGTAGCCATGTAATACAAATGATCACTTATTGTTAACAACTTCCATAGTTTGGTTATTGTAGGATTATCTAATGCTTTAACATAGGGTCTTAAACTTAATAATACTGTGAATGCATGTTTCTGCATGTTGTTGCCTAACCATGCACTGATATCTCTTTCATCAGCCCAACTTATAGTAGACCATGGTGGAACATCTATCACATCTCGTGCAGGATATTTTTCCACAACTTCACTTGGTGTAGAAAACCCTAGATTACTGTATTTTAATATTTCACCCGGTAACCAGCGTAAGAACTCGTGTATGCCTGTTTCAGGCCAGTGGTGTTCACCAAAAGTTTCATAATCCATAGCAATGAATAAGACATCGCCCGGTGTATTAGATAGCCATGAAGCATACTTATCTGCTGTTAACGGATATTGATCCCATTTCCTATCACTAAATCTAAATCCAACATCATCGCTTAACCTATAGTTTCTCACTAATACCTTTATATCACAGCCATAAGCTCTATAGACATAGTTAGAACTTCTCCAGCCTAGAACCCAATCCACTCCTTCAGTTAACACAACACGATATCCTAATTTATGGAATAGACAAGCTATATCGTTATTAAATGTAAACTCGGTGTTTTCTATCGAGACCGGCTCTACATTAAATAGTTCTTTAATGATCCTCCTGTGTTCGTATATCTGTTCGCGGAGTTCCTCGAAGTCTGGTAGAGGCATGAGAGCAGCCATACTATGATAATATGTTTGTTCAACTAGTTCAACAAAGCCCGTTTCAACTAATTTACTAAATGAATCTATTATTCGAGGTGCCCACCTCTGCGCTTGCTCCAGGAACACGCCGCTAATAGAATAACTTACTTTGAACTTTCTAGGCAAATCTTTGTACTTATTGATGTTTTCGAGAATAATGTTATTTGCTGGGAGATAACACTTGTTTACCGCTCTCTCCATGACGAGTTTATTTAGTCCACTATCAAAAATAGCATCTTCGAGATCTTCGTGTTCTAATCTACCTTTAAGACTTTTCTCAAGTAGTTTGCTTATGATTTCCCTATCTAGTCTATAAGGTTGATGAACTTCAAACATGAATACAATATCGGGCAATAGTACACACCCTTACTATATTGTTACATCAATGCTTATAAGATGTGAATACGTCAAAGTCAATATAGGTATTGGAAACCATAATGGCCTATAATTTAACTCGTAGTCCAACTCGTAAAGCGCTCTTTCAATAACCCATGGATAAAGATACCTTCTGAATGCTTCCCTGAAAGGCTTATTGTAATTGAATAAATCCACGCTTACTCTATCTTTTAGAGTAGTCTGATTGTACTCTGAGATCATTGCATCAACATGTTTCTTAACCCAAAGCCATAAATCTAGGTTTTTATCTTCGGCTAGCTTTCTACATGCATTTGCAATATATTCTTCCCATGATCCACCGAGACTAGTGTTTAGTGAATGCATAGAGTAAGTTACTATAGCTAGGTAATTAAACGACTGTATCATTGAAGCGAGATCTCTTATTAAAGGTTCTTTAGCAAATTTCTCTACACCTCTCCGTGCTGGCTCACCTTCAAAATCTGTTATTATAAAATCTTTCATTTCAGGAAGATAGATCATTTGGCCCAAGTGGAGATCTTGGTGTATTCTCCCTTTATAGGTATTCTCCATCTCCTCAACTATACTGAGCGCGGTGTTTATACTATTCCTTACTTTAATAGAATCGAGTTCATTAATCCAATAATACAGGTCTTCTTCAATCTCTTTGCGTAATCCAACAAGATCACTTGAAATGAGCTTCTCTGCACTTCGTAGTACACTATTATATCTATTTTCAATCCTACTAGTCCACTCTTTGATATCGCTACGAGTTATCTCCTCTAAACCGAAAAATTCCCTTGAATACTCCGAGTTCAGCTTGATATGCATTTCACCTATAATCCTGCCTAGCTTCAAAGCATGGTCTAGTAAGAGATAGTCATCTACATTAGAGCTCCTTGTATACTCAGTGTTGAGATATTCTTTGAGTTTAAGGTAAAATGGATATCCACCGTCAAATCCTCTACCTATAAACCCGGTTACTATAGATAGATGCATTTCTCCTTGATTAGTCCATGTAGAATACACCCTGTAGAGTACGGGTATATTGAAGAATCCTTTACTCCATAGTCTACTCATCATTAATGGCTCTATGTTTTCCCGTAAAAGCAGTCTATACCCCTTAACTACTAGCGATGAGCTATTTTCTAGTGTTATTTTACCTAGTACATTAGTTGTATCTAATGTTAATGGCTCTCCAAGCACAAATCTACCGTCTATACTGGTATATTTTCTACTCAATATACTATCTCGAAGACTATCTAGTAGTTTAAAGTAGTGTGGGGAGTATTCTGCTTCGACATATACATTGGAATTGATTTCTACATATAGATTCCTTTCAAGTAACCGTGTGTTTAAATCAGACTTATTGATTCTAATGCAGGGTATGTAGTAGTTGTTATAGCTATCATTGAAAAATACTATGAACCCTTCTTTGCCTTCAAGTAACTTCTCTATCTTAATATCAGATCTCGATATCCTTCTCTTAATCCACCACCTTGTTCTAGGTAAATAATCTAGTAGTATTTCTACAAGCGTTTCCTCATCTATACTCACTAAAACTCGCCAAAACACTAAGTATCTTTTCAATGTAGTTTAATAAGTCATCAATACTTCTAATCAAACCTTTTTCAATTAAGTCATAAAGGTATATATCTCCAATAGCATTCTTTATCCACATTGAAATATAACCACGCTTGAAATGCTCTTCTAGGATTTCTCTGGGTAAAATGTCATATTTTACAATTACATATAATTGAAGATAGTTTCCAAATGATAATGGAATAACTTGATTACTACCAAGATCTGTAACAATATACCTACTAACACTGGTTTCACGAGCTTTCAATAAACTGTTAACAAAGCTCATACCTAGTTCAGTGACTCTATAAGTATTAGTATCTATTTTTTCAACTAACCTCTCTTTCTCGAGAATCCTCAAATACTTGTGGAGAGTAGAAGACTTAAGACCGAGTTTAACAGCTACTTCAGGAACTCTGATAACTCCCTCTTCAGCTACTGTGAGAACTTTATAAGCTTTTAAATTAACCATTTCTAACGCCAATGCCTAGATCATATGTAGATATTTAATCACTTATTATCTTCGCGAGTTCTTCTCTAAGAATCTTTATACGGTTTAATATTTCCTCTATAAATCCAAAACTTCTATACGGTGCAGCCATTTCTTCGGCTTTCATTAATGCTTCTAATGATTGCTTAATTTTAGGTTTATCCATATTATTTAATGCGATTTTTAATTCATCTAGAACATTTAACAACATTTTTGCTTCGGAAGAGAAGTATCTATAGGGTTTAACACGTCTCTCGATTTCATCTATTTCTAATAGAGCTTTCTCAACGCTCATGTTCTCCACCACACTTTACTATTTTATATTGTGCATGTGATATAAATATGTTTTAGAATAGCTATTCCGTTGAGGATTACTCGTAATCATTAGCTATTATTACTAATTGCTCAAAAAGCCTCCTTTAATACTGTGAATCGAGAAAAGACGCTATTTTACTTATATCACCATCCACTACTAGCCTATACTGGCCCGTAGTGACATCTATTTCATAGAGTCGAAGATAGTCTATTTCACCTCTAATATTAGAGTATTCGAAAAGAACCTCTATGGCCGATTTAGTATTGGTTAATACATCAGTTATATAGTCACTAGTTACATCTATAATGAGTGTTTTATCTTTTTCGACTTGCAATAAAACTATTACATGGTCACCTATATTCTTGAAGCTTAATAATGAAATATATAATGGGTATTCTTTTCCATGTATATATCTCATATAGTACTTTATCATGGCATACACTAATATGGCGTGATCTTCACAGTCACCTTGTTTTAATTCAATCGTTAAACTAGGAGATTGAACGTAGTTCTTACCATGTAATACCCCGAAAGATCTAATGTATATTTTATCATCTATACTTACAGTTTTCACATCGACTATATAGGGGACATAAGCATCATCTGCATATTTTATGTTTTCTCTCACCCATGAATATATTTCTATAATAGACTTTATCAAGTCGTCTTCATCTATATCTATTTTTTCCAATATACTCGCAGTTGCATTGATCTCTTCTTCGCTTAAAACACGTGGAAACGAGCGCTCTAATAAAACAAAGGATGAAACAATATCTCTTAGTGTCGAGACAGATACGTTGAGATCACTGTATGCTCTCAACACATTATCGTATTTATTTTGTAAATTTATAATTACCTTGTCTCTTTCTGAGATCTCTGATTCATAATACCAACTAGTTGCAACGAGAAGTATAATTAAGCCCACTACAATGTAGATTAACGCAATGACTAGTCTTTTATGGGGTTCATCTATGTAAATACGTTTATACATGTAAACACCCTTTGATTCTAAAATACATTTAGTTATAACGTATTATAAGGTTGTTCTGAAAGTGAATACTATGAGGCTTAATCGAAAGGATAATCAAAGAAAACAATTAATTCGTAGAGATGCTCTACGAGTAGAATGAAACAAAAGTACCAAGTAGAGCATAACTAGGATATCTCGTCTGTATCGAGTGGTAAATCAGTGGATGTTGATTCTTTAGGTGATTGCTTCACGGTCTCCATAGACGACTTAGCTTGTATGGTTTTTACCCTTCTTGGCTTAAATCCAGCTTTTTCTAGTTTCATTCTTAATTCTATTATTTCTCTAAACGTGCTTTTTACTATTGACGCTAAATCATCCATGTGATCAAGTACTTCATTGACATATTGTTTGGGTATTTTGATTACTATGTTATCGCCTCTTAATGGGTCTTGAAATACTTCGATTTTATCCCTGAACAGTGGATGTGATTGTAATGCGTCTCTTACCATGGCGTAGAATCCAAACATATCTATGGTCATAGTTGTTCCATCTGGAAATAGTACACGCCACCATAGTTTACTAAGCCTTTTCATTCCTGTTCCGGGATAAAGTCTAATGCCATAATCGGAAGCGGTAACGACGAGCTCGTATTCTAATGGTATAGGTAAATCTTCTTCTTTATTCCTTAAATCCTCGAGATTAACTGGCTCCTCGTATGGTGAATTCCATAAATTAAATCCATCTATGATGAGAAAATTCTTTAACTTGGCGAATCTTAACGCATCACTACTAAACCCGCTACACGTAGCGTATCCTGGGTTCAACCCCAGACTTCTACATATCTCGTACCATAATACTACCTCACTCTTCGAGACAACCTGATCTGGGTTACATGAAGATTTCAACCCAATTCTAACTAGTCTAAGTGGATCCTGGAGTAATATATCAATAGTGATTGATGTATCTCTGAATTTAATCTTGTAGTCTCTTTGCACAATATACCCTAGTTTCTTGAGTAATTCTGCAACGTTTCTAGTGTAATTAGCGAAATCAGCATCTATGT
>OFGS01000324.1_pt1 | contig 9923 bp, 9 predicted proteins | sample 1521851 | NCBI WGS metagenome assembly OFGS01 (sample SAMEA3142070, study PRJEB24117) | hot springs metagenome
GCCTTTGATCGCCTTGTAATTCTATTCTACCCTCATCTTCTCTAAATGTACCGCCAGTTGCGAGTTTTGTTTTAAAGAACTTGGCTAAGCGCTTTAATAAGTCCTTATCACGTGGAAATCCATCTATGGCGGTTACTGCTTTACCGCAATTCCTGAAATCTACTCTTATTTTTATTAACGGTTGTTCTAATAATAGTCTCTCGCATATCTCTGGAGGCATACCACCGCATTCTGAAGTAGACATGTCTCTTTACATCACCATTATTTTTAATACATAATTACCTTTAAAAGACTTTAAGACATTGTGTTATATAGATAAATCAATTACAGGTGTTTTCAATGAAATATAAGTGTGGAAGATGCGGCTATGTATTTACTCTTGAAGAAATGACTAGAACTTATGATAAAATGATTAGATGTCCTCGATGCACATATGAAATAATATACAAAGTCGCGAAGATATATAGAATTACCAGGGCATATTAATTATTCATTTAAAGCTTTTCTTCGCTAAGTATAATCCAGATACTTCTATTAGCAACTTAGCTGCTAATACGCTTGTTTCACCATTAACATCTACTAGTGGATTAACCTCTACAACATCTACTCCAATTACACTAGTAGATTTTTCAAATAATTCTCTCAATATTGACAATAATACATAGTGACTTAATCCAAATGGTTCGGGATTAGAAACTCCTGGAGCTATCGAGGGATCAAATACATCCATATCTATACTAATATAAACTCTACCTAGATCCTCTAATTTAATGTTTTTAAATGCTTCTAGTACATTGATTACCTTTATATTATCTCTACTTGACACATACTCGTATTCATCTCTACTATAGGCTCTTGAACCTATATGAATAACATTTACACCTTCATCGAGAAGTCTCCTAAGAAACGTTGCATGGTTTAATTTGGAACCAAGATATTCACTACGAGCATCTAAATGTGCGTCAAAGATTACTAATTCATCTATTTTGTCTTTAATTACTTCTACTACTGGATACGTTATTAAGTGTTCTCCGCCTAGTACAAGAAGTAAACCACTATGTTCTTCAATAATGTTTCTCATTACTAGTTTTATTTTCTCGAGAGAACCTTCAATGTCTCCAGGCGGCAAAATCACATCTCCATAATCTTTGAACCCGATATCTTCGAGAAAGATACCAGTAAATAGGCTATATAACTCTATATTACATGCACTATCTCTAATTCTCTGAGGTGCAAATCTACTGCCAGGCTTATAGGACCCTGTATAATCCATTGGAATACCCACTACTCCTAGAGGTGATTTATCATTTTCTAAACATGCAAATGTTTGCTTGAATAATTGTGTTCTCCACGCCATTTATTACTTCACCCATTATACTGCATCGAGGGAATATTCATTATGTTTATGTTTTAAAAGAATATTATTATGAACCATTTTAACCACATATTAAACAACTAGGCCTAGAACCAATTAAATAACCCAGTTTAATACTAAGAAAAGGATAAAAAAGAACAGGAATCAATAAACCCTGGTTCAACGGTATTAAAGAAGTAATTTAGCGAATAGCCTTAATAACCTTTAAGGATAAAAACTAACACTTAACATATATAAAAAGAATATTACGAAGATATCTCTATTTAGTAAATTGAGGCCATTACTATGACAGGACAAAAAGATATCTATGACAAGATATCAGAGATCTCAAGGAAGAGAGGAATATTCTGGCCATCATTTGAAATATATGGCGGTGTAGCTGGTTTCTACGATTTTGGACCAGTAGGTACATTGTTAAAAAGGAATATAATGAATCAATGGCTATTGTATTTCGTATACTCACAGGACAACATTATTGAAATAGATACACCAATAGTAAATCCCAGGATAATTTTCAGAGCTAGTGGTCACGAAGAACACTTCACAGATCCCGTATTAGAGTGTTCTAAGTGTAGTAGAATATATAGAGCAGATCACTTGATAAAAGAACTACTAGGATTAAACATTGAAGGATGGAGTTTAACAGAAATAAATTCCCTTGTAAAAGAAAAAAACCTGAAATGCCCCGAGTGTAGTGGTGAATTTAAACCAGCATTCAACACACTATTACTCTTCTCCACGCAGATTGGTCCATACAAAGGTGAGCAAGCATATCTTAGACCCGAGAATGCTCAGGGAATGTTCATTAACTTTCCATACCTACTAAAGATAACTGGCGATAAACTACCACTAGGCATAGCACAAATAGGAAAAGTTACTAGAAATGAAATTTCGCCTAGACAAAGTCTCTTAAGATTAAGAGAATTCACTATTATGGAAGTAGAGTTTTTCTTCGACCCAGAAGAAGCAACTAAAGAAGTAAACAACATATTAGGTGATTTAGAAAACGAGAAACTCCTAGTAGTAACTGCCGAGATGAGAAGGAAGAATATCGAAGAACCAGTAAAGTTTACTGTAAAAGAACTAATAGAGAAAAATATTACGGAAACACCGTGGTTAGCTTACTGGATGGGTATTGGTAATAGATTTATTAAGAGTCTCGGTATACCGGTAGATAAAACTAGGTTTCTCGAGAAACTACAACACGAGAGAGCACACTATGCTGCTCAAGCATTTGACCAAGAGATTTATACTTCACGATATGGATGGGTAGAGGTTGCAGGCTATGCTTATAGAACAAGCTATGATATAGAAAGACATGCACAGTTTAGTAATAGTGATTTCACGTACTTTAAGAAATACACGGAACCAGTTACCGTAATCGTGAAAAAAGCATACCCTAATCCCCAATCAATAAAGAAACTAGTAGATTCATCTAAACTACCAAGTATTATGAAAAAACTTGCAGAGCTTGAACCAACAAACTTATACGCAGAACTCGAATCCAAAGGATACGTAGAAATTGAAGGAGAAAAATTACCTCAAGAATGCTTCTTTGTCAAGGAATCAGAAGAGAAAATACATGGTAAGAGAATATATCCTCACGTAGTTGAACCTTCATACGGCTTGGAGAGACTAGTATACGTTATACTGGAATATTCCTACTTAGAGAGAGATGAAAAGAACGTTCTTAAACTACCAGCATATATAGCTCCATATCACGTAGCAGTATTTCCACTACTTGTAAGCAAGAAAACAGAACACTTAAAAATGATAGAGATCTCCAAGAAAATCTACAAAGAACTCGTAAAATACGGGTTTAAAGTATACTATGATGAGGAAGGTAGCATTGGTAGAAGATATGCAAGAGCGGACGAGATCGGTATACCCTATGCAATCACAATAGATTATCAAACAATCGAAGACAATACAGTGACAGTGAGAGACAGGGATACAACGACCCAAGTAAGGATAAAAATAGATGACCTTCCAGTATACTTATTCAAAAAGACCTATCAACAATAACTATATATAACCAAAAACACTAGATGAATATAGTGGTGCTAATTAAATGAGCACTGAAAAACAAGAAAAAACTAGAAGTAGTAAAGCTGAGGATATTTTAAAACTAGTTTCAATAATTCCACAAGCCTCTGAGCTTCGCAGTGAAAAGAAAATTCTCCACGAGAAAAGAATACGTATAAGATTCAACCGTGAATTAGATAAACCAATAGCAAAAATTCCAGTAAACATAGCTAATGAACTAGGTATAAAGAATGGCGACTTAATTGAAATAATTGTAGCTGGTAAAAAGAAAACAATTTTCACGGTAGAAATCGTGGAATCCAGCGAAAACCACGTACTAGTATATCCAGTTGAACTAGAGAAACAAGGCATATCGGATAATAGTATAGCTACAATTAGAAAGGCTAGGATATAATGTCATCAATAGACATATACGATTTATTCTACTCAATAAAGAAACTCGTAGAAGACTGTGAAGAAGCCATAAAAGAAGGTAAACTAGCTCTTTCAACAAGTAATCTTGATTCTGCAGCCCGCTTTCTTACATTAACTAATAGAATAGCCTCATCCTCGAAGACTACTCTACTAGCAGCGAAAAATATAATAACTGAAAGTCGGGAAGAAACACGACTCGTAAAGTATGTTAGTGTGTATTATAGAGCACTCGTATTAATGAGTATACCATATCTACAGCTAATCTTAAGAGACATGAGTAAATTATTGAACGAGCATGGACAAGGCGATAAAGCAGTGGAGGCGTCTAGGCTTCTTGAATTTTTCAATGAAACACTTAATACTCTAAGATCTTAACTAAAACCCCCTTTACAAACCTTGAATTAATATCTACAATCTTAACTATTCCACGGCGGCCATTAACACTCCTAGTATATCGACCTTTATTTACAAAGACTACGGGACCGTGATATACTGGATACCCGTAGGTTTTATTCTCTTCTTCAACGAGGAAAACCTCTATTCTACTACCTAATAGTGTTCTCTTAGATACTAAATTATACTTGTCTATAGTCTTCTTTAGTTTTCCTATGATATCTCGGTAATCCCTAATATTTTCTTTTAGGTTTTCAAATCCTGTTGCAGGTAGATTAATGAACTTGTAAAATGTTATTTTCTCTACTTTTGCTTTCCACAACTGGTCTAGTTTGCTCAACATTTCAGCATATATTTCCCTAGTAGCTGTTGGTGATCCATACATGAGGTATATGTATGGTCTAATACCGTTCTCACTTAGTATTTTACATGCTTTAATTACTTGTTCGAATGTTATGGGCTTGCCGAGTACTCTGTCATTAAACCAATCTGTACAAGTTTCGAGACCTATATGTATAGTTGTATTCTTTAAATAACTTCCCAGGACCTTACCAACCTCCTCTGTAACTAAACATGCTTTGATATTTTCAATCATTACTACGGCTTTCTTCTTCGTCAAAATGTTCAGTGAGTATATTTCATTCAACAATCCTATAATTGCATCTATATTTGGGGGCGGATAACATGGATCCGTCAATGGACCATTAACCAAGTCTTCCCTAGAATAATCCAAGAAGTCAGGTGCACTGAGTACTATTCTACGTGCACCATGAGATATCAACTCCTCTACTTCCTCGACAATAGATTTTATGCTTCTACTTCTAGGTGCTCCAAACATATAGGGTACACTGCAGAAACCGCATCCAGGAGGTATATTTACTGGACACTCTAATCTATCAATAAGTCTTCTACTTCTACATTTAAGGCAATTAATACAGTTTAAAGCCTTGAGTAGTGGTCTATTAAAATTACTACAACCCCTCACAACTTCCACGTAAAACCTGTATATTTGAGGATATTCAAAAGCTTCCTCGATTCTAGTCCATGGTTTTATTTGTGAAAGTAGTTCTTTGGGCGTATATACGTGCCTAGATGTTAATTTCACTACGCCACTAGGATCCCTATATGCTAGTGCGGGTATTTCATTTGTATCAAAATCATTATTGATATACTGTAATAATTTATTTAATGGAATTTCTGCTTCACCGACTATAACGTAATCTACTGGTAGATTATCGAGTAATCTATTGTAATCAAAGCTAATGGGGCCTCCTATAACTATTCTACCTTTAAATCCTCTTTGCTTTACTAAATTAACGAATCTACTTAGAGCACTGTAATCACTGCTCATAGCTGAAACTAAAACGAGATCACTATGAAGAATATCCTGTAGTCTACTCAGTGCTTTTTCATAGGGGTAGAGAGAAACCTCGCCATATTTCTCGGCAATACCAGCTACTATACGTGGCCCTGCTCCGACAACATCGAAAGTAGAATACCGTTTACCAGTGGCCCTCGCTAATACATCGATCACACTTATTTTCAAAATACAACCCCTACATAATAAATAGTAGTGACATAGCCTCTATTGAATGTATGTTCTAGAAATATTAGGTATATATTTTAAACTTCAATGCACTCTAACACACGTTCCAAGGCTCTAAAAATTAGTTTTACAACCTCGTATTTTAATATGTCTATGCATTGCATTCATTATGTTCTTAATTAATACTTTTAAAGTAGTTCATATAATCGTCCATCTTTTAAAATGTAATCCCTATGTGTTGGTAACTTTTCGTATAGGTCTGTCGTGGTCATTATTATCGTTATATTCCTCTCCTTGTTGATCTTTTCGAGTAGTTCGTGGACTAGTCTAGTGTTCTCGTCATCTAAGCTGGTTGTCGGCTCATCTGCCAATATTATTCTGGGATTATTTACAAGTGCTCTTATAATAGCAACTCGTTGTCTCTCACCACCACTTAGTGTAGTTGGAAACCTATATGCTAGGTATTTTAGATCAAAGTAATCGAGTAGTTCTAGTGCTCTCTTCTTCCTCCTAAATTTATTTACGCCCAGTAAAGCCAGTGGTAGTTCTATGTTTTCTATTACTGTCAACGTTGGAATTAAGTTAAAAAATTGAAATATAAAACCTATTCCCTTTAACCTAATATATGACTTCTCATCATCATTTAATTCACTAGCATCTCTACCTAGTATCTTTATTCTACCTCTATCAAGAGGTTCTAGTAAACCTATGATTTTAAGTAGAGTTGTTTTACCAACACCTGATTTACCTCTTATAGAGATAAATTCGCCTTCTTCAACACGTAGATTAATGCCTTTTAGAACAGAGTTGACGTTATAGTTCTTCCATACGTCTATGAGTTCGACGATCGTAGTAGTCGTCATTACTAATACCCATTATCCATTATATACTTCTACGAATTTGTTTGTATATATTTTGTTCAATACTTCTACTCGCCTTGGCCACTCTGCGGGTAAATCAACACTGTAACCACTGTGTAGAACATATCCATTATCATACATTAAACTATACACATATAGTACTCTCGGTTTAGGATCCCCTTTAGTCAAGTATTGCAATCCTTGAAGAACATCTACTTTTAATCTAAAATAGTCTCTTAGAATACCAGTTGATTTAACATCTCCCGCAATAACATCACTAGATACTTTCGATAACCATTCAGCAGCCCGATATTCTTGGATATTATACTGCCAGAAGTAACCTAGATACTCTTCATGTAAATGTATAGATGCATGAAGAGTATAAATACTAATAGCTATCGTAGAAACAACGATTACAAAAACCAATAGTACTCGGTATATCCTTGTATTTTTTAATTCTACGTATATCTCGTGGAGAGCGTATCCAGCTAGTATTGAGAAAGGTATACAAATGAAATTTATAATTCTATATGCTAGTGTTAAACCAAGTGGTGAACCACTAAACACAGCATATGCTTCAAGCCCTAGCAATACTGTGAGCCAAAATATCAAAGTCATTTTATTTTCTTCTAATTTTACTATTATTTTTCTAATTCCCAGCACTACTATTGGAGATAATACTATGAATGGAGCCATGTAGATAATGTAGTATACCGGTAGAACTGGTGCACCTACTACAATAGAAATCCTCGTTGAAATCAAAGCCAATGCAGTTAATATAATTACTGTGATAGAGGACTCAATAAATCCCCTTAAACTTGTGTATTTATATGTTAATACAATGTACACTGCGGCCGTGAAGAACACTACCTCGTATGAGATAACTGAAATTACATCACTGAATCCTATAGTATATTTGAATCCCCTAATAGCAAACAACATATAGTATAAGACTGCGGCCACCAGTAGTATTGAAAAGAATATAAAGTCATATGTATCGGTTTCAATACCTTTCTTAACTCTTATTACAATACGTGCTAGTATTATACTAGTTAAGACAAGCATTGTAACAATCGTCGATAAATGATGCGCTGTAACTAATGCTACTGCAACTAGTGTAAACAATAATATTGTCCTCCAATACCCTTTTCTAAATAGAAATAATGAAATTAATAAAATGTAGAGTGGATTAGCATATGTCTCCTTAGTAACACCCGCAGTGAAGAATGAGTATGGATATACTGTTGCGAGTATAAGGGATGCTATTAATGCAACTTCATGACTACTTAAAACCCTGTATACCAGTGCGTAGAAGATTACTATTGTTAGCGAGCCGGCTAGTGGTATACCTATGGACATTGCCTCCATGGAATCTACTCCAGTTAAATATGATAATATAATACCATAGAAACTGTTGGCGGGCCAGTAAGAGTTATATCCATCAAGTAAATTACTTTCTAGGTTTATCGGAGTATACTTAACAATTACCTCGCTATTCCTAATAGGACTCCATGCATCTATGGAAAAAGGCATACCTGTAATTAATGTAGGATACAATCTAATAACAAGTGCAATGAGAAATACTATAGTTAAATAAAAATACTTCTTCATAGACTATACCTCTGAGTAAACTATACCTAGTAGAACTAACAATGCTATAAGAAACAGGTTTAATAATACGACTAGTGGATCAACATGAAATACTATGGTATGCGTTAGTGCGGTTAGATAATGATAATCTTGTATCAATATTAATGCAAATACAGTTAGTAAGATGCCTACAATAGATGCTATTAACAACCATGGTATTAATTTAAATAAGAGATCAATCTTTAATATTCTTCTAGGTACACCGAGAGACCGAAGTATACTCAACTCAACTCTGTGTTGAACTATTAATGTCTTTAAAGCTATAACTATACTTATACTAGCAAACACGAAAACTATAGTGGAGTATACGACTAGTATTTCCCTCGTTAAACCATGTTTTTCAAGATATTTTTCCATGGATTTAAATGACAACTCAACGCCTATATCCTCTACTTTATGATGCGTAGTGGTAATAGGTAGCGGTATTCTAAGTATCCTCCATACATTGTCCTGATCACTTGATTTAGGAGCAGTTTCATTGGAGACCACTCGTAGTATTATACTTGGATCTACTATTTTCCTGTTAATTCTTACTCTAATAAATGAGACATATTCATAGTCTACTCCCCTTAGCCATTGACCAATATGTAGTGGTGCTATGATCTCATCGTCTAGAGGAGTATTTGACATAAATACTCCTTTTACTACTAGCTCAATGTACTGGTCTACTACTACACCTAGAACAATGACCCTATCACCAGGCTTTAAATTAAGTCTCTTAGCAATACCTCGTCCAACTATTACGTGGTTTAAGTCATGTAGTGTAAAGAATCCCCCTTCACTGACCTCAATGTTATTTATTTTAATAAACTCATCAAGTATTACTCCTCTCAAGAATAACGTTTTATCGTCAATTATACAGGGAACTATTACTTCGGGGCTGACGGCTACTATGCCTTCAACCCCCTTCAATATTCCAATTAATTGCAGTGGAATTAATCCTGTGAATGGCGCCATACTCCTGCGATTATAAATCACTACTATATTTTCGTCTTCACCTAGATATGCCGCGAATCCTTTATAGAAGCTCACTAGACTTAAAGCTGTTATTGAGAATAACATTGATACTAATAGCGTTATAGTAAAGAGATATAGGATAGATTTCTTTTTTAAATATCTATATTCTCTGAGGCCCTTGATCATGGCTGTTCCTCCACGTATTTGATTTCTAAGCTAATAGCTGGGCGCATGGATCCCAACGTCGAAAAGAACAGTGTTAACAAGGCTACTTCAAGTGCCTGTCCAGGTTTTAGGAACCCAGTTATCTCTAAGCCTGGTTTTATCCAATTGAATATTGTTGTAGCTACTTGTACCCCTACTACCCCGAGCGATGTTCCTATAATAGAACCCAGTATAGCTATGATAGCAGTATAGAGAAGAACGAGTATCATTAATTGTCTTCTACGTGCACCTAGAGTACCTAATATTGTTAATTCATAGTTTGATTCAACTAGTAGTCTAAGAGTCACTATGTAAGATGATGCAGCTACGATGATATAGATGAATATAGATAATATGCTCAGAAACCTGGTTATCTCAATATTTATTTCTCTAATGAAGATCACGGGTTGCTGCACTCTTAATATTCTGACCTCATTTGGCAATGATTGCTTAACACTATCATAGACCTCTTCTACTT
>OFGS01000325.1_pt1 | contig 9914 bp, 10 predicted proteins | sample 1521851 | NCBI WGS metagenome assembly OFGS01 (sample SAMEA3142070, study PRJEB24117) | hot springs metagenome
GCTTTTAATTCTACTTTCATTTAAATCGTTTATAGCTCTTATGAGAGCTTTTGTAATGTCTGTTCCGCCAGCGCTTTTAATTCTCGCTATATATTCGAATACTCTAATTACACTATTCAACTTTGGATTCTTTTCTACTTTCATTAGAGCATGAGGCTGACCATCGAAGAATCTCACATAGAAATCTCTCCGGCTTTTAATAGCCTTTATGTATAATGCAAGTGCTACAGCCTTAGCCCACAATATCTTCTCTCCTTCCATACTACCGCTCTTATCTAGGAGAATGTATAAGGAGCCCGTAGATTCCTGTATAGCTTTACTATACAATAATAATCGACCTTGAACCAATTTCGAGAAGAAAATATCTGTATCGTAGAGTAGGTTTATGGGAGCCAGTCTCTCAATATCCATGCCTAGTTCATAGCCTAATTTCTCTCCTCGCCTGTGAGATCTATATTTACGTGAAGGAGTTATTTCCCAGTACTTAATTCCCTCGAGAACCTTAAGTATATTCTTGATATCTGTATCTCTCGCTAATCTAAGTAATTCGAGTGCGTAGTCTTCAAGGTAGAATATACTGAGAACTCCTGGCTCGAATCCTTCGAGTACTAGTTTTATTTTGGAAACATCTTGTAGTTCACTATATGTCTCAATTGCCGCATTTCTAATTTCAACCTGTAAATTACTTAGTTGACTTGCAGTATTATTTGCAGTATTATCTAATCGAAGACCATATTCACTTATATTCTTCTCGTATAGTTTACTTAGAAGTACCGCTGATGTGATTGTCGCCATGAATGGATCTAGTATTGTCTTAGCTCTAATCCTAGATCCTATGGGAGGATCGATGAGTGTTTTAACTATTGATATGCAGATTTTACATTGTGAATCTTCATCTACTATGGGTGCTGGTAAATACAGTGCATAATAAGCATCTATAGCTATTATTCTAGGAATATCTGTTCTTTGAGACAAAAGAATCTTAGCTAATCTAATTATCTTATCTCCCCTGTAATTAATAGTGGGATTAGAATAGTCTATTCCTTTTAATACTCCTCTATTGAGATCTATCATAGTAATAACCTTTTCTTGATGTCGTCAATTAAGTTTTCTAATTCACTTAGCACGTCTTGAGCACGTTTCTTTACATGTTCATCTACACTTGAATCTATGATTCTCTTGATTCTATCTCTCGCTTTTTCGAATCCCCTTAAATACTCTAGTAGTCTTGGATCAAATTCTTGTGTTCTAAGTAAAAAGGCCTTTACTTCTCTAATATTATTCATTATTTCACGTAATTCATCTAGTATTTTCTCATGTGTTTGTAGTTCTTCTATAAGGGTAATGTATACCTTCTCTTCTTCCTCCTTGTCTCTGGGTGCTATGTACTTTAAGACAAATAAGTCTTCTTCGAAAGCAAATGTTCTATTATTATAGAGAGCATGTGCAGCTATAACTTTGAGTGCTTTACCTTTTCTTCTATCTGTTAAATGTATTCCTTGGTCTTCTAGGACAGCATATAGTTTAACAAGGGATCGCTTTATTCTCGATAAATCTATGTTATTCAATATATATGAATTCAATGTTTTTAAATCCTCTACTGAGAGTATTGGTTGAGATGCTCTATATCCTTCTTTCTCAATTCTCCAAGCTGTATCAAGTAGTTCAAGCCATTTATCTTCACTTATTGGTTTAACAAAATGTCTTAGTAGAAATCTATCGTAGAGGGCTTGATATTCAGGGTCTTCGGGCACAGTATTACTGGCCGATATCATTGTCCATAATGGTACTACTATCTCGTTGTATCCATCATATATTATCCTCTCGTTTAAAACAGTGAGTAGAGTGTTCAATATAGCAGAACTAGCATTAAATATCTCGTCTAAAAACACTATCTCTGCTTCCGGTAACTTATTTCGCGTTATACGCGTATACTTACCCTGTCTCAAAGCATTTATATCTATCGGTCCTAGTAATTCATCCGGTTCAGTATATCTTGTAAGTAGGTATTTAAAGAACCTTGCTTTGAGTAAGTCGGCTGCTCTCCTAGCGAGAGCAGACTTGGCTGTTCCGGGCTCCCCGATCAAGATAACGTGTTCAGATGTTAATAGTCCAAGTAATAGTACGAGGACTTCTTCGCTTCTAGCAACAAAGGGCTTTTCGAGTTCTTCCTTAAATCTCCTAATTAGCCTACTATACTCGTATTGATACAAGTTTATTCCCTCAGTGGAGTAACTCTTCTTCACTCTTCAGTTGAAGCCAGGTATCATCACTAGAAGTAATAAACGCCGACAACCTAATATTTTCTACAAGAGGTGCTTAATGACAGTGTTCACGTGGAACTGTTACGTGTTAGTCTTGGAGTTAAAGATCGAGACACGATTAGAGATTAGTAGGAGAATACTCTTGCTCGATCCCGGCGTATACCTGTATATAGGGTCTTATAGGAATCGTGGAGGGGTTTTGAGTAGAATTATTAGGCATTTATCTAGGGTTAAGAAGCCCCGGTGGCATATAGATAAGTTAACATTGAATCCACATGTGGAAATACTTGGATTCTACTTGGTTAAATCGGAGTGTAGTGATTGTGAGGGGGAAATAACTAGATTATTATCAACGAGCCTGGAGTATATACCTGGCTTTGGATGCAGTGATAAACCTGCCCATAAATCTCACTTGTTTAAATGTAGGAGTCCACTAGGTTGTAATAGTATTGTCTATAGTCTACTTGAAGACTCTCGCTGCCTAGTTGACATAGTATACGTTGACTCAGTAGATAATAATGGATGAATCTTCAATCTAGTATAAAAGTTTATTAACCTATATCTAGCTATATGCTAGCGTCTAATTAGAGTTGAGTTCGAATGAGTTTAAATCCGAAACAAGAGAAATATGGAGGTTCTAGGCCTCCTATCAATGTAATTGACTTAAAGCCGGGAATGGAGAACGTAACAGTAAGAGTAAGAGTACTCGATGTAGGGGAAACAAGAAGCATTGAAACGAAGAAAGGCACTAGAACAATAAGTAATGCCGTGATTGGAGATAGTAGTGGTAGAGTTGAAGCAACATTATGGGGAGATAAAGCCGGTTCATTGAAAACAGGCGACGTAGTAGAAATAAATGGAGCATGGATATCAGAGTTTAAAGGTAAAGTACAGTTGAATATCGGCAAGAATACTAATATTATACCATTACCAAGTGAAAGCTTACCAGAGCATATTCCTGAAACAAGACCTCGTGGAACAGGCAGAAGTCAAGTAGGTAGAGAACCTCCGAGGAGGGGGCATCTACGTAGAAAAAGCATAGAGGAGTAATTAGTATGAGTAGTGAAGAGGATCTTAGAGGAAAAGTGAATAGCGATATACTGGGCAGGTATATAAATGTAAAAGAGAGTAAGCCAGTAAGACAAGGAGAATTCATTGGAGTAGAGGAAAACAAATTCTATGTTGAACTCGGTGAGGAAACAATATATGAATTGTCTCCACTAGCGTACTATATTTGGGCACTCTGCGATGGAGACCATACCATAGAACAAATAGCTCAAGACATATCGGTAAATGCAAGCGTGGAATTAAGCGAAGTAATAGAACCATTAGTAATAGTACTTGATGAAATGAAAAAAGCAGGTCTCGTCGAGTATTAGAATACAATTAACCATATGAATAACACTTAATACGGCTTTTACTCTACATATACCCTAGGGGATGACCGGAGACTCCAATACCGATAGAATGGAGAAACTCCACCCCTAGGGGACTCCCTTATTATTCGTAAATCCTCATACTCATCAATAATCCTTCAATCAAGAACACTATAAAGGCTACTATTGAAATTACTAATGCAAGTATTCTCTCCATGTTTAACCCATACAAATAAATTACAAATCCCTGTCCGATCGTAAAGCCTAGAAAAAGCATTGAATATATAATGAAGCGCGGAAACAATTTTCTACCAATAAGCACGAAACCCTCTATACTCCTAATCTCCTTAACTCTGTATCCATCACTATCTTCTACTATTAACCCCTGTTCAATTAGTTTCTTGACATGATAGTGAACAGTGCTAACAGGTAGGTTTAGTGCTCTAGCAATATCTCTTATACTAACAGGCTTACTTGTCTTAACCATGTAGAAATATATTCTCTTAGCGGTCTTACTGAAGCTCCACGCCATTTACATTCCCCGATTTAGTAATTACGCATAGTGCATATAGGGATTCTACGTACAAGGTTTTGGACATACTGTACAATCCTTAGTATTATAACGAACAATCGCAATATTATACTTGGTGATATAAGTGAACAAGTATACTTTAATAGCATTATCAATAATTGCCTTGACAATAGGCACTATGATACCGATTACACTAAACCTGTTCATATACAATTCAACTAAATACCCTACTCCTCTCCCAGTAGTCATCGATGTAAAACTACCAAGTAAATACCTGGTTGAATTAAAAGACGTAAAGACTTTCAGAGATTACAGTGAATTAAAGAACTTTCTAATAGAAGTATCTCGTCTAAGAGAAGGCCTTAATGAACTACTCTACCGAATAAGTGATCCATATTACTATGAATCACCGGTTCTCGATCTCGCTGAGAGAGGAACTCCGACTCCAGCATCGGGCACGCCTAAATCAGATAGCGGCGAGTCTACTAGTTACTCGAAAACAAATATACAAGTGGAAGGGGTTGATGAATTAGACATTGTTAAGACTAATGGCCGGATAATCGCCATAAGTACGGGCAACAAAATATACATAGTTGATCCACGAAATAGAAGGGTTCTTAGTACTATACGAATAATCGATGTTATACAGGTTGAATACAGTGTTTTTGCTGGATTATATCTAGTTAATGATACTTTAATAACAGTTGCTACTAGTCGATCTTCGCCGGTGCACACCTCGTGGAGATCTCCGAGCATGGGTTTTACTGGAGATCAATTGTCGACATTCATAAACATATTTAATATTAGTAATCCGGAAACACCAGCACTCATACTTAATATGACGGTTACAGGTGAATTACTTAGTTCTAGGCTTGCAAGTAGATATATGTATACAGTAATTCAGCAAACCGCAAAAGCGGAGAGCATTCCAATGGTTAATAATGAACCTATTGAACCAGGAAATATAGTACTTGTTGATCCGACTCCCGATACGTATACTACAATGTTAATACTAGATATAGAGGAGTTAAAGTATAGTGCTGTATCATTCCTCACGGATAGAAGTAGTTGGATGTACATGTCCCATAATAGACTATATGTAGCGTCTACAATAAGAGCAGACATATATGAAGCATACATTATAACACTAGAACTACTAGCTAACTACCTCCCATCTGAACAAAGAAAAGGCGCTCTGGAGGCTCTCAGTGAAAGGAACATTGTGGAGGCCTATGATATTATAAACAAATACTTGAAACAACTGGATGAAAACGAACTAGAGAACATTCGCCTAGAAGTCAAAAACAACTTAAATAACATTCTAGGCGGAAAAGAATACCACGAAGTAACAAGATTCTACGTATTCGACTTCAATGGAATAGACATATTCTACAAAGGCTTCTTCGATGTGCATGGAAACTTACTATACCAATGTTCAATGGAGGAAATGAATGACTACTTCCTAGTAGCTACAACATCTTTAAAGATTACATATGATGTAGTGTTATCGAAATATAAGTATAGAGAGCCATTCGGATTCATTACAATATATGAATGTACAGGCATAAAATGCAAATATATATATATACCGGTGGGCGGAAGAGAAGTAGAGTCAAATATCTTCATAAACGTATTTATTGAAACATCTGAAATGACAGGTAATAATCTATACATTATACGATTAACAGACCTTAGTATTGCAAGCAATATAACTGGATTAGCACCAGGAGAGAGAATTTACGCGGCTAGACTAGTAAAGAACATATTCTTCCTTGTAACATTTAGACAAGTAGATCCACTATTTGCCATTGATGTGGGTAACCCTGAAAATCCAATAGTCCTTGGATATCTTAAAATGCCTGGTTTCAGTGAATATTTACATCCAATAGATGTGGATAGATTACTAGGTATAGGACTCGAAGAACAGAGTGTTCTCAAAATCACTTTATTCAATGTCACTGATCCAACTAAAATGAACATTATATCAGAGGTAAAAGTAGAGAATACATGGAGCCCTGTACTATACGATCACCATGCTTTCCAACTAGACGAATACTATAATAGAATATACATCCCGATACATGCACATTATCAATACACCGGGGGAGTTATTGCTTTAAAATACAATAATAACGAGATAAGATTCGAGAAAATACTGTTCCATGATAATGCGATCAGAACAATCTATATGGATGGAGAAGTCTATACGATATCAATGAACCTAGTTAAAATATATGATAGAGAAAGCTTGGATCAAGTAAGCGAAATAGTACTGCCATGACAAATAATTGTTATTTCAATTACCCGAAAACATTACAAGGAGAAAATTGAAAGATATAAACTGCTTAATTAACCATTTTTAAATCGGCTTATCTAAGTCTTCATCTCTCCGTTTACCAATCTACCCATATACTTGTTAATGGAGCATAAACCCGTGGAGAGGGACCGAGGTATACAGAGCCAAATATACTCTGCTTCTATTTTGCAGGGGAAACCAGTTGAAGCCATTATCTCGGCTATTTCTCTACAATTCATTCCAGGTACAAAAACACTATCCACAATAGCATGTATTAACTCGTATCCCCTTATACGTAGCCTATTCTTTACGTTTTCTAATAACCACTTAGCCGTGGATGTGACTATTTCGTGTCCACTTATTGATCCGAAAATAGAGTTCCTATATCCCAGGTATCCGAATCCACATACTAGTATCTGCTTAATGGCCTTGGATCTTGAATTATATAATTCTAGTTTCGTCTCGTTATATAGGTCTTTGTATTCTTTTCTAAGTTTTATTAATTTCTCGAGAACACTTGGTACAATGCCCCGTCTATCTATACAGACATAGTGTTGTGATTCAGGGGGATAAATTCTGTCCGCGCAGTGGCCGTTTACTGTCTCGCCGCTAACATTGTATTTGACTATGATGGATATAGACTATTGAAATCTACCTGGCATATGTTGAAATAGAGTCCAGGTCTTGGAGTGTATACGAAGCCGCCTCGATCTCTACGTATAAGTTCCATTAATGGTCTCCATGGCTCTACTCTACCAGTATCCTTCATTACAATGTATTTCCTTGCCCTGGCTTCAAGTGCTTCAATTGTTGTTAATACTTTGCCTATTGTAGCGTGGTTTAAGAACCGTATAGGGGTATAAGATAACCTACTCCATAATACGAGGCCGTAATGGTCTACTGGTATAATTTCATTATCTATCCACAATGTATTCTCCAGTAAACTTGGAAATAACATATCTATCCATTGTTTATCAACGAAACCTGTATAGAGTACATGTATTTTCTCCCCGAGCAATAGATCCGGGGTATCGATGAGGCCGCCCTTGTAGACTCTATTATTCCATAATTTGACAACTACGCTATCTGGTTCTCTACTTAGATCATTTATTCGTACACCATTACGATAAAACTCCAGTATTGCATATTTGAATGAAGGTTCTTCGTAGTCTACTGATGCGTTGTCTCCTAGGACAAGCCTACCATTATCCAGGATATATTTCGCCGATGGCATGTATCCATGCCTCCACAATGACTCGACCAAAGGATCTGGATAAGTGTTAACAGGTATACCGAAACCATGTTTCAATGCATTTACATGGATCTTCTTCACGGTATTATAACTTCTTGCCTTGTAGACTATTATAGTTGTTTTACTAGTATAGTGAAGAGGTTGAAACCATTCTTCAAGCCATGCATCTAGTACTTCGGTATTGTTTAACATGTCTTCTAGTATATTTCCTGGATTAACTAATGGTTTAATATAACCATAGTATAACAAGTCATATACATAATTGTGTAATTCTCCTTTCCCATCAACTAGAACGAACACTGTATTATCATTTGTTTTTACATCGAGAAGATAGCATTTCAAGCATAATACACCATGAAATGAAAACAAGCAAATTTTAGTTTCTAGTCTTAGATATTAGTTTCCTAAATAAGTGTACTATGATTGGTTCCAGTGGATCAGTGAACTCTACATCACTATATAGGGATAGTGTACAACCTAGATCCTGGAACATATCTATCCATAGTTTCCTCTCGTTTTCAGGTAGTTTATTAATAATCTTGATAATTCTACTGTACTCCCTTAATGCGACCACTCTATAAGAAGGCGTTGTTCTCCCCATGGAATATCAACCAGGTTTTTTTTTTTAACGGAGCTAGTAGTGAACCCGTCTTCATATAGGGGTGCTTAAATAACTTTACTATGAGGTACTTTGAATTATACTTCTCCAGGTATAATATAATGTCGATTACGTGGTGATGATAGTTTCCACCACTAGGCTTATAGTATCCATTCTTACACACAGTATTAAACAATACTATTCTAAACCCTTTATTCTTCAATCTGTGTATAAGCCCTGTTACTCTACTCATAGAATTTAAGTCACTATGGTCTTCTTTAAACCAGAAATACGGGGTTTTAATAGCTAATAGTCCTGGTTTTTTGTTTTCGAGTAGATCTTGGAGTTTTACAATTAAATCATTTGTTTTGAAACATCTTGAAACAAGGATGCTCTCTATGTTTCCACTATAAATCCTAGTATACTTTGCTATCTCATAGGGGTTTAAGCCACCGCAATCTCTATTTACTAAGATATACACTGTTGAAAATTTGCTATTATAAGCTATGATTCTATGAAAAACTTTATCAACTAATTTCTCGTTACCATAGAATTCTATAGTTGTATTCCAAGGCTTCGTCGAGAGAATTTTGTCTATAAGTTGTATTCTCGTTATCGGGTACAAGACACCCTTTTCAACTAGTAAGAGAATAAAATGTGGAGAGTTAATTGAAACTATTATTAACTATGTGCCCTGCCCACTAGTTCACTTATATTCTTGTATCCGAGTAATTTAATCCAGTTTCCCAACCCATTGGTAACTTCTCTAACAATATTTCTGTTTTTGAGAAAACAGCTACCTATTTGTATTGCCCTTGCGCCTGCAAGAATGTATTCTGCTGCATCTTTCCAGCTGCATATTCCGCCGCATCCAATGATATCCGCTTTGTATTCCCTGTATGCATCGTATACTATTCTCACTGCTATTGGTTTTATAACTGGTCCTGAAAGACCGCCATATTTGTTCGATAATATATGTTTCATTGAGTATATGTCTATAGCCATTGCTCTAATAGTATTTATTAATGTAACTGTTTTACTTCCTGCTTCAAGTGCTCGTCCAATTGATTCCAGTATTCTATCACATAATCCTAGTTTAGCTATTACTGGTATCTTTACTACTGAGACTATATCTCTAACTATACTGTATACTAGGGCTGGATCACTGCCTATATCTAAACCATGCCCTTTTACATGTGGACAACTCAGATTTAATTCTATTGCATCGCCACCAGATTCTTCGACTATTACAGCTAATTTAATGAATTCCTCAATACTGTTTCCACCAATACTTACAATTACTGGTTTTCTATGTTGTTTAGTACTTTGAATCATTACTGGAATATATTCTGCACCTGGATTAGCTAATCCAACAGCATTTATGAAGTTTCCATATTCAAGCTCAACAATTATGGGTGGTTGATAACCTTCTCGAGGTTTCAATGTAAATGTTTTCGTGACTATTGCTGAAAATCCTGCTTCAACCAGTATATTCACGTGTTCGGGCTCAGATCCGAGTATACCACTGGCATTCATAACAGGGTGTTCTAGATGTATTCCCGCTATACTAGTATTGAGTGGATTTATCATATACAT
>OFGS01000326.1_pt1 | contig 9892 bp, 15 predicted proteins | sample 1521851 | NCBI WGS metagenome assembly OFGS01 (sample SAMEA3142070, study PRJEB24117) | hot springs metagenome
GTTGTATATCTCATATGTCTAGCGATGAAAGATGGCAAGACATGTGGAAGTACGGCGTTTCGGGTGCGGAAGGACGAGAAAGGGCTTGTTGTTGAGTGTGTTGACTGCAAGACGGAACATGAGGTGAGAAATTGACGTGACAAAATACGGTTCAAAGAAAACACAAGTGGACGGACACACATTCGACAGCAAGGCAGAAGCACGCTACTACGAGCAGCTGAAATGGCTACTTGAACACAAGGAAATTAAGTCGTTTAGACTCCAGCCGCGATATACGCTGTTGGAGTCATTCAAGAAAAACGGCAAGACGTTCAGAAAGATTGAGTACATCGCCGATTTTGAAGTGAAACATTTAGACAACAGTATCGAAGTTGTTGACGTGAAAGGTTATGAAACGCCCGTTTTCGCACTCAAGCGTAAACTGTTTGAAAAACTGTATCCCGATCACAAGTTGAGTATCGTGACGTACAACAAAACACACGGATGGATTGAGTTGGACAAGCTTAAAAAGATACGGAAGAAGGTGAAAAAGAATGAGTAGGTTCACAAGTGTATCACCGTATCGACAATGGGATGTTCGGTTCGGGACACGCCCACACGGAATAGATACAACGGTACGGACGTATCAGCTGACACCCGATCAGCTGGAACGACTGCGGAACGGAGAAAATCTCGATGATATTCTGAAAGATTGCAAGAATGTGAAGGAGGAGAAAAATATGGCTAACAAAAAAAATGACCTAACGGTTGAGGAATATGTTGAAATGTACAAAAAGGGCATGAATGATGCGGAGATTGCACAAGAAAAAGGTATTACTAACCAACAGCTTTATTCTTGGAAATACTTCAGAAAAGGGCACATAAAGAGGCTTTTGGAGCAAGACAAAGCAGAACGAAACGAAGCAATTGAACAGACTCAACAAGAGGTTGCAGCGACTGCTGTTGAAACGGAATCTGAAAGACAAGAATCGACTGTCACAGAGGGAATTGACGACAAAGGCATCGAACGGCTCAAGCGTGAAGTGATCCACGCGCACAAGCTGTTGACAGAGAAAGAGCAGGAATGCGAAGAAAAACAACACATGCTCGATGAAGTTTTAACACGTAATGAAGAACTGCACAAGGAAGTGCTCGTGCTGGAAAGTGAGATTGCGAGATTGAAAGAGCTTGTGCAAGAGTTGACAAATCGAAATGAGCGTTACTCTGATACGACATTTGAAAATGAACGTGAATTGCGTGCCTTACGTATGTATGCGCTACACAAGTTACAAAAGGACGTGTATGGTGCGTGAAGCGCGGAAAAAGAAAACGAAAAGGTTATCTGTTGTTTCGAGTCGAGGACGGACAAAAGGTTTGGTTATACGAGGAATTGCAGAAATGTGAATTGAACAGTCGTATCAGAAAGGGATGGAAAGTGGTACAGTGAAGCCGGAATACGCAAAATCAAACGTGGTAGGGAAACGATTGCTTTCCTTGCCCGTCAAATTGCAAGGTAAGGTCCGGACATAAAAAAAGACCGGACTTCTCCCGGCGTTCACTACATTTATTATAGCATGGGAGTGGTCCGATGGAGGAACTTTTAAAAGAATATAAGCAAACGTTGAAACAAACCAAAAAACTACTTGAACGTGCGCCAGAACAAGATAAAAAAATCATCCGTCAAATGATTGTCGACCTTGAATTCGTTATCGAGTGGCTCACGACCGGACGACGACCTGGTCACAAAAGAGGCATCGAGCGACGCGCAGCTTATCAACGTGAGAAACTGTTCGACCCGTTGTTGATGCAGAAATATTTTCGTTCAACGGAACCAATTTATGAATGGGACGATCACAACAAGGAAAGCATCATCGTGAGCTGGGATCAGGAACGCATTGAGGACGCTTTGTCGGTGCTCACCGAACGAGAACGAGAAGTGTATCTCATGTCGCGAGGATATTGCTTAACATATAGCGAAATTGCGAATTATCTTTGTATCTCATCGAGTAGTGTCCAAACGATGATTGAGCGCGCTGAAAGAAAAATAAAAAAACGCATAAAAGAAAGCCTCTTCTGCCTTTGCGGGTGAAGAGGCTTTTTTTGTCGTGTAAATGCCACTAATAAGTAGAACGACGATTTCCTCCTTTCATGAGTGCCTAGTCATATGCTAGGCGCTTATTTTATGTATGGGGTGATGAGGATGTATAAGTTATGTGACCATTTGTCAGATGATGAAATAAAAAAATTAAAGGCGAAGAAGAAAAAAGATAAATTGTCCATGCGTGAAGTAATGGAGTTAATGGGCGTTCGCCGAGACACGTACAAGCGAGTGCGTGGGGCGATTCGTAGAAAGTGAGGGGAAGAGTTTTGGTTAATATCCCTTTTTGGTGTGTGTTGCTTATCATTTTGGCTGTCGGGCTAGCTATTGATTATTTGGTTTTTCATTTTTTTGACAAAGGGAGTTTGGATTTTGTAACACCTGTCATATGTTTAGTTATTTTTCTTGTCACAATTTTTCTAGTTATCGGATTAGCGTTGGGGAAATATGTGTTTTAAGTAAAAATCGTGCGAATGAGGAGGTAGGTGAGATGTAGATGCGAAAGTTGACAGAAAAGCAAAAACGGTTTGCCGATTACTACATCGAACTTGGTAACGCAGAAGAGGCGGCGAAAAGGGCTGGATATAGCGCTAGAGGTAATACAACGAAGCTACTACAAAATACTACAATTAGAGAGTACATCCAGCAACGATTGGCTGAAAAAGACAAAGAGCGCATCGCCTCGCAAGATGAGATACTAGCGTTTTTAACAAAAGTGCTTCGTGGCGAGGAAACAGAACAAATACCGATGGCGGGAAAAGACTTTTTTGAATTAGTGGAAAATACTCCGAATATTAAAGATCGTATCAAAGCCGCTGAACTTCTTGGAAAACGATTTGCAATGTGGACCGAGCGCCAGCAAATCGATGCGAATTTTGGTGTTCAAATTATCGACGATGTTGGTGGGACTGATGAAGAAGATTAGGCTTTCCGAAGTATTTACGCCGACATTCCAAAAAGTGTGGGCGTTGGTCAAAGAACAGCGTTATTTGCGATATGTGTTGAAAGGTGGCCGCGCTAGCGCGAAATCTACACATATTGCGATGATGGTGCTGCTGCTAGTGATGCGGTATCCGATTACAGCACTTGTTGTACGTAGAGTCGGGAACACGCTCGCTGATTCGGTGTTGGAACAGTTGAAAGAAGCGATGGAAATACTAGGTGTCACCGAGTATTTTCAAATCACCGTGAACCCAATGCGGATCACATATTTACCGCGAGGAAACCGCATTTTGTTCCGCGGCGCGGACGACCCACAAAAAATCAAGTCGATTAAAGCATCGAAATTTCCGCTAGCGATTATGTGGATTGAGGAGCTTGCTGAATTTAAGACAGAAGAAGAAGTGTCCGTTATCGAAAAGTCTGTGCTGCGCGGAGAGCTCCCAGAAGGATTGCGGTACACGTTTTTTTACAGCTATAACCCGCCGAAACGGAAACAATCGTGGGTCAACCAAAAATACGAAACGCAGTTTCTTCCTGAAAACACGTTTGTGCATCACTCGACGTATTTGGACAATCCGTTTTTGTCAAAAGACTTCATCGAAGAAGCCGAACACACGAAGCGAACGAATGAGATGAAGTACCGCCATGAATACCTCGGTGAGCCGATAGGAAGTGGCGTTGTGCCGTTTGATAATTTAGTATTTCGGACGATTACGGATGAGGAGATGAAACAATTTGATAACATCCGCCAGGGAATTGACTGGGGTTATGGTGTGGATCCGTTTGCGTTTGTGCGTTGGCACTATGATAAAACACGGCGAATCATCTATGCCATCGATGAAATTTATGGTGTAAAGTTGTCGAATCGCGAAGCAGCTGAAAAAATCAAAGCAAAAAACTATCATCTCGAACCGATTATTGCGGATAGTGCCGAACCGAAATCGGTGGATGAGATGAAGAAAGAACACGGCATACCACGAATCAAAGGCGCTAAGAAGGGGCCGGGAAGCGTGGAGTATGGGGAGAAATGGCTCGATGATTTAGAAGCGATTGTCATTGATCCAAAACGTACACCGAATATTGCGCGGGAATTTGAGTCGATTGACTATCAGGTGGACGCAGACGGCAATCCAAAGCCACGTTTAGAGGAAAAGAACGACCATACGATCTCAGCAACTCGGTACGCGTTTGAAGATGATATGAAACGTCCATCCGTATCGATATTGAAATAGGAGGTGATCGCATGCTGATTGAGGATTTATTTAGAGCCCCCTGGCATGAGCGAGCATTGGCGGAGTTGGCCAAAGGAATGATGACTGACGAACAGCTTTTGGCGGCGATAGTGAAAGACTGGGAAACAAGCGAAAAACGCAAGCTCATGGTGCTTGGTGAACGATACTATCGCACAAAAATGGATATTGAGAAGAAAAATCAAGATATCACGTGGCGTTCGAATCAAAAGCTGGCTCATGATTTTGTGAAGAAGCTTGTCAATCAGAAAGTCGGATACTTGCTTTCGAAGGAGCCGACGATTGCTACCGAGAATGTACAGTATCGCAAACTCATGAAAGACATGTTCGATAAACGGCTGTTGAAAACCATTAAAAACCTTGGTAAAGAAGCGATCAATAAAGGGATCGCTTTTTTGTATGTGTACATTGACGAAAAGGGAGAGCTGGCATTTAAAAAGATTCCGAGCGAACAAATTATTCCGTTTTGGAAAGATAACGATCATGAAGAGATTGTGTCATTTATTCGCATATATGAAGAAGTGGTATACACGAACACACAAAAGCAAAAACAAAAGAAAGTGGAGTATCACCATCCGAAAGGAATTAAATATTACGTTCTGCAAGCTGACTCACTCGTTCCAGACGTATTGGCAGGGGTGGAAACAAACTATCATTTTACGATTAACGGACAGCCGTATTTGTGGGAGCGTATTCCACTCATCCCATTTAAGTACAATGAGGAAGAGCAGCCACTTATCGACTGTATCAAGTCGTTGATTGATGACTACAATTTACAAGCTTCAGTGAACGCAGATCTGTTGGCCGATATCCCAAATTTCATTTACAAGCTTGTGAACTACGGAGGAACAGACCTGCAAGAATTTTTAAATGATTTGAACCGATATCGCGCGGTGAAGTTAGACGAAAACGGCGATGTAGATAAGCTACAAGCCGATTTGCAGACAGATGCAGTCGAAAAAGAATTATTGCGCATTCGCAAGGCCATCTATGAATTCGGACGTGGCGTCGATACGCAGGATGAGAATTTGGGGAATGCAAGTGGGGTGGCGCTGAGATACCGATACTCTGACTTGGATATGGATTGCAATATTCTTGAAACCGAATTCCAATCTAGCCTTGAGCAATTGATTTGGTTTATCGACCAGTATTTACTCATGACTGGGAAAGGCGATTTTACGAATGAGCCGATTTCAATTATCTTCAATCGTGACATTATTATCAACGAGTCCGAGGTAATCGCCAATTGTCAGGCGTCGGTTGGTATTCTTGATGACCAAACGATTCGCGAAAATCATCCGTGGTATACCGAGCAAGTGGAAGAACGATTGAAGAAGCAGCAGGAACAAGAACAGATGTATAACGGCTATCAAGGTGTGTTCCAAAAACAACAGAAAGATGGGAACATGAATGAATAGTCGGCAGTATTGGGAACAACGTTCGACGCAAAGAGAACAGGAAGCGCAGCTGATTGTCGAGAAGTATTTGGCGCAGATGAAGCAACGGCTCAAAGAAGCACAGCGCGATATTTTGAAGCAGATTGAAGCCTTTTACGCTCGGTATGCGAAAGATAATCAAATTTCTCTACATGAAGCAAGGAAGCTACTAACGTCACAAGAAATAGAGGCGTTTAAAGAAATTGACCTTGCTCGGTTTCGCGCGATGGCGCTTGAAGGGAATTCGCAATATGAAAATCTATTGAATGAGATCAGCTATCGCGTTCGAATTTCGCGATTAGAGATGCTTTTGGCGCAAATAGAAATGACGATGCTGCATTTATACGGCGGTAAAAATGGCTTACAAGACTACGTTTATACGGGGCTTGTCGATGTATACCAAAATTCGTACTATCACTTTATGTACGACTTTGCGATGGCTGGTATACCTGCCAATGCGCAAATTCTTGACGACAGCACGATGCGTGAAGTGATGTCGTATAACTGGAGTGGGAAAGAATTTTCCGAGCGAATTTGGGGACATGAACAAGAAACGATGCAGAACATTCGAAAGTCGCTCGAACAAAGCTTTATCATTGGTCGTTCCATCGACAAAACAGCGAAAGAAATCGTTAAAGTGACGGATGTGGCATACTCGCGCGCTGAAGCGTTGGTCAGGACGGAAGCGTGTTTCTTTCACAATTTGGCTGCGCAAAACAGCTATCGCGATGCAGGGATGGAGAAATACGAGATTTTAGCCACGCTCGATATGCGAACATCGGATATTTGTAGATATCAAGATGGCAAGGTTTATAACGTCAAAGATTATAAGCCAGGCACGAATGCTCCGCCATTTCATGTCCGTTGCCGAACGACGACGATTCCGTATTTTGACGAATCGGAATACACACACGGCGAAAAACGCCAGTCGATGAATGGGTTGGTGGATTCTGTTTCGTATGAGGAATGGCATAAGAAGACGGTGTTAAGATAAACAGTTTCCCTCGTCTTTTTACTATTTGTAGACGTTAAAGAACAAAAGGGTTCGTGGCCGTAACCACGTTAAAAAACGTAACCAGAGGAGGAATACCATGAAACGCGAATTTCTTGAAAGTTTAGGTCTCGAAAAAGACGTCATTGACAAAATTATGGCTGAGCATGGGAAGTCGGTAGAGGCGCAAAAAGCGAAAGTAGACGATTTAAAAACAAGTCTCGACGACATGAAAAAGCAGCTAGAACAACGCGACAATGACTTAAAACAACTCAAGAAGCAAGCAGAAGGAAATGAAGAACTACAAACCAAGCTTGCTGACTTAGAGAAGCAATATAAGGACGAGAAGGCGGCATATGAAGCGAAAATCAAAGAAACGCAATTGAACAGCGCGATTAAACTCGCAATCAATGGAAAAGTGCATGATGCCGACCTAGTTGCATCGCTTCTTGACAAAAATACAATCGAACTCGATGAAAATGGAAACATCACAAAAGGACTGGAGGAGCAGTTAAAGACGCTGCAAGAAACCAAGTCCTTTTTATTTGTGCCTGAAAACAGCAATCAACCAAAAATTTCAGGTATTAAACCAGCTGAAGGCAGTCCGACTGGCGGTGAGTCAGAGGATCCGTTCTTGGCTGGATTTAATTCAATCTAATGGATACAGGAGGTAATGAGTAATGCCAATTAACTATGCGGAGAAATATGCGCCATATGTAGATGAACGTTTTAAAAAGCAATCTCTTTCGAATGGAGCTGTGAATCAAGACTTAGATTGGGTCGGAGTCGAAACGGTGAAAGTATTCTCGATTCCAACCGTTCCGATGCGTGATTACTCTTTAACAGGAATGAATCGATATGGCGTTCCTGAAGAATTACAAAACAGCGTACAAGAAATGAAAGTGACGCGCGACCGTGCGTTTACGTTTACCATCGACAACAAATCCAAGCAAGATACGATGGGCGTCATGGAAGCAGGGAAGGCGCTCGCCCGTCAGATTGACGAAGTTGTTGTTCCAGAGGTGGACATCTATCGTTTTTCAATTATTTGCGCAAACGCAGGCACAACAGCGACGGCGCCAATTACAAAAGACAATGCCTATGAAGCTTTCTTAGATGCAACAACAACGCTCACAGACTTGAAAGTGCCACTAGTTGGTCGTGTGGCGTATATCGGAGCGAATTTCTACAAGCAGATTCGTTTGGATCCATCTTTCATCAAGGCGTCTGATATTGCGCAAGATGCATTAATGAAAGGACAAGTTGGTCAAATTGATGGGATTCCGCTAATCACCGTTCCATCTTCGTATTTACCAGCGAATGTCGAATTTTTCATTACACATCCGATGGCGACAGTTGCGCCAATTAAATTAACAGACTATGTGACGCATGAAAACCCACCAGGCATTAACGGTACGCTTGTAGAAGGTCGTATTCGTTATGATGCTTTTGTATTCGAGAACAAAAAGAACGCCATTTACGTGCACAAAAAAGCGTAAGGGGTGACAAAAGATGAAGAAGTTTAAAAAAGGTGACGAAGTGTTAATCGCAACAAACGACGTACAAGAAGCTGCCTTTAAAAAAGCCGGATATGAAGAAGTGACGGAAGAGGAGAAAAAAGGAACGAAGAAAGCAACAGAAAAGGTAGCTGAATGACAATGACGGTGCTTGATATTGTCAAAGCCAAGCTGGACAATCCACCACCAGATGACCGTTTGGCTGTATACATTGACGAAGTAGGTCAAGCGATCAAAACGTTTTGTAATCGTGATGACATACCGGACGAGCTTCGGTATGTCCATGCGAACATGGTGGTCGATTTCATTGGTCTGAAGCAAAAAAATGCTCCCGATGCCGAACCGGCTGTTCAATCCATCAAAGAAGGGGACGTGCAAGTCACGTTTACGGCTCATGAAAAGAGCCAAGGAGAAACAGAAGTGGAAAGCATCGTTCATTCCTATAAGAGCGCGTTGTATAAGTTTCGTAAAATGAGGTGGTAGCATGTCGGTTCGTGACGTTTTTCTTAAAGCCAAATCCGCGGTGGAACGGCTGTATGATCGGACAGCTACCATCAAACGATATGAGGCGTATCAGAAACCGAACGGCGCCGATGGAATGCAATGGGTGACAAAGCATGAAAATGTGCCTTGTCGCCTTTCTTCTGTTGGCATGCAAACACTCAATAACGCATCGCAAGGCGATGTGAATTCCATTCAGTACGATGTAAAAGTTTTTTTGTCTAGCGACATCAACGTGCAAGCGGGAGATGTTTTTGTAATCGATGGAGTGCGCTACGAGTCAGCAAAAGAACCGTTTGTGTATGTCACCCATCAAGAAGTGCTATTAACTCGAAAGGATTACGCATAATGGGTTATGAATTTAGCGAAGTGCGGCTATTGAAGCAGCATTTAGTGGAGCTCAATAAAATCGCTCACCAAGTGCAAATGAAGGTAGCTCAACGCATTGCGCAGTTGGCCATCCGAAAGGTAAAAAAGCTAACCCCTGTTGATACAGGGAACTTACGAAACAACTGGAAGTATTATGTGGTGAGCAAGGGCGATACGATATATATTCACATTTACAATCAAGCTGAGTATGCGTCGTTTGTGGAAAATGGACATCGTATTGTGGTGGCTGGACAGACCGTCGGCTGGGTAGAAGGCCGGTTCATGTTGAAATTGACGATGAACGACATGCAAAAAATCGCTCCAAACATGTGGCAACGGGAGATGGAAAAGGAGATGAGGCGGATCTTTGGAGATTAAAACGCTCATCATTCAGCAAATCAAAGAGGTTTTCGGAAATGTCAAAGTATACGACGAAAAAGTCAAGCAGGGGCTTCAAACCCCTGCTTTTCTTGTACGTATGATTCAGTCTGAACAAGAACGAAAAGTCAAAGGGCAAGTGTGGCGGACGTATTCGTGGAATGTTGTGTATTTTCCACAATCAATGGAAGTTGATGCTGAGTGCGACAACGTGTTTGAAACGTTTCAAACAGAATTTCAGTATATCGCCAACAAATATCATGTGCATCGGTTAGAAGGAACGAAACAGGATGACGTGCTGGTGATTACATTTGATGTGTCGGCACGTCTGCAAGAAGTGACGGACGAAACAACAATGCAGACGTTAGGAGGTGTCTGGATTGGCAAAGCAGACTGAAAAACAAACTCGGTATGGGAAATCAGCCTTCATT
>OFGS01000327.1_pt1 | contig 9880 bp, 11 predicted proteins | sample 1521851 | NCBI WGS metagenome assembly OFGS01 (sample SAMEA3142070, study PRJEB24117) | hot springs metagenome
TAAAGCGCAAGCAAATGCCAGTCCGTAAATGATTGCACGTGCGCCATCACATCGTCGTTCACATATGGCGACTGCATGACAACTTTGCCAAACGTATGTGGATATGTCATCGCAGTAAGAAGCGAAATAGTGCCTGCGAGCGAATCGCCAACGAGAATGCGCGTTGTCCCCATTTGATATGTCGAAAAATGTTCATCAACGAGCGGCGCCAGTTCGTTCGCAAGAAAGCGCATGTACGCTTCGCGTTTTTTTCCGTTCGGATGATATTTCTCATAGCGATCTGACACGTTGCGATACGGCACGCCGATGACGACAGCACGTATGCCAAGCTCGTCGATGACGCGTCCGATTTTTCCGAACATAAAATAATCTTGTCCATCTTGTGCGATAATGACGAGATGTTTATAAAGCGGTGTGATAGGTTTTGAGCAATATACAGGTAACGATAGCTCCTCGTCTAAATGTTGGCTGTGAAGTTTTAACTCTTGCATGTTCTCCCATCCTTTTTCGACGTTGTTCGTTCTTATCGTACCACATTTCTGCATTTTTTGTCGTTGCGTGATATAATGAGAGAACGAGAGGAGGATGAGGAATGAAGCGCGTATCTAGTCAAGAAGTATATGAAAGAACGTTGCAACTATTAACGGAACGTGGTGTGACGATTCCAGCGATTGCTGAGATTGTATATGAAATGCAAAGTCCGTACAATAAAAATTTAACGATGGCAGAATGTATTGAAAGCGTAGAAAAAGTGTTACAAAAACGCGAAGTACAACATGCGATTTTAGTTGGTATTGAGCTTGATAAACTTGCAGAAAACGGCATGTTGTCACAGCCGCTTCAAACGATTGTCGAAACGGATGAAGGGCTGTTTGGCGTCGATGAAACGTTGGCATTAGGAGCGGTTCTCGGATACGGAAGCATTGCAGTGACAACGTTTGGACATCTTGACAAAAATAAAGTAGGAATCATTAAACAGCTTGATACGAAACGTGGCAAAGGTGTGCATACGTTTTTAGACGACTTAGTCGCAAGCGTTGCCGCAAGCGCCTCTGGTCGCCTTGCGCACAACTTGCGCGATGAGGAAGAAGCGGCATTAAATGCGTAAAAGAAGCCGTAAATCCGTATGGGTTTACGGCTTTTTTAGGGAAGAGATGTGAACATCACATGCAGGAAAATAGTCGATGTTGTCGAATAAAAACATCGAAACGATTGTATGCGAGGTGACTATATGTCCATTGACCACGATCGTCTGTTTAAAGAGTTGATCCAAACGTTTTTTGAGGAGTTTATTGTTCTCTTTTTCCCAGCCATGCACGAGCATATCGACTTTCACCATTTGTCGTTTCTATCCGAGGAGCTGTTTACCGATGTGACAGCAGGAGAAAAGTACCGCGTTGATTTGCTTGTCGAAACGAAGCTGAAAGGCGAAGACGGGCTTGTGATCGTGCATATCGAAAACCAAAGCTACGTTCAACCATCATTTCCAGAACGGATGTTTATTTATTTTAGCCGTTTGTTTGAAAAATACCGTAAAAACATTGTACCTATTGCTGTATTTAGCTACGATACGATCCGCGACGAACCATCGACATTTACCCTCCAATTTCCTTTTGGCCACGTGCTAGACTTTCGTTTCTTCACTGTCGAATTGCGCAAACAAAACTGGCGAAATTACGTTCGAAATGATAACCCTATTGCCGCTGCACTGCTAAGCAAAATGGGATATACTGAAAGTGAACGAGTAGAACTGAAAAAACAATTTTTACGTATGCTTGTCCGGTTGGAGTTAGACGAAGCGAAACAACGATTGCTGTTTGGCTTTTTTGAAACATATGTAAAATTATCCGATGAAGAAGAACGAAGACTACGAAGCGAGGTGAATGAAATGGAGACGAAAGAAAAAGACAAAGTGATGGAATTAATTATTTCGTATGAACAAAAGGCGTTAGAAAAGGGAAGAGAAGAAGGAGTGGAGCAAGGAATAAAACAAGGAATGAAGCGTCTTGTACAAACGATGGCGAAAAAAGGGATGAGCGTAAAAGATATTGCAAACGTTACGGATCTTTCGGAAGAAGAAGTAAAGCAGTTCGTAGAGAAAGAATGAGTGGGAAGCCCCCAAAAAGCTCTGGGGGCTATGTTGTTTCTTTTTGTTGTTTTAATAAATCGCGAATTTCTGTGAGCAGTTGTTGTTCTTTTGTGATCGTTGGTGCGGTTTGTTTCGTTTCTTCTTGTTTTTTGATTCGTTCGTGCACGTTGTTTAGCAGCTTAATAAATAGAAAAATCGAAAAAGCGATCAGGAAAAAGTCAACGACGGTTTGAATAAAAGCTCCGTATTTGACTTCTGCTTCACCGACTTTCCAAGATAATCCGCTAAAATCGACGCCACCTAAAATGAGACCAACAAGTGGCATAATGATGTCATTGACGAGGGAAGAAACGATTTTTCCAAATGCTCCACCGATGATGACCCCGACAGCTAAGTCGATGACGTTGCCTCGCACAGCAAATTTCTTAAATTCGTTCCACATCGGCACGCCTCCCGTTAAAATGATACAGCTAAAAGGCTTAAGTTTCCGTATTCGTATTCTCGGAATAAAACATGTGGCGAGCGATCGCCTGCTCCGTACGCAATCCAGTACGGTGCTAAATGTTCAGGTGTTGGAACGGCTTGTTTGGCATAAGGGGCTTTTTCTTCGTAGTAAAACACGTCTTCACTATGAGCGGATGACTGGGCAAGCAACCAATCATCGAAGGCAACAGCCCAAGAATCTGCTTTCGTCTGTTCCTCCCAACGAAGAGCCATTAAATTATGCACTGTACCACCGCTGCCGAGAATCATGACACCTTCGTCACGCAACGGACGTAACGCCTTACCAAGTTGAAAGAGCTGTTTTGGCGTCCACCACGGAACGACGGATGCTTGGACAATGGGAATGTTTGCTTCTGGAAATAGTCGGCTTAACAATACCCATGAACCGTGGTCAAGCCCCCGCGTCTCATCGATATGAACGATGGGGGAGACGTGTTTTAGATGTTGTTGAACGCGCTTTGCCCATTCGACTGAACCTTGTGCAGCATAGGTCACTTCATACAATTCACGTGGGAAGCCGGAAAAATCATAAATCATTTCATATGTTCCAGCGATTGATGAAACGGTCGGTTGGCGTGTTGTCCAATGTGCCGTAAAGACGACGATTGCTTTTGGATGAATGTGTTTTCCGAACGTTGTTAAAAACGATGTATATGCGTTGTCTTCAATAGCTAACATAGGTGATCCGTGCGCAAGAAATAAAGCTGTCATCATATTCCTCCTTTATTTTGTTCTTACTTTAACATATATCCGTCCTATTTGTCGATTTTTGCATGTGAGGCGCATAGTCGGGCAGTTGTGCATAACATGGCGATGAATATGAAAAAAGAGGTGAGAACATGTATTACTATCCGAATGTTGTGTATATGCCTGTGTATCCATATCCGATCATGCCTTATCCGTTTCCGCGAGAACATACGAAAGATTACGGACCGAACCCGTTTGTCGTACAAATAGAAGAAGCGACGAAACGAAACAACATGTTCCGTACAACGTTATGGACTGGACCTCATTTGCAAGTGACATTGATGAGCCTTCGTGTCGGAGAGGATATCGGTTTAGAAATGCATCGGGGTGTTGATCAATTTTTACGTATTGAACAAGGAGAAGGGATTGTGCGGATGGGCAAAAAGAAAAACGAATTGACGTTTGAAAGACGCGTGACGGATGGCTCTGCCATTTTTGTGCCTGCAGGAACGTGGCATAATGTGATCAACATAGGGAACGTTCCGCTTAAGCTGTACTCCATTTATGCGCCGCCACAACATCCAGCCGGCACCGTCCATCCGACAAAAGCCGATGCTCTTGCGGCACAATGATTGTTTCTTGGCGACGGGTTTTCGTATGAACAAAATACATGGCGAACGTAACGAACCTTTCGGAAGAAGTAAAAGTTGTTGAACACAATACAATAAAAAATAGTTGAAATTTTTTAAAAAATAAGGTACATTAGTTAAAAATCAGAAAATTCAATATGCATGTGCATTCTTATCAAGAGAAGGGGAGGGACTGGCCCGATGAACCTTCAGCAACCAGCCGAAAGCGGTCAGGTGCTAAATCCAGCGGATTGGTGTTCAATTCGGAAGATAAGAAGAAGCGTTTGTCTATGGACAGAAAGCCTTCTTCTTAGAAGGCTTTTATTTTTTTGAGAAAGGGAGAGGGCGAATGAGTCATGTGGAAACAGTATTAGCGCAAATCGGTAATCGAAGCGAGACGACGACAGGAACGGTCAATCCACCTGTATATTTTTCAACAGCGTATCGTCATGAAGGGATCGGACAGTCGACGGGGTACGATTACATTCGGACAGGAAACCCGACGAGACATATCGTCGAGGAGGCGATTGCGCAATTAGAGGAAGGGGATCAAGGGTTTGCATGTAGTTCAGGCATGGCGGCGATTCAAACGGTGTTTGCGCTTTTTGAAAGCGGCGATCATTTTCTCGTTTCCGCCGATTTATATGGCGGGACGTATCGGTTGTTTGAAAAAGGGTGGAAGAAATACGGGCTGTCGTTTACATACGTCGATTTTCGCGATGTAGATGCGGTAAAGGGACAGGTGACGGACAAAACGAAAGCGATTTTTTTAGAAACGCCGACAAATCCGCTCATGCAAGAAGCGGATATCGAAGCGGTTGCGGCGTTTGCGAAACAATATGAGCTGCTTCTTATTGTCGATAATACGTTTTACACACCTGTGTTACAAAAGCCGCTCACGAAAGGGGCAGATATCGTCATTCATAGCGCGACGAAATATTTAGGCGGGCATAACGATGTGCTTGCGGGGCTCATTGTCGCAAAAGGAAAAGCGCTGTGCGAGCAATTGGCGATGTATCATAACGCGATCGGAGCGGTGCTGTCTCCGTTTGACTCATGGTTGTTAATTCGCGGCATGAAGACGCTCGCTCTTCGCATGCGTCAGCACGAACAAAATGCGAAAGCCATTTACGAATTTTTACGTGGACACGAAGACGTCACCGATGTGTTATATCCGGGAAGAGGAGGCATGTTGTCGTTTCGCGTGCGCGATGAAAAGTGGGTCAATCCGTTTTTGCGCAGTTTAACGCTCATTACGTTTGCGGAAAGTTTAGGTGGTGTCGAAAGTTTTATTACGTATCCAGCGACGCAAACGCATATGGATATTCCAGAGGATGTTCGCATCGCCAATGGCGTATGTAATCGACTGTTACGTTTTTCTGTCGGCATTGAACACCATGACGATTTAATTGCCGATTTAACACAAGCGTTTCAACGCATGAAAGAGGTGTAACAAATGGAGTGGCAAACGCAATTGCTTCACAATAAATGGCGAGTGGATGCACAAACAGGGGCAGTCAGCGTCCCGATTCATCATGCGTCGACGTTTCATCAGTTTGATTTTGATACGTTTGGAAAATATGATTATAGCCGCACAGGCAATCCAACGCGCGAGGCGCTTGAAGAAACGATCGCGGAGCTTGAAGGAGGGGTGAGCGGCTTTGCGTTCGCATCAGGCATGGCGGCGATTTCAACGGCGTTTTTGTTGTTGTCAAAAGGGGATCATGTGTTAATTACAGATGACGTATATGGCGGAACGTATCGCATCATCGCGGATGTATTAAGCCGATTTGGCATTGAATATACGTTTGTCGATATGACCGATTTAGATGCGGTAGCGCGCCATATTCGTCCGAATACGAAAGTGATTTATATGGAAACGCCGTCAAATCCGCTGCTGAAAATTACGGACATTCGCGGGGTTGTGAAGCTTGCGAAAGCCCACGGTTGTTTGACGTTTTTAGATAATACGTTCGCGACACCTTTATTGCAGCGTCCGCTCGATCTCGGCGTCGATGTCGTGCTCCATAGCGCGACGAAATTTTTAGCCGGCCATAGCGATGTCGTCGCTGGCCTTGCGGTTGTGAAAGATGAGCGACTAGCCAAAGAGCTTCGGAAGTTGCAGTATGCGTTCGGTGCGGTGCTCGGCGTGCAAGATGCGTGGCTTGTGCTGCGCGGGCTAAAAACGCTTCACGTTCGGCTTGATTACGCTTCCCGTTCAGCGATGCAGCTCGCGCAGTTTTTACATCGTCATCCGAAAGTGGCGCACGTGTATTATCCGGGGCTTTCGCATCACGAAGGGCACGTCATTCATCGCGATCAAGCGCGTGGGTTTGGGGCGGTGTTGTCGTTTGAATTGGAAAATGAACAAGCGGTGCGGACGTTTGTGAAATATGCGCATATTCCGGTATTTGCGGTTAGTTTAGGAGCGGTAGAGTCGATTTTATCTTATCCGGCAAAAATGTCGCATGCGGCGATGCCGAAAGCAGAACGCCTTCGTCGCGGCATTACGGACGGTTTGTTGCGCATAAGCGTCGGACTCGAGGCGATCGATGATTTAATTGCTGACTTTGAACAGGCGTTATCATATGTATAGGCTAGGCATATGCCTAGCCTTAGCTAATTTGGTCGAGGGCATCGCGTTGTAGTTGTTGCTCGACCATGCGATCGAGTTGTTGAATTTTTTTCAAAGCGAGTTCGTCATCGATTTGGCGATAGTGATGTTTGCCGCCTGGTTCTTCATCTGCTTCATCGGCAAGTTTAACGATCGTCTGAAGCGGTTTTCGTTTTAGCTCTCCTTCTGGAAGATACGAATCGGTATGAAGCAAAATGGCGAGGGCGATTTCTTTGGCATGTTGAGGATGTTCACCGAGTCGAATAAGCAATTTGTGCGCTCGCTCCGCCCCTTTAATCGCATGAATGTCGTTTTGTTTATATGTTTCATAGTCCCACGTTCCGTTTGAGTACCATTCATAATGCCCAATATCATGAAGCAGTGCCGCTTTTGTCGCTAAATCGACATTTACTCCATATTGCAGGGCAAGGCGATACGCATGATATGCGGTAGCGATGGCGTGTGCGACGCCTGAACGTTTTAAATATTTTTGAGTGATGGGGTGAAGGAAGATGTCAGTTAATGTGACACGTCTCATCGTGCATGCCCCCTTTTTTGTTTTTCTAATTATCATACCATGTCTTATTTAAGAAAGGCAATACATATTTTTTCTGTTTTTCTTTCATAATAAGTGAAAAAAGTATGGAGGATACGTATGTTTTTATCATTGTTATTATCGGTTATGACGGCGCTTTCGTTCAATGGACATGCTTGTACGAAAAAATTAGAGGAAGCAAACGTGCAACTATGCGGCAAAGAAGATGGGGATTGGGTGCGTCATTTTACGCTTCGCGTCGGAAAAGCGACGTATGCTTTTCCAGAATGGGAACATATCAATGACCCGAAAGCGACTCCGCAATTGTATTCTGTTGATGTGACGGACGATGGAAAGGAAGATGTCGTCGTTTTTCTCGTGAAAGCACGCGGCAACGGCACGTATAAAAACGAAGTGCACGTATTTGCCCATCACGAAAACGGCATAGAAGAAATGATCGTCGAAGATCCGCGCACCGTCGTTTTAAAAAGCATGAAAATGAAAGAGACAGACGAAGGAACAGAGATCATCATTGATCACGTTCACGCGTTCATTCCGTACGCGCGCGAAGGACAAAAAGGGGTAAAAACGACATTCGACCGCTTTTTAAAATACGCGCTCGATAAACAAAAGCTGAAAGCCGTATTACTTCTCGAACGAAAAAAAGGGGAATACATCGGCAGTTTAATCATCACATACGAATATAAAGATGGCTTTTTCCAAGGCACTCACATCGACTTTATCCGCCATTAGCCATTGCCTAGGCAATGGCTAAAAAATTTTTTAAAAAAGTATTTGACAATGTGAGAGAAGGTAAGTATAATGAAAAATGTGTTCGATAGGACAACAACATACGATTCCGTAGCTCAGCTGGGAGAGCGCCACCTTGACAGGGTGGAGGTCGCTGGTTCGAGCCCAGTCGGAATCATCACAAATAGTTGTATCAAGGGTTCGCTCAACATTCACAACATTAAAAAATGTTGTGGTCGTAGCGAAACTTGCTACAATACGGTAAAACCACTTCACAGAGAATGTGAGGTGGTTTTTTTGTTGCTTAAATTTGCAATTCAAGATTTTTTAGATGATAGGAAATTTAAAAATGTTACTCCTAAAACTATCGAAAGTTACAAAAACATTTTAAAACATTTCCTAGATTTTTGTAATGAAAATGAAATATTAAATGTTCAAGATGTCACTCCGAACACGATCAAGAAATATTTACTTCATTGTCAAAACAAAGGAAACAACTCCACCACTACAAATACGAAACTTCAACGAATTAGAGCATTTTTCAATTACATGATTGAAATTGAAGTAATTAATAAAAATCCAGCCGAAAAAATTCAACGAGCAAAAGAAGATATTAAAATTGACGTTTTTTCTGATTATCACATTAAGCAAATGCTGAACTATTATAGACGAATTAAACAAAGAGAAAAAGCGTTCTATGCTTATCGTGATTATTCGATCATCGTTACTTTACTTGGCACAGGTTTAAGATTAAGTGAATTATGCTCTTTAAAATGGGTAGATGTTGATTTTGTCAATCAAACTATCACGGTTTTCGGCAAAAGTCGTAAACGTGAAACGATTCCAATAACTGAAAAATTGGTTAAAGAATTATCATCTTACAAATTGTATTGTGAGCAATATTTCGGTGCTGAAAATTTAAGTGAATATGTTTTTACAAATAGATACAATAAACAACTCACACCGAACGCAGTACAGAATGTTTTTAAGCGTCTAGCAAAGATCATGAATTTCAAAGATGTACGTCTATCGTCTCATACGTTTCGGCACACATTTTGTCACAGATTAGCCATGTCGGGCATGTCGGCATTTGCTATTCAGAAACTCATGCGCCACCAGAATATCAACGTCACAATGCGCTATGTCGCAATGTGGGGTAATGATTTAAGAGAACAAAATGATAAATATAATCCACTCAACAATTTAGATATTTAAAAAGGAGGTAATCAAACATAATGAAAACACTAAAATTAACTGAAAATGAATTAGTCGCTATAAAAGTTGCTCTATTTTCTCATATGCAACAGATGCGAAAAGACATTGAACAAGCAAAGCGTGAAGGGAAAGATACGTCATTTCAAGAGCAAGCACTTCAAGATGCACAAAACGCATTTGAAGCACTATCATTCGCACGATAACAAAAAAGCGGGAGTGATGCGCCAAACATCACTCCCAATAGGGTAAACATATTGAAAAACAATTCGACTACTTAAAGCATACACGATTTTTTGAAAAAATACAAGTCCGTATGCTTATTTCAATATGTTTATCCTATCGAACATATGTTTGATAGGAGGGCAAACAATGAAAGCAGGTAACATTGAGCAGTTCCAACATTTGTCAAACTTCCGTGATCTAAAGGATTTTAACAACCATATTGAGCAATGGATGATTGATTTAAAACAAAAATTCACAAAAAGCGAACTTATTGCACTCAAGCGTCTTATTCGCTTTTCAGCAAAAGTCGCTGGCATTTCTAACGCTAAAATTCAAACGCTTGTTTCAGCATGTCATGAAGCAGGTCAAGAAATTTCACGTTCTACATATGAGCGCATGCTGCGAAAAGCGAAGAAATTCGGTCTTTTGATTGTCTACAATACTACAAAAGAAAATGGCAAACAATCACATAATGTTTATGTATTTCAACGTTACCAGTCACAAATTGTTTCTGATTCGTCTACAATTGACGTAGCAGAAAGTGCGAAAATTGACGGAGCATATAAAACTAATAATCTTTTAGAAACTAACAATCAAAATAATATAAATAAACGTAATGAAAACGTGCAAAAAGA
>OFGS01000328.1_pt1 | contig 9864 bp, 8 predicted proteins | sample 1521851 | NCBI WGS metagenome assembly OFGS01 (sample SAMEA3142070, study PRJEB24117) | hot springs metagenome
TACGAACGTTGGACGAAAAGGGGGGAGCACGGTTACGGTTGCCGCTTTACATGCCTTGTCTATTTTAGCGGAGCGGGAATAAGTATGGAGAAAGAAAAATTGCGCGAAGGATATACAACTGGCGCATGTGCAACGGCCGCGACAAAAGCGGCGTTATGTGCGCTTATTACTGGAAGGAAACAAACAGAAGCGACAATTATGTTGCCGATCGGGCGAGAAGTCACTTTTCCGATCGTTTCTTGTGAAATTGAGAAAGATCGGGCGAGCGCGACCGTGGTGAAAGATGGAGGAGACGACCCTGATGTGACGCACGGTGCTTCCATTGTTGCGACGGTTTGCTGGACGGAAGAAGGGATTCATATTGATGGAGGAGAAGGCGTCGGAAGAGCAACGAAACCGGGATTGCCTATTCCAGTTGGCGAAGCAGCGATTAATCCCGTACCGCGTCAAATGATGACCGACGTCGTCCGTCATTTACTGACCGAGCACCGTTTAACACGTGGGGTACGCATTATCATTTCCGTTCCAAATGGAGAGGAAATAGCGAAAAAAACGTTAAACGCTCGGCTTGGCATCGTTGGTGGCATTTCTATTTTAGGAACTCGCGGCATCGTCGTTCCGTTTTCCACGTCTGCGTACCGAGCAAGTATTGTACGCGCGCTCGAAGTGGCAGTTGCTTGTGGCTGTGATCACGTTGTTGTCACGACAGGGGGAAGAAGCGAAACGTATGCGATGAAACAATATCCTCATTTGAAAGAAGAAGCATTTATTGAAATGGGCGATTTTGTTGGATTTACGTTGAAACAATGCAAAAGGCTTGGGATTCAAACGGTGTCGCTCGTTGGGATGATGGGGAAATTTTCAAAAGTCGCCCAAGGCATCATGATGGTTCATTCCAAAAGTGCGCCTGTTGACTTTCAGTTTTTAGCAGATGTTGCGAAGCAAGCAGGTGCGCCGATACCCCTCGTTGAAGCGGTGAAACAAGCGAATACTGCGTCACAAGTTGGAGATATGATGTACGAAGCAGGATATTTATCGTTTTTCGATTTGTTATGTGATTATTGTTGTCAACATGCGTTGCGTGAAGTGAACGGCGGAATGGTCATTGAAACGACGCTTTATACGTTAAAAGGACAACGGTTAGGAAGGGCGGTACGAAACGATGGAGCGAATGAAATTAATCGGAATTGGAGCTGATGGAAGAGATTCTCTTCCTTCGTTGTATGAACGATGGATTCATGAAAGCGAGCGGCTTGTTGGCGGGGAAAGGCAACTATCTTTTTTTCCGCACTACAAGGGGGAAAAAATCGTTATCCGAAGCAACTTATCATCGCTTGTCGAAACGCTTGTAAACGAGCCGAAAAAAACGGTCATTTTAGCATCCGGTGATCCGTTATTTTACGGAATCGGTAGTTATTTAGCGAAAAAAGTTCCGATTGAAGTATATCCATCTGTCAGTTCTCTCCAATGGGCGTTTGCGAAAATGGGAGAAAGCTGGCACGATGCATATGTCGTTAGTTTGCACGGACGTTCGATAAAAGGGCTTGCTCAGCGTATAGATGGAAAAGAAAAAGTAGCCATTTTAACAGATGAAACGAACGATCCGCGTGCGATTGCTTCATATCTTTTAGAATATGGGATGACAGAATATGAGGCGTTTGTTGGGGAGAACCTTGGGGGAGAAAACGAACGTTGTCGATTTATGACGTTAGAAGAGATGAAAGATGGTATGTTCGCTTCCTTAAATATTGTTGTTTTACGACGTGTCCATAAAGGACCGAGTTGGACGTTTGGTATAGAGGATGAAGAGTTTTTTCAGCGGAAACCAGAAAAAGGGCTTATTACGAAAAAAGAAGTTCGCGTCTTAAGCTTGCAAGCGCTTTGCCTTCATGAAAAAAGCGTCGTGTGGGATATCGGGACGTGTACAGGATCGGTAGCGATTGAAGCAGCAAAAATGGCTCGTGAAGGAGCCATATTTGCGATTGAGAAAAACGCTCATGACATAGAAATATGTCAGAAAAATATGAAAAAGTTTCGTGCGGATTTTACACTTGTTCACGGTCGAGCGCCAGAACAATTAGAGCAGTTTCCTGATCCGGATGCCGTCTTTATTGGAGGGACGGCAGGAAGTTTACGGGATATTGTTGCGGTTTGTTGCGCACGGTTAAAACAAGGGGGACGCATCGTCGTGAATGCGGTGACGATTGAAACGCTATATGAAGCGATGGAAGCGTTTCGGCAATATGGGTATCATGCCGATATTTTGCTTGCCCAATTTTCACGAAGCAAACCGATTTTACAATTGACACGTTTTGATGCGTTAAATCCAATTTATATTATTTCAGCACGAAAGGATGAAAAAAATGATCGGTAAGTTATATGGCATAGGCGTTGGTCCGGGCGATCCTGAACTATTGACGGTAAAAGCGTTTCGGCGTTTAAAAGAAGCAGATGTCATCGCCTATCCGAAAAAGACAAACGGCAGTAAAAGTTACGCGCAACAAATTGTAGAGGCATATTTTTCTCCGTCCGAAAAGCATATGCTTGGCCTCGTTTTTCCGATGACAAAAGATGAAAACGTACTGCGTGAAAAGTGGGATGAAACGGTAGATGCTGTATGGAAACATTTGTGTGAAGGAAAACATGTTGCATTCGTGACGGAAGGAGATCCGCTTTTATATAGCACGTGTATTCATTTTATGCGCACGATGCAAATGAAATATTCGGATGTATCGATCGAAATCGTTCCTGGTGTTTCTTCTATCAATGGAGCGGCAGCACGGTTGCAACTGCCGCTAGCTGATGGGGATGAGACGATTGCGATCGTTCCTGCACGCGATGATTATGATGCGATGAAAAAAGCGATCGAAGCACACGATTGTGTCATTTTTTTAAAAGTCGCGAAAGTGATGCCCCTTCTTTTATCGATTTTAAAAGAGATGAACTTAACAAAAAAAGCGGCAGTTGTGACGAAAGTGACGTCACATGAAGAAGTGCGATGGGACATCGAGCAATTAGAACATGTGTCGTTGCCATATTTAACGTTGATGGTGGTGAGAAAATGAAACTATACATTGTTGGAGCTGGTCCGGGAGCGAGCGATTTAATTACTGTCAGAGGAATGAAGTTGTTGCAGCGAGCGGATGCGATTTTTTATACTGATTCACTCGTCAATGAAGAGCTGCTTACATATGCGAAAAGAGAAGCGCGTATTTTTCGTACGTCTGGCATGCATTTACAACAAATCGTTTCGCTTATGTGTGAAGAAGTAAAGAAAGGACACGTTGTCGTGCGGCTTCATACAGGCGATCCGTCGATTTATGGAGCGACGTTGGAACAAATTGCTCTTTTGAAAAAAGAGGGAATCGACGTAGAAATTGTACCAGGAGTCAGTTCAGCATTTGCTGCTGCCGCTGCGGCGCAAGTGGAGTTGACGGTGCCGAACTTAACGCAAACGGTTATTTTTACGCGTGCGGAAGGAAGAACGCCTGTACCAGAAAAAGAACAACTTGCCTCTCTTGCGAAACATCATTGTACGATTGCCCTGTTTTTAAGTGCCACGTTAACGAAAAAAATAACGGCTGCTCTTCTTGAAGCGGGATGGAGCGATCAAACGCCTGTCGTAGTTGTATATAAGGCGACGTGGCCGGACGAAAAAATTGTACGTACAACGGTTGGCATGCTTCATGACGAGATGCAACGTAACGGCATTCGCCAACATGCTCTTATTTTAGCAGGTTGGGCCCTTTCGACTGAGCTAGATGAATCGTATCGCTCGAAATTGTATGACGAAACATTTACGCACGGCTATCGCAAGGGAGGAAAGTAAGATGTATGCTGTTGTCGCGATTACGAAACACGGGGTACATATTGCGAGAAAGCTACACGATCGACTCCCGCATGCGCACATTTATTATGCCGATAAATTTGCGCAAGGGGACGAACACGAGAAAGGCATTTATTTATTTTCAGGAAATGTCCGGTTGCTGTTGCCGCAATTGTTTTCAACATATCGCGGGCTCATTCTCATCATTTCGCTCGGTGCCGTCGTACGCATGATTGCTCCGTTGCTAAAAGATAAAAAAACAGATCCTGCGGTTGTTGTCATTGATGATAAAGCAGAACATGTCATTAGTGTATTATCTGGCCATTTAGGAGGAGCCAATGAGCTGACAAAAAAAGTGGCGAATTTACTTGGCGCCCGTCCGGTCATCACGACAGCATCCGATGTGCAGCAAACGATTGCGGTTGACTTATTCGGTCGCTCATTCGGATGGGAATGGGAAAACGAAAACAATTTGACGCCTGTGAGCGCCGCGGTTGTAAATGAGCAACATGTTGCGATTGTACAAGAATCAGGCGAGCGCAATTGGTGGACGTATGATACGCCGATTCCATCAAACATTCGGCAATATGCTTCGATTGCTGAGGCGCTTGAAGCGAAGCCGGATGCGGCGCTGATCGTCACACATCGCTTGCTTGAAAAAGAGGAAGAAGCGATTTTACAAAACGGTGTGTTATATCGTCCAAAAGTCATTGTCATCGGTATTGGCTGTAATCGTGGGACGAGCGCAGAAGAAATTGAACATGTCATTGATGAAACGTTACAACAGCTTCGTTTTTCCATGAAAAGTGTCAAAGCATTATGCACGATCGATTTAAAAAAAGATGAAGAAGGGTTGCTAGCTGTCGCAAATAAGTATAAATGGCCGCTTATTTTTTACACGCCTGAGCAGGTAAACGCTGTTCCGATTGATGAGCCTTCGGAAACGGTATTTCGCTACACGGGAGCATATGGGGTGAGCGAACCTGCAGCGAAGCGATATAGCGGACAAAATAAGCTTGTGTTAACGAAAAAAAAGAGCGGAAATGTAACGATTTCTGTTGCACTTTGGGAGGAACGGAAATGAGGAGAATTGTCGTTGCAGGAACGGGGAGCGGTGTTGGAAAGACGACGATAACACTCGGTTTAATGAGTGCGTTTAAACAAAAAGGATATGTTGTTCAAGGGTTTAAATGTGGGCCAGATTATATTGATCCGACGTATCATACGGCGGTAACAGGAAGACGTTCGCGCAACTTAGATAGTTGGATGGGGAATGAACAAATTGTGCGCCACGTATGCAGCCGTGGGAGCGAGGGAGCGCAGTTGTCGATCATTGAAGGGGTGATGGGACTATTTGATGGGAAGCGAGCGACGACAAATGAAGGTTCCACTGCAGAAATTAGCGTCATCACCGAAAGCCCTGTCTTGTTAGTTGTCGACTGTTCGGGCATGGCGCGTAGCGCAGCAGCAGTTGTGCGTGGATTTCAACGGTTTGATGAGCGCGTTCGCATCGTTGGAGTTATTGCGAATCGCGTTGGGAGCGAAGGGCATTTTCGTCTCGTCAAAGAAGCGATTGAACAACAATGTGGTATTCCTGTCGTTGGTTATTTGTTAAAAGAAAGTGATTTGACGATTCCAGAGCGTCATTTAGGGCTTGTTCCATCTGTGGAACGTGGAGAGCTTCAACCGTTTTTTGAGCGGCTTGGTGAGCGCATCGCGCAAACGTTCGATTTAGATGCTATATGGAAGCTAGCGGAAACGACCGTCCTTCATAGCGAACCGTTTTTTACACCAAAACAAACGTACGATGTACGCGTGGCTGTCGCAAAAGATGCGGCGTTTCATTTTTATTACGAAGAAAATTTAGAAATGCTTCAGGCGTATGGGGCAACGCTCGTTTATTTTTCTCCGCTTGCCGGTGAATGTGTGCCGAACGATGTGCACGGATTGTACATTGGCGGAGGTTTTCCAGAGGAATTTGCCGCGGAGCTTGCGCGTCACGAAAAAGTGAAACGATCGGTTGCCGAAGCCATTCAGCGCGGTTTACCGACGCTTGCGGAGTGCGGTGGATTTATGTATTTAACAGAAGGCATCGAAACGACTGACGGGCAATATTACGAGATGGTCGGCGTCATCCCAGGATACGTACGTATGCAGCAAAAGCTCGCTGCGCTCGGATATCGCGAAGTGACGGGACGAAAGGGGAACTTTTTGCTTGAACATGACAAAGCAAAAGGGCATGAATTTCATTACTCGACGTTTGTCCCACGCAAAGAAGAAAAGTTTGCATATGAAGTGAAAGGGTTGCGCGGATGTAAATTAGATGGCTATATGGATAAACGTCTTATTGCCGGCTACGTTCATTTTTATTTTCCATCAAATCCTTTGCTTGTTGAGCGATGGCTGAACGCATGTAGCGGGGTGAAGGGAGATGCGTAAGGCGCTTCCGATTATGTTTCAAGGAACGCATTCGGATGCTGGAAAGAGCGTCATCGCGACCGCTTTTTGCCGCATCTTCGCGCGCAACGGTTGGAAGACGGCGCCGTTTAAATCGCAAAATATGTCGCTTAATTCGTACGTGACGATTGACGGAAAAGAAATTGGACGTGCACAAGGAGTTCAGGCGGAAGCGGCAGGCGTGTTGGCGACAACGCATATGAACCCGATTTTAATTAAACCGAGCCGCGATCAAGAAGCGCAAATTGTCGTGCACGGCAAACCATACGGAAATATGAAAGCGAACACGTACCGAAACGAGTTTTTTGACATTGGCCTTGAGCTTATTCGCCAGTCGCTTCATACGTTAATGGAACAATATGACCGGCTTGTAATCGAGGGAGCTGGCAGTCCAGCGGAAGTGAATTTAAATGATCGCGAGCTTGTAAATATGCGCATCGCCCGCATGGCAAACGCTCCTGTTGTGCTCATTGGCGATATTGAGCGCGGAGGGGTGTTTGCGAGTTTAGTTGGTACGTTGCAACTATTGGAGGAAGAAGATCGGAAACGCGTCATCGGGGTGATTATTAATAAATTTCGCGGCGATCTTTCGCTTCTTCAGCCCGGTTTGCATTGGTTTGAGCAATATACAGGCGTGCCGGTGCTCGGTGTCGTGCCGTACATGCATACGCGCATCGATGCTGAAGACTCGGTCGTCCTTTCCCGTTATGCGACGAAAAAAGATGAGACGAAAGCAATTGACATCGCAGTAATTCAATATCCACGCCTGTCGAACTTTACAGATATCGATCCATTTTTTGCTGAAGCGGATTGTTCAGTGCGATTCGTGACCGATCATGCGATGTTAGGTGAGCCTGATATACTCGTTTTGCCTGGAAGTAAAAATACGATTGAAGACGTTTGTTTTTTAAAAGAAACGGGTTTGTTTTCTGCCATCCGTTGCTTATATGAACGAACGGATGTGACGATCGTCGGCATTTGTGGCGGTTATCAAATGCTTGGCGAGCGCATTCAAGACCCTTTTCATGTCGAAACACCGCTTGATGAGATCGACGGATTAAGTTTATTGCCGATGGAGACGATACTCGCTCGCGAAAAAACGACGGTGTTATGCGAAGGAATATTGACGTTTAAGGGGGAAACGTTTCACGTAAAAGGCTATGAAATTCATATGGGACGTTCAAGCGTGAAACGAGGCGAACCGCTCATTTTTATGGAAGGGAAAACAGATGGATGCAAAACGAAAGACGAACGTGTCATCGGAACGTATATGCACGATTTATTTCATAACGATGCGTTTCGTCATTATTTGTTAAATGATGTACGGCGAAAAAAGCACGTTTCATCACCTATAGAGCGACCGTTTTATCGGAAATTGCGCAACGAAGCGTTTGACGAGCTAGCAAATGGCGTCGAAAAACATGTCGATGTAAAAGCGATTGAACGAAAAATGATTGAATTTCAAAGGGGGAGCCATCATGCTTTATGAACAAATCGGGGAAGAAGTGCGCCAATATATCGATCAATTAACAAAGCCACGCGGTAGTCTCGGGAAACTAGAGGAACTCGCCATCGAGATTGCGAAAATGACTGGGGAGCGGTTTCCACGTGTCACACCGCCGGGCGTGATTGTCTTTGCAGCCGATCACGGCATCGCGAAAGAAGGGGTGTCTGCCTATCCACAAGAAGTAACGGCGCAGATGGTGCTCAACTTTGTGCGCGGCGGGGCGGCGATTAACGTATTTAGCAAACAAATTGGTGCTACGTTTGCAGTTGTCGATGTTGGTGTTGCGCTTGATATACATGAAGGACGTGTCATCAATGAAAAAGTGGCGTATGGAACGAAAAATTTTGCCCATGAGCAAGCGATGACAAAAGAAGAAGTAGAGAGGGCAGTACAAGCTGGATATCGCCAAGCGAGCGCCATGATTGACCGCGGCATTCGGTGTCTTATCGTTGGAGAGATGGGGATCGGCAATACGACAACAGCAAGTGCATTGTTGGCAGCGATGAGCGGTCGTGGCGTCGCTGAGCTTGTCGGCAGAGGGACAGGTATTCATGATGAGATGTTAAAGCATAAACAGGCAGTCATTGAACGGGCACTGATGCTTCATCAACCGAATCCATCCGATCCAGTCGATTTATTGACAAAAATCGGTGGTCTTGAAATTGCAGCGATGTCAGGAGCGATGCTTGCGGCGGCGGAGCAATGCGTTCCGATTTTGCTTGACGGTTTTATTTGCACAGTCGCAGCACTTGTTGCAGAACGGTTTAATGAGCGTGTCGTTCATTACATGATCGCTGGTCATGAGTCTGTCGAACCAGGACATCGCATCGCTCTTCAATTGTTAAACAAAGAGCCGCTCGTTCGACTACATATGCGCCTCGGTGAAGGAAGTGGAGCAGCTGTTGCATTTCCGATCGTCCATATGGCAGTGTCGATGTTGCACATGGCGACATTTTCATCTGCTAATGTATCAACAGGGAGCGATCATCATGCATAAAGGAAAAGTGTACATTGTCGGGGCAGGTCCGGGAGATGAGAAGCTTATTACCGTATATGGACGCGAATGTATTGAACGGGCGGATGTCATTATTTACGATCGGCTCGTGAGTAAACAGCTGCTCGCTTATGCGAAAGAAGAAGCCGAGCTATTATATTGCGGTAAAGAGCCGAAAAAACACGGAAACATTCAACAACAAATTCATCATTGGCTTGTGGAACACGCGTTGCAAGGAAAAACGGTCGTTCGGTTAAAAGGAGGCGATCCATTTATGTTCGGCCGCGGTGGGGAGGAGGCGGAACATTTGCGGGCACACGGCATTCCGTATGAAATTGTCCCTGGGGTGACGGCAGGTGTGGCTGCGCCAGCGTACGCAGGCATTCCTGTGACGCATCGCAACTATGCGGGCGGGGTGACGTTCATCGCTGGACATCAAAGCGGCGAGCGCGATCGCATTCGTTGGGATGCATTAAGTCAAGCGACAGATACGATCGTCTTTTATATGGGGATGGCAAATATCGCTTACATTTGCGAACAGTTGAAACGTCACGGAAAAGATGAGCATACGCCGGTAGCGGTCATTGAATGGGCAACGACAAATAAGCAGCGGACAGTCGTCGGTACGTTGCAAACGATTGTTGCTCTCGTGCAGGAGCACAACTTTTCTTCCCCGGCCATCATTGTTGTTGGCGATGTTGTACAATTACATGACAAGTTAAAGTGGGTGGAAGAAATATGGTGATCGTCTACACAGGGGACGGAAAAGGAAAAACAACTGCAGCGGTCGGCCTTGCTGTTCGCGCTGCAGGCCACGGAAAAAAAGTTATCGTCATTCAATTCATTAAGTCACCTCACCGTCCATATGGCGAGGCGAAAACGTTAAAGCAACTCGGTATTGACGTACACCAAACAGGTGTTGGATTTACGTGGACGAAAACGCCAGAGGAGCATCGCGAAGCGTTACAAAAAGGATGGGAGCTTGCGAAAAAGCACATCGTTTCCGGACGATATGATGTGATCATTTTAGACGAATTAAATGTAGCGTTAGCGATTACGTCGTTTCCGATCGATGATGTG
>OFGS01000330.1_pt1 | contig 9775 bp, 13 predicted proteins | sample 1521851 | NCBI WGS metagenome assembly OFGS01 (sample SAMEA3142070, study PRJEB24117) | hot springs metagenome
TATTGTATTGAGCCATTCCTCATCCCTCCTGTTAGATTTAGTTTTTGGTTCTTCTTTATTTCTATTCTAACCAGAGGGTGAGGGGTGGCTCAATCCCTTTTTACACAATTATATAGACTCAACTTATGAAAAGCCATCTTTAAAATTCTATTGACATTTGATTTTGAAGAAATTTATAATTAAACTAAAGTTGTTTTTTAGGAGTGAAAGATGTTGAAGGATATCTTTATAGACGATTTCCAATATGTCGTTGATGAACTTTTGATACGAAACAAAAGTATACTTGACAGCCTCACAAAGTTTTCCGAATCAGCAGCACGTGTCAATAGAAGCATAATAAAATCGGTCACAAACTGTGGATGCATAAGAATAAATGCTAAAAAACAGGAAATTCCTATAGATGTGAGCTTGAAAGAAGCAAAAAAGTACCTCAAAACACATGTTGAAGGACAGCTTTGTGAAAATTGCAGAGATCTGATTGAAAAAGAGATTGGAAGCACATTATTTTATTTAGCCTCAATCTGCAACACTTTGGATTTGAACCTGTATGATATCATAATCAAAGAAATTGAGCGAATGAAAACACTGGGAGAATTTAACTTAAGGTAAGATGCCAGTTTTTAAAAAGGACAAAAATATACAAGCCGCCATATTTTCAAACACGATATGGCGGCTTTAAAAGTAAAAAAGGAGTGGAAAAAGATGTCTGATGAATTCAACGAAATACATACCCTTGCCCAAAACAAGCTTATACTTTTACTTTTTTTGAGCAAGATAAACATCCCCATTCCTATCCAGCAGCTTGACGAGTTTGTCCTCTCAACAAAGTACATGAACTTTTTTGAATACCAGCAGTATCTCAAAGAACTCGAGGCTCAAAAGCTAATCCACAAATATGATGATGAGATTAGAACATACATTGAGATATCACAAACCGGCAGAGATGTTTTAAACATTCTTTTGGATTTGCTTCCAAAAGCTACAGTCGAGGAAGTAGAAGAATACATAAAGAAGAACTATAGAAAGATTAAGCTTAATACAGAAATCTATTCTGATTACAAAATACTCAGCCCTACCGAATACATAGTTATATGCTCTCTGCGTGAAGGAAATAGTGTTTTGTTTGAAATAAAAGTAAATGTACCGCACGTTGAGATTGCAAAAAGGATTTGTAAAAATTGGAGTAAAAATGCTGAGACGGTATACAGACTGCTTTTTGAAAACTTAGCGCGAAATCATGAAGAGCCTGAAAAAGACCAAGAATAAAACAAAAAAGCAAGTCTTTTTGAAGACTTGCTTTTATTTTTGAAATTGGTGGGCCCTTAGGGATTCGAACCCCAGACCAACCGGTTATGAGCCGGCCGCTCTACCAGCTGAGCTAAAGGCCCTTAATAAAATTGGCTCCCCGGGTAGGATTCGAACCTACGACCCTCCGGTTAACAGCCGGATGCTCCACCGCTGAGCTACCGAGGAACCTCTCATTCTTTTTTGTCTTCGGCGTCTTCTGTTTCCCGCCGTCGACATTATTTATTATACCTATAAAAGATTTTTTGTCAATATCCTTTTTAAAAAATTTTTGCTGTAATATTTTGGAAAGCATCCTCTACAAAACTCTTATCTTTCTTTCTTCTTCAAAAACGGGTATAATTTAAATAACAAACGTAACAAAGCATTTAAAAAAGATTTGTTATTTCAGCAAGGTGAGTCGTATGATAAGATGTGCAAAGTTTTCTGACCTTCCCCAGATAGCACAAATTTTCAGAGAAGCTTTTTCTGACAGCATTGAGTTTTACTTTGAGAACAGAATCAAAAACTCTGCTATAGAAGACATATTCAAAGTTGTGCTCATTGCAGAACCTCATGGTTTCTTGGTCTATGAAGATGAAGAAAATAAAAAGATTGCAGGGTATATATGTGTTGTCAGAGACATCAAAAAGGTATGGATTGCTGCAATCTTGACCCTTTCGTTTTTAAAGTGGACCATCAAATGGCTTTTGGGCCTGTACGGTTTTGGCATAAGACCAATATGGAAAATACTTTCTAACAAGATTGACTTTTTTAAGTTTCAGACAAAATATGCAAGAGAAATATCTGCACAAATTCTCTCTATCGGTACACTAAAAAGCTACAGAGGAAAAAGCATTGGAACAAAACTTGTTGAGGCAGGACTTGAATTTTTAAAATCAAAAGGAGTAAAAGAAGTAAAATTAGAGGTGCGACCAGACAATCTGCCTGCGATAAAGCTATACAAAAAATTTGGATTTTATCAAATTGGAATGTCGCGAGACCCTCAAGGCAAGTGGATTGTCATGAAAAAAAGTTTTTAAAAATCAAAAAGGGCAGCCTTTTAAAACTGCAGGTCTGCCCTTTAAATGAAGAATTTTACATTGAAACCATCTGGATATTATTTGAATTGTTTGAACATCTCTCTGAGCCTTTGTAATATCCTCTTGCTTTGCCATCTCAACAGGGTACCAGCCCTTTTGCGAGAGGAAATCAAAAATCTGTTTCTGATGATCAAATACCCTGGTCAAAACTGACATAGCTTCTCTTCTGAGAGCATTGTTTGTGCTCTCTAAAACTAAGTTTGTCAAAGCTGTTGCCTGAAGCTTTAAAGAGTTCAAAAGCGAAAAAGCAATATCTCTGTCTGAAAGTGTCTTCATGGCTATCACCCCTTTTTCTGTTATTGAATGGTTGGATTTTCAATAAATCTTGACAGGATGTTTATGTCACTTTTGTAGTGGTTTACACACTGCTGGCACAGATTTTTAAGTGATACGTCTGTAATCTGGTCAGATACCCCTGCAATAAAGTTGATAGAATTTTGCATCATCTTGATATTGTCTTCTAAAAACATGAGCTCTTTTGAGGTAATGTTAGCCACTTTCTTCAAACCTCCCTTTTTTGAAGTTTTACATCTTGGTGCTTTAAAAGCTACACAAATTATTTTTTTATTTTTAAACCGCTTTTATTCAAATAAATAAAAACCCATTTTTCTTAGCAAATAAGGTGTAATTTTGTTGGTCACAGGAAGCCTGTTTTTCTTTTGAAATAAATTAATTGCATACTCCAGTGCAGGGCCGTATTTGCCATCAATACCGCCATAGTAAAATCCGAGTTCTTTGAGCCTTCTTTGAACTGCCATAACATCCTCACCAGTATCACCCGGGTAAATTGTTCTAAAACCATTTCTAAACTCTCCATATATGCCTTCGGAAATTATTACTGTAGTTCCAATTGGAATATATGAAAAGAGCTCCTTCACATCCTTGTTCAGCATTCTGACACAGCCTTTGCTCACATGAGCTCCTATATAACTTTCATATATTGTCCCATGAATACCATATTTACCATATCGGACATTTAGACCCATCCACCTTCCTCCAAATCCTTCACCCCAGTAGTCTTTCGATATTATTTTGAATGTGCCAACTGGAGTAGGAGTTGAAGGTTTCCCAGGTGATATGGGATATGACTTGTACAAAATTCCTTCTTTAAAGACATATAACCTACTGTCATCAATTGAGACATATATAAGATATGGATTTTTATTGTAGTTTGATATGCCTAAAATGGCTATTAAAGGTATTAGAATAACTAAAATCGAAAGTATAGCTTTGAGCTGATTTTTTCTCTTCATTTTTAAAATTTCAATTTCAGCACTTCAATAGATATAGTTTATGCAAAAGCCAGAAATTTTATTAAAAAATTAAAGGCGGGGATTGAAAATTTGTTTCTCCCCACCTTTGCAACTCAAAATTAATTAACAAATACATTCAGATTGCTCTTCTTTATCCGAAAGCCTTACAATTTTGTTTTTATCATCCACAAACACAATCTTTGGCTTGTGATTATAATACTCTTCCATGGTAAGAAGACAGTATGCCATTATGATTATCTTATCGCCCACCTGCACAAGGCGAGCTGCTGCACCGTTTAGGCAAATTGTTCCACTGCCTTTTTCACCTTTTATCACATAAGTTTCGAACCTTTCGCCGTTGTTTATATTCACAACCTGCACCTTTTCATTTTCAAATATTCCGGCTGCTTTCATCAAGTCCTCATCAATTGTAATACTACCAACATAGTTTAGATTTGCCTCTGTAACGGTTGCTCTGTGAATCTTAGACTTTAAAACCTCAATGAACATCTTTGCTATTTCGCCTCCACCACAATGTTGTCTATAAGTCTTGTCTTTCCAACAAAAACGGCAAGTGCTATCAAAACCTTTCCCTCAACCTTTGAGATTATCTCAAACGTCTCATTGTTCACAAACTCAATGTAATCAATCTTTGTGTACTTCTCTTTTAAAATCATCTCTTCCATAGCCCTTTTTATGCTTGATACATCCTTTTCGCCTTTTTCAATCATCTCTTTTGCCAAATTCAAAGCCCTGTACAAAACAGCTGCAGATTTTCTTTCCTCTTCAGAAAGATATACATTTCTTGAGCTCATTGCAAGACCATCTTGTTCACGCACAATCGGACATGGAATTATCTCAACGTCAAGATTTAGGTCTTTTACCATCTGCTTTATGACAGCAAGCTGCTGGGCATCCTTTTGCCCAAAGTAAGCTCTGTCTGGGTTTACAATGTTAAACAGCTTTAATACGACTGTTGCAACACCGTCAAAATGACCTGGCCTTGACTTGCCGCACATTATTTCTGTTATCTTTTTCACTGACACAACTGTCTTAAAATCTTCGGGATACATCTCTTCTACCGACGGATAAAATATATAGTCAACACCCTCTTTTTCGGCAAGGCTTTTATCTCTTTCAAAGTCGCGCGGGTATCTGTCATAATCCTCATTTGGTCCAAATTGAATAGGATTTACAAATATGCTCATAATGGTAATATCGTTTTGCTGTTTAGAAAGCCTTACCAAGCTCAAATGTCCTTCGTGCAGATATCCCATTGTTGGAACAAAACCTATTGATTTACCTTCTTTTTTAAGTCTTTTTACAATCTCTTTCATCTCCTGAATTTTTTGTACAACAACCATCAGTAACTGTGCTCCTTTCCTGGAAATTCTCCTTTTTTGACCTCTTCAATGTACCTTGTCACAGCATCTTTGATTATATTCCCCACTTCAGCATATCTTTTTACAAACTTCGGCTTGAAATCTTCATACATACCAAGCATGTCATAGCACACAAGCACCTGACCATCACAGTATGGTCCTGCCCCTATCCCAATTACAGGCACTTTTACACTCTCTTGAACCTGTTTTGCAACATGAGCTGGCACCTTTTCAAGAACAATTGCAAATACCCCAGCTTTCTCAAGCTTTTTAGCATCTTCCACAAGTTTTTTGGCTTCAGCTTCTTCCTTTGCTCGAAGGTCATAGCCTCCAAAGATGTTGACCGACTGGGGTGTCAGCCCCAAATGTCCCATAACAGGTATCTGGGCTTTTATGACAGCTTCTATTTTATCATATACATCGTCGCAGCCTTCCATCTTGACTGCATACGCCCCCGCACGAATTAACCTTCCTGCGTTTTTCACAGCTTCCTCAACTGTTGTGTGGTATGACAAGAACGGCATGTCAGCAACAACCATAGAATATTTTGCCCCTCTGCTAACCGCCCTAACATGGTGCTCCATATCATCCATTGTGACAGGAATTGTAGAGTCATAGCCAAGGATCACCATGCCGAGAGAGTCACCAACAAGCAGGATATCCACAGAGCAGCTATCAAATATCTTTGCAAATGTATAGTCGTAAGCAGTAAGCATGGTGATCTTTTCGCCCTTTTGCTTTTTTTCAAAAAGCGTCTTGGTTGTCACCTTGTTCATTTTTTTCACCACCTTTTACATTTATAAATTGTTGAAGTTTTTCGCAGACACTTTTATCTCCCTTTTCAAATATCAGGTCTGCCGCAAGCTTTAAAAGTTCTAAAAAAGTAGTTTTCTTCTCATCCGGCAAAGCATTGTAGTGTTTTTGAAGTGTCAAAACATCGCCTCTTGCGGCAGGTCCTGTTAAACAGTTGAGCCTATCCTTTAAAAAATTTTCAAGTGATGCAGAAGAAAGAGGCTTTATTATAGAAAAAATAGCCTCATCATTGAGTCCAATTTTCTTATAAAGCGAATACGAAAAGTTTAAAAGAGCCACAAGGTAATTTGAAGCAACTGTTGCTGCAAGATGATAAACTACTTTGTCTTCTTTTTTGAGCTCTATATATTTATTCCCTATTTTCTGCAAGATTATCTTGGCAACCTTTTTTCCTTCATCATCACCTTCTAAAGAAAATATTGCCTCCTTCAAAAACTGGACATCTTCAGGCTGCCCTCTGAGCGTCTGAATAGGGTGAAGAGAAAATTTTCCTCTGCATTCGGTTTTTATAGCATCAGAGGTCAGCGCACCTGATAAGTGCCCAATTACTTTTTGTGACAAATGCGACGAATAAAGGTTTTTAGAAACTTCTTCTATGAATGTATCAGAAATAGCTATAAAAATCACATCAGAAGCATCCACCAGTTCCTCAGGGTTTGTAAATACTTGTGTGGCTGTCATATAGGAAGCTTTTATGGCTTTTTCGTATGTTCTGTTATAAAACCCTGTAATCTCAAGCCCATGATCTTTAAAATAAAGCGCAAGAGAAATTCCAGCTTTTGAAGCCCCATAAAAGCCTATTTTCACTTTAAACTACCTCCATATAAAACTAAAAAAGGCAGAACAGAGTCTGCCTTTCCTTCGCTTAAAGAAATTTTGTTTTCAGGTTCATATGCAGTCCCTGTTCTTTAAAAATCAGGGCAGCTTTTTAATTTTTCAGTTTTATTAGTTTAAATCATTGTTAAGAAGTCTATTAAAGTATGGCTCGACAATCTTGTCGATGCCATCTTTTCATAATTAATTATACCACAACTTAGCAAAAAATATAGTGTTATTTTTTATATTTGAAAGGGTATTAATATGATTGAAAATCAAAATTTAAAATAAATGAGAGGTGCAGTCCAAATGAGAAGTGAAAAAATCCTTGAGATGTTAAATGAACAGTTAAACAGAGAACTATTCTCAGCATACTTTTATACAGCAATGGAAGCGTATTTTGCTTCACAAAATTTAGATGGTTTTGCTCACTTTTTTATGGTCCAGACAAAAGAAGAGCTCGACCATGCAAGATTGATATTTGACTATATAAACAAAATAGGTGGAAGAGTAATTTTAAAAGAGTTAAAACAGCCAAAAATAGATTATTCTTCGCCTACAGAAGTTTTTGAACTTGCACTTTCACATGAACGGTTTATAACCTCTTCTATCCATGAGATTGCAAAGGCAGCTTTGGAAGAGAAAGACCTTACCACCCACAACTTTTTGCAATGGTTTATAAACGAACAAGCTGAGGAAGAAGAAACAATGGACAAGATTTTAAGAAAGCTGAAATTCATAAAAGAAGACCCAAGTGGACTTCTGTTCTTGGATAAAGAACTTTCAACAAGAGTGTACACACCACCTTCTATCTTGCAGGAAAATTAAAATACATCCAGTTTTTAGCCCTATTGATTTTAGAGCCCTTTTGCACTATACTATATTAGATGATAAAAATTTTTGGATGAAGGTGACCAAAGAGATGTTTTACACATTTGTTTGCAATAGCTGCCAAGAAGTTTTTGAAATAAAAGCGTCCATTTCAGAAATCTCGAACGGTCTTAAAGTCAGCTGTCCAAAATGTGCGTCAAATGACGTCACAAGAGATTATTCAAAAATAAACATTGGGCTATCTGCAGGAAGCGGTGCAAAAAGCAGCAGCTGCAGCACCTGTTCAGGTTCTAAAGGCTGCTGTGGAAGCTAAAATAAATCCCAGCCCCTGCAAAGGAGCTGGGATTTTTATTTTCTTAGCCTATTACATAGACATTCTGATTTTTTTCATCTTCCCATCTTTTTAAAAGTATATTGTAAGGAAGGTATTGCAGAAGTGTTAGATATGGCAAAATAGCAAAGTAAACCACCATTAGGACTATATAAAATAATCCTACTGAGAGCACTTGGGCTTCTGTCAAATCTTTTGCTACATAATCTACCACAATTAATGGAATTTGTAATATTACATTGATGCCTGTTCCATATAAAATTGTAAGTAAAATAAATCCCACTTTTTTATTCGTAATTTCTACACTAAACTTTAAACTTTCCATAACACCAAATCCCTTGTCAATCAAAGAAGTTTGAGAATACAAAATTCTTATCATAACATAAAACATAAAGATAACACCAACTATGCACAGGAGAAAAAGAATGACTTTTAGAATTGCTATATCTACTTTTGTAGCTGCAAATCCTAAAAGCCCTACAACGAGTCCAATAGGAAGCAGTATTATCATTATCAAAAGCTGCAAACCTATTAATCTTAAGCCCATAGTAAAATTCTTTTCTTTTATAGCTTGAAAGTATATTTCAAATGGACGTTTGACTATATCTTTATCACGCGTAATTTCAATCATGGTTTTTGTAAAAGGATACTGAACAAATACTATAAGCAAAAAGACCCACACGAGAAACAGTATAAAAGCTATCACTATAAAACCTGCAACTGCACCCGAAAAAGTATAAAAGTTTGAATCAAATGATTTATTAAAATTTACTCCCAAAAACATTCCAAATAGCATAATTAGGATAAGAGGGGGTATTATGCTCACAGTTGCAATTATCATATTTAAAGCAATCAACCCAAAAATGTAAGCATAATATTTTTTGGCAAAGTAGAATGAATCTTTAAAAAATTCTCTGAACATCTTCTTTCTCCTTTTAGATGTTTTCATTCTCTTAGAATAATCATACCACAAATTTGTATTTTTTAACAAAACAAAGTTTCAATATTTAACAATTAACTATCCTGGTTGGAGCCATAATAGATGATATTTTGGGTAAAAAACTCATGAGGAAGGTTGCCTAAAGCCTATGAGTTATAGAAGAGCGAGCAAATTTGAAAAATGTTATTGACAAACTCAAAAGAGCTCTTTATAATATATATTGCAAAGTCAATGAGGTGCCGAGATGGTGGAATTGGCAGACACGCTACTTTGAGGGGGTAGTGGGCGTTATGCCCGTGCGAGTTCGAGTCTCGCTCTCGGCACCAGTTAAAAAGCAAATAAGGCCCTGTAAAAAAGGGCTTTATTTTTTATTTAACAATTGAAAAATGGATGCGCGCCCATAGCTCAATTGGATAGAGCATCAGACTACGGATCTGAGGGTTGGGGGTTCGAGTCCTCCTGGGCGCGCCAATTGTTTTCAAGAGGTCTGAGGTTTGGAATAATATTGACAGGCATTTTATAACACCTCTTTGATTTGTACAAAGTCTATTATAAGGTCTTCAAAGATACCAACTTTGACTTTGTCATTGAATGTGTAAACTTCTTGCGGCAAGTAATCTTCATTGTCTTTGAGTCTGTATACCAAGATTGTTTGGTTGTTTGGATTTACAATCCAATACTCCTTGACTTTAAACTGATTATACAGGTTTAGCTTTCTGACATAGTCGTGAGATGGATTTTATTATGACACAACTTTGTTTCCACCCGAACCACCTTCTTTGTTGTATTATGTTGGGTTCTGTAGTGAACTACCACCCACCTATAGAGGTGGAGGCTTCGTGAAAAGTTTGGCAGTTTTTACACTACCCTTATTCTCACAGGGTGGTTCACACACCCACTACTGGCTATCTGCCTGACGACAGACTCGCCAGCTACTTTGCCCAAAATATTCATTGCTCCGTTTATATCTGCGTTCACAACATATCCACAGTTTTTGCATACGTATAGACCCCTGTATTTCC
>OFGS01000331.1_pt1 | contig 9763 bp, 14 predicted proteins | sample 1521851 | NCBI WGS metagenome assembly OFGS01 (sample SAMEA3142070, study PRJEB24117) | hot springs metagenome
TTTCATGTCGTCGAGACTTGTTTTTAAATCGTCTACTTTCGCTTTTTGCGCCTCTACCGACTTCCCATGCTCAGCCATAATTTTGTCAATCGTTTCTTTCTCAAGCCCTAAACTTTCAAGAAATTCACGTTTCATTTCCATTCCTCCTGGCTACGTTTTTTTACGTGGTTACGGCCACGAACCGCTTTGTTCTTTAACGTCTACAAATGCTAAAAAGACGAGAGAAACTGTTTATCTTAACACCGTCTTCTTATACCACTCCTCATACGAAATAGAATCCACCAATCCATTCATCGACTGGCGTTTTTCGCCGTGTGTGTATTCCGATTCATCGAAATACGGAATCGTTGTCGTTCGGCAACGCACATGAAACGGTGGCGCATTTGTTCCTGGCTTGTAATCTTTCACGTTATAAACCTTGCCGTCTTGATACCTACAAATATCCGATGTTCGCATATCGAGCGTGGCTAAAATCTCGTATTTCTCCATTCCCGCATCACGATAGCTGTTGTGCGCCGCCAAGTTATGAAAGAAACTTGCTTCTGTTCGCACTAGCGCTTCAGCACGCGAGTATGCCACATCCGTTACTTTTACAATTTCTTTCGTTGTTCGATCGATGGACCGGCCGATAATGAAGCTTTGTTCCAACGACTTTCGGATTTGTTGCATTGTTTCTTGTTCATGTCCCCAAATTCGTTCCGAAAACTCTTTGCCACTCCAGTTGTACGACATCACTTCGCGCATCGTACCATCATCGAGTATTTGAACATTTACAGGCATGCCAGCCATCGCAAAGTCGTACATAAAGTGATAGTACGAGTTTTGGTACACATCGACTAGCCCTGTGTAAACGTAATCTTGTAAGCCATTTTTACCACCGTATAAACGCAGCATCGTCATTTCAATTTGAGCAAGAAGCATTTCCAAACGAGAGATCCGAACGCGATAGCTAATCGCATTCAACAAATTTTCATACTGCGGATTGCCCTCAAGCACCATGGTACGAAAACGAGCAAGGTCAACTTCCTTGAACGCTTCTATTTCTTGCGATGTTAATAGCTTCCTTGCTTCATACAGCGAAATTTGATTGTCTTTCGCATATCGAGCATAAAATGCTTCAATTTGCCGTAAAATATCGTGCTGCGCTTCTTTCAGTCGCTGTTGCATCTGCGCCAAATATTTATCGACAATCAACTGCGCTTCCTGTTCTCTTTGCGTCGCACGTTGCGCCCAATATTCTCGGCTACTCATTCACGTTCCCATCTTTCTGTTGTTGCTGGAACGCGCCTTGATAACCGTTGGGCATTCGTTCTTGTTCTTGTTGCTTTTTCAATCGTTCTTCCACTTGTTCCGTATACCACGGATGATTTTCACGAATCGTCTGATCGTCGAGAATCCCAACCGACGCCTGGCAATTGGCGATGACCTCAGACTCATTGATAATGATGTCACGGTTGAAGATGATTGAAATCGGCTCATTGGTGAAATCACCCTTCCCTGTCATCAACAAGTATTGATCAATGAACCAAATTAATTGCTCCAGGCTCGATTGAAATTCGGTTTCAAGGATGTTGCAATCCATATCCAAATCCGAGTATCGGTATCGTAGCGCCACGCCACTCGCATTACCTAAGTTTTCGTCTTGTGTGTCGACACCGCGCCCAAATTCATAGATGGCTTTGCGGATGCGCAATAACTCTTTTTCTACCGAGTCTGTCTGTAAATCAGCTTGGAGCTTATCCACATTGCCGTTTTCATCTAGCTTCACTGCACGGTATCGGTTTAAATCGTTTAAAAATTCCTGTAAGTCAACGCCGCCGTAATTCACAAGCTTGTAAATGAAATTCGGGATGTCTGCAAGTAAATCTGCATTTACGGAAGCTTGCAAGTTGTAATCGTCAATCAATGACTTGATGCAGTCGATAAGTGGCTGCTCTTCTTCATTGTACTTGAACGCAATTAACGGCATGCGCTCCCACAGATATGGCTTCTCGTTGATCGTGAAATGATAGTTCGTTTCCACTCCAGCGAGTACGTCTGGAACGAGTGAATCAGCCTGCCAAATGTAATATTTAATTCCTTTCGGATGATGATACTCAACTTTCTTTTGTTTTTGCTTTTGTGTGTTCGTGTACACCACTTCTTCATAAACGCGAATAAACGACACAATTTCTTCATGGTCGTTATCTTTCCAAAACGGAATAATTTGTTCGCTCGGAATCTTTTTAAACGACAACTCGCCCTTTTCGTCAATGTACACATACAAAAAAGCGATCCCTTTATTGATCGCTTCTTTGCCAAGGTTTTTAATTGTTTTCAGCAACCGTTTATCGAACATGTCTTGCATGATTTTGCGATAGTCTTCGTTTTCTGTCGCAATCGTCGGCTCCTTTGAAAGTAAATAGCCAACCTTTTGATTGACAAGCTTCTTCACAAAATCATGAGCCAGCTTTTGATTCGAGCGCCAAGTAATGTCTTGTTGCTTTTTCTCGATGTCCATTTTTGTACGATAATATCGCTCGCCAATCACCATCAATTTGCGCTTATCGCTCGTTTCCCAGTCTTTGATAACAGCCATCAAAAGTTGTTCGTCTGTCATCATTCCTTTGGCCAGCTCTGCCAACGCTCGTTCATGCCAGGGGGCTCTAAATAAATCCTCAATCAGCATGCGATCACCTCCTATTTCAATATCGATACGGATGGACGTTTCATATCATCTTCGAATGCATAGCGGGTTGCTGCGATCGTATGGTCGTTCTTTTCTTCCAAGCGCGGCTTCGGATTGCCGTCTGCGTCGACTTGATAGTCGATGGACTCAAATTCCCGTGCAATGTTCGGCGTTCGCTTCGGATCAATCACAATTGCCTCTAAATCATCAAGCCACTTCTCGCCATATTCCACACTTCCCGGACCTTTTTTTGCCCCTTTAATCCGCGGAATCCCGTGCTCTTTTTTCATTTCATCTACTGATTTTGGTTCGGCGCTGTCGGCGATAATCGGTTCTGTATGATAATTTTTCGCCTTGATTTTTTCGGCTGCTTCTCGATTCGACAGCTTCACGCCATAGATTTCATCGATGGCGTAGATGATTCGCCGCGTTTTATCATAGTGCCAACGCACAAACGCAAACGGATCGACCCCATATCCCCAGTCAATGCCCTGGCGGATGTTATCAAATTGTTTCATCTCCTCATCTGTAATCGTCCGAAATACTAAATTATCAAACGGCACTACACCACTCCCAATCGGCTCTCCGAGATATTCATGGCGGTACTTCATCTCATTCGTTCGCTTCGTATGCTCAGCTTCTTCGATGAAGTCTTTAGACAAAAACGGATTGTCTAAATACGTCGAGTGATGAACGAACGTATTTTCAGGAAGAAATTGCGTTTCGTACTTTTGGTTGACCCATGACTGTCTTCGCTTCGGTGGGTTATAGCTGTAAAAAAACGTGTACCGCAATCCGTCTGGAAGCTCTCCGCGCAGCACGGACTTTTCGATGACAGACACTTCTTCTTCCGTCTTGAACTCAGCGAGCTCCTCAATCCACATAACGGCCAACGGAAAGCGCGACGCTTTAATCGATTTGATTTTTTGTGGGTCGTCAGCACCGCGGAACAAAATGCGGTTTCCTCGCGGTAGATACGTGATCCGCATTGGGTTCACGGTGATTTGAAAATACTCGGTGACACCTAGTATTTCCATCGCTTCTTTCAACTGTTCCAACACTGAATCTGCGAGCGTGTTCCCCACTCTGCGCACAACAAGCGCCGTCACCGGATACCGCATCACCAGCAACAGCACCATCATTGCGATATGTGTAGACTTCGCACTGGCGCGTCCGCCTTTCAACACATAGCGCAAATAACGCTGTTCTTTGACAAACGCCCACACTTTTTGAAATGTCGGCGTAAACACTTCAGACAATCTAATCTGCTTCATCTGTCCCACCAACGTCGTCAATGATTTGCACACCAAAATTTGCGTCAATTTGCTGGCGCTCTGTCCACATCGCGAAACGTTTGCCGAGAAGTTCAGCTGCTTTAATACGGTCTTTAATATTCGGAGTATTTTCCACTAGTTCAAAAAAGTCTTTTCCTGCCATTGGTATTTGCTCCGTTTCTTCGCCCCGAAGCACTTTCGTTAAAAACGCTAATATTTCATCCTGTGAAGCAATGCGTTCTTTGTCTTTTTCAGCTAATCGTTGCTGGATGTACGCCCTAATTGTAGTATTTTGTAGTAGCTTCGTTGTGTTGCCTCTAGCGTTATATCCAGCCCTTTTCGCCGCTTCTTCTGCATTACCAAGTTCGATGTAGTAATCGGCGAACCGTTTTTGCTTTTCTGTTAATTTCCGCATCTACATCATCACCTACCTCCTCACTTCCTCCTAATCGACCCACGCACTCGTTTATATGTGTCACGCCGAACGCCCATTAACTCCATCACATCACGCATGGACAATTTTTCTTTCTTCTTCGCCCTTAATTTCTTTATTTCATCATCCGATAAATGATCGCGTAATTTATACATCCTCATCACCCCGTGCATAAAATAAGCGCCTAGCATATGACTAGGCACTCATGAAAGGAGGAAATCGTCGTGTTATTATCCTATGGTATCATCGTACCACGTTTGAAACAAAATAATCTGTCATCTTTCTGTCATTTTTCCTTCAGTTTTCTGTCATCAAAAAACAAAAACACGCCAACAAGATGGCGTGCTCTATCCAGTGACCTCAACCTCTTCAACGGATTCGGTTAACCAGCTTTCAACCTTGAGATTTTGCTCCGCTTCTTTGATCCTTTGGAAATCACTATCTATGCTTACTACAACCAGATCATGAGCGAGGGCAACTGATGCTATCCAAAGGTCATTTTCACTGATGCCCGTTTTTTGAAGAGTGTATTTTCTCCTTTTGCTTTTTTCCTTCGGACCAAACTTGTCTAACACTTTGGCTTTTAATTCACCGTAGCATCTCGAAACCATTGAATCGCATCTTATAACTTCAATGACACTTAGGAGATCACTAACTTGAAATAAATTTTCTGTAGTTTTCTCTGATCTATATGCCATAAAATACAGTTCTGACTCGACAACAAAACATGTTTTAATATGCTCATGATCTATCTCCCTTAATTTCTGAGCCATTACTGGATCGTTTTTTAGAATCCTACTGCAATGATTGGTGTCCAACAAATACATCCTAACTGAATTTAGCCTCTATCCTATTCTTATACACATCTCTCAGACATTCTTCAAAATCATCCCCATGCCAAGTACCAAGAAATCTCAGCAACGGGTTAGCAGTAGGGTTGACCTTATCCAGCAATAACTCTAATTTTGGTTGTGGAGTAATAATTTCACATGTCCATTTACCTTTTTCTACTTCTTTTAAAACATCACTGTAGTAAGCGACTATCGATTCTGATGTTATGATTTCGTTTGAATGAGCACTATCTGGGAGACCGTTTCTAGCTTCTAGCCATGGTCCTTCATTATGGGTTAACTCTTCTAACTGATCCGCACTATATGACCCATAAATCTCCCAAATAGTATTCAAATACTCTTTCTCTCCTTCGTCTAAACAAGGTTGCTCTAAATTTGAATTAATTATTGGATGATACCTAAACATTCTATATGAGTCATAAACTAAATGATTCACAGGTCCATGTGACCAAGCCTCGAATGTACTATCCGGGAACAACGGTTCCCCTTTTTTCACCAAATACCAAGCTTGTGCGTAAAAAAGAATTTTTTGCAATTTCTTAGGGGTTATTTCATACTTCGTTCCCGGCTTGCTTAATCCAATAAAGTATCTAGCCGCATCTAAAATTCTCATTCTAACCCCCTCCTTCATACCTTTATAACAATATCATAGTAATAATTTTTCATTTTATCAATAATAAACTATTGAAAATAAACAAAAAATCTTATATAATACTATATCTTGTTTTTCTAAAAGAAAATAACACTATATATTGTTGAAAAGTAATAAAGAGGATGTCCATAATGCGAAGGACACCCTTTCTTATACAATATATAGATGTGTAACACATTAAAAAACTATATGTTGTATCACCTATGGAACAACCTTTAATATCCTTCTTTGTACACTTCGATTCTGAGCGCAAAAGCGAGCTTGTAGAATGCCCTCTCACGCTCACGGTAGTATTTTGACTCGCTGATACACATTTCGTTGTACACATCGTAGTCGCGCGGTTCCTCCATACTCATATATCGCTTCACAATCAATTCTCGTTGTAGTTTTGTTAGGCGATTCACTGCACGTACAATTCGGTTCATGTATTCGTTGCGTTCGCGCTCAAAATCAACTTTTTTGATCGCTACACTCTCGGTCGGTAAATGAAACGCATTCGTGTTGCTTGGCGGCACGAGAGAGTACGTTTGTGTCACTTTCGGAAGCCACTCGTCCGGAACCGTCAACATATACATGCGATATTTTTCAAGCGCTTCCTCGACTGCCTTTTTTGTTTTCTCTCCGTCAACGTCGCGCAAAAATGACAACTGCTTATATTTCAAACAGACCCCTCCCGTGTTATACTTAATATAGTGATTTGCTAACGCCGGGAGAAGTCCGGCTTTTTTGTTGCATCTTTTCTTCGCACTATTCATCAAATAGGTTCAATATCAACCCATGTAATACTAATGATTTGCCCTTTTGGATTTGCTTTCATTTCGTGTTTCAAAATTTCTGTAACCCTATATTTTTTCCCATCTTCATGCTCAACTGTCATACCTACTTGAACAGGATTTAAGGCATTTTCCGCAGCACTTTCAACAATTTGTACTTTCAACTGTTATTCCTCCTTGCGAATGTCCACCATCAAAACTCTAATATTTCCCAATCTACATAAATATCTTCGAGTGGTAATTCTGTGTTTACATGAAGCCTTTTCGGTTTTTTGGCTTTAACGGCTCTTCGACTAATCACAAAGAACTCATTGGTTTCTAAATCAATTCCGCAAGCTAAATCTCTTTTGTCTTTATTGGTAAGATAACCACCGTTCAACATCCACTCAATTTTTTGCTTAAGAGTTTCTTGCATTGCTTATACCCCTTATGTCGCATTATGTGTCTACCGCGTCACATCTTACACTGTTGCGTCTGTCGCGGGTCGTACATATTCACAAGTTTATAGCCATTCAACGCATAGAGTTTCACCATCCATATGCGCGATACCTTAATTTCCTTGTGCGTTCTAGGGTTACGAAGTACATATATCATCGCTTCTTCCTCCTTGTCGTCGGCCATCTCCACTCAATCGCACGTCGATTGTCTTCATCGTAGTATCGCTTTTTCTGCTTATTTCTGACCTGCTCAAGCTCTTCTGGTGAGAGGTAGTACGTGACTACCTCTCCGTTCGGTTTCTTCATCGAATCACCTTCCAGCCTTTTCTTATTCGACTGTTCAATTCACACTTCTGCAATTCTTCATACAACCAAACTTTTTGTCCGTCCTCGACGCGAAACAACAGATATCCTTTCCGTCTTCTTTTTCTACGCTTCACACGCCATACACGTCCTTCTGCAACTTGTGTAGAGCATACATGCGTAACGCACGCAATTCACGCTCATTTTCAAATGTCGTATCAGAATAACGTTCCTTCTGATTTGTCAACTCTTGCACAAGTTCTTTCAACCTAGCAATCTCGCTTTCCAACACGAGCACTTCCTTGTGCAGTTCTTCATTACGTGTTAAAACTTCATCGAGCATGTGTTGTTTTTCTTCGCATTCCTGCTCTTTCTCTGTCAACAATTTGTGTGCGTGAATCGCCTCTCGTTTGAGCCATTCGATACCTTTGTCGTCCTCTTCCGCGCTGTTTGGTTGCGTTTTTTCTGTGACAATTGTTTCTTGTGATGTTACCTGCGTTTCCGATTCTTCAAGCGTAGACGCGATCTCTTGTTGTGCTTCTTGTTCAAGCGCTCTTCTGATATGCCCCTTTCTGAAATATTTCCACGAATATAGCTGTTGATTGGTGATCCCTTTCGCCTTTGCGATCTCTGAATCACTCATACCTTTCTTGTGCATTTCAACATATTCCTCAATCGTTAAATCGATTTTTTTGTTAGACATGTCTTTCTCCTCCTTCACATTTTCACAGTTTTTCAAAATAACATCGAGACTCTCTCCGTTCCGTAATCTCTCCAGCTGGTCGGGCGTAAGCTGATATGTCCGCACTGTTGTATCTATCCCGTGTGGACGGTTGCCGAAACGCACATCCCACTGACGATACGGTGATATACTTGTGAACCTACTCATTCTTTTTCACCCGCCTTCTTAACTTTTTTAGCTTGTCCAGCTCGATCCAACCACCGTATTTCTTGTTGTATGTAACAATGCTGAGTTTATACGGATACGCCTTTTCAAACATCTTGCGTTTGATCGCAAAAACAGGCGTCTCATATCCTTTCACATCGACGACCTCAATTGAACCGTCAATATGATGTATCTCAAAGTCTGCGATGTACTCAATTTTGCGGAACGTCTTGCCGTTTTTCTTGAATGACTCCAACAGCGTGTATCGCGGCTGGAGTCTAAACGACTTAATTTCCTTATGCTCGAGTAGCCACTTTAGCTGCTCGTAGTATCGTGCTTCGGCTTTTGAATCGAATGTGTACCCGTCCACTTCTGCTTTTCTAGATTTGTATTTACTGCCACTCATTGTTCCACCTCACAACAACGCCCGTAATTCCGCGATAAACTTTTGCTTCTGCAACACCACAATTTCGCATATCGCGTATAACTCGTCTGTCGGTTCCGCGTTCCGCTTCGTTTCTAATAATTTCTCAATCTCTTGTTCTTGTTTCCGTATGAGTTGCTGTATCTGTTCCTGCATTTGTTCTTTTGTCATTTCGCCGATCACCTAACTTATTTGTGTCTGAAAAACCAAACCCCATTTTCTTTTTTCGCTTCGCACCAATCATTCTCAAAATCCAATAACGCCTTTGTTAATGACGGTTTCGGATGTGCATAGTGTGTCTCGCAATGCTCCAATATTTCGCGAATACTCTTCCAATCTCGTTGCCAATACAAATACTCTTTTACTTTTTTGATTGTCAGCTTATATGGCGTGACATGTCCGCCGTTGTTTACTCCACCTTTGACCCATGTTTTTTGTTCTTCGTAAAGGTAATCTTCCCACTTGAACCACTTGAGTTTTTTAGCTGGTCGATTGAATCGGGCAGACATGTAATGTCGAACGTAATTGTAGTGAAAATCCACTGTTAAAATGCCTATTCGTTTGTCTCTCAAAAGGTTTTGTATGAATACCGGAATATACTTTCTACGTTTCGGGATCGCGATATAGACATAATGGGCAAAGTCTAACCACCTCATGGCTTGCTCGATTAACTCCATCGTTAGTGATGTTTTCATTTCAACGATACATTTTGCTGGACCATGAACTGCTACAATATCCGCACGACCACTTGGCAATTCCACTTCGGCATACACTTCGTATCCTCTTTCCTCAAGCCATTGTTTCACAGGGTCGAATAGGTCTTGTTCCTGTATTTTTGTCATCTCACCAACCACCACGCCCCGTATATGATCGCCACCCATAAGGGAATGGATAAGACCACTCCCCATAGGCAGCCTCGGAAAAATTTCATCCTTTCACCTCATGTTCCGTCTTGCAGTCAACACACTCAACAACAAGCCCTTTCTCGTCCTTCCGCACCCGAAACGCCGTACTTCCACATGTCTTGCCATCTTTCATCGCTAGACATATGAGATATACAAC
>OFGS01000332.1_pt1 | contig 9752 bp, 13 predicted proteins | sample 1521851 | NCBI WGS metagenome assembly OFGS01 (sample SAMEA3142070, study PRJEB24117) | hot springs metagenome
CGATTAAACTTGGCAAAACGTTGACCGAAGATGAAGAATTAACCGTACTTTCTCGCGAATTAAAACAGCGTAAAGACTCCCTCCAAGAATTTGAAAAAGCTGGTCGCACAGACCTTGTTGATAAAGTCAAGGAAGAGATTACGGTTCTTGAACTTTACATGCCGAAGCAGTTGAGCGAAGAAGAGCTAGTGCAAATCGTGAAAGAAACGATTGCCGAAGTCGGCGCTTCCTCAAAAGCGGATATGGGTAAAGTGATGGGAGCGATCATGCCGAAAGTGAAAGGAAAAGCTGACGGCTCGCTCGTAAACAAACTTGTTCAACAACATTTAAGTTAAACACCTTACGATATCGTAAGGTGTTTTTCTGTTTTTGAAACTTTTTTTCTTTTCACACGTACTAAAGATGAAGGGAGGAAAAAGGATGGCCGGTCTCATTGTTGCTTTCACGCATCCATTTCTCGCTGCGCTTTTGTTAATTGCCGGAAGCGTCACGTTCGTTTGGCAACTGTACGATGCGCGTTGGGGATGGAAAGGAACTGTAAGCATCATTTGTTTTTTGCTTTTTTTCTCATCGCATTTAGCAGCTGGTTTAACAACCGTTGGGGCGATGATGTTGTTTGCTATTGGTCTTATTTTGTTAGTCATTGAGTTGTTTGTGCCAGGTGGCGTTATTGGCTTTCTTGGGCTCGGTACGCTCGTCTGGAGCTTATTTTTAGCCGCCAAACATTCCCCGTTTGTTACGATATCGTTAGCAGTAGCAATCGTGAGTGCGCTAATGGTGGGCTTATGGCTTAGCCGGGTGAGCAAAAAGAAGATGGCGTTTTTTGAAAAAATTGTGCTTACCGACGAACAGCGGAATGAAGAAGGATATGTGTCTCATGAAGCGCGCATGGATTTCATCGGGAAACGCGGAGTGGCCATCACTGTATTGCGGCCAGCAGGAACGGCGCTCATTGACGGCGAACGTGTAGATGTTGTCACAGAAGGAGAATATATTGAACGACATCGACCGATTGAAGTTATTCACGTAGATGGGTTAAAAGTCGTCGTTCGAGAATGTAAAAAAGAGGAGGAAATCGTATGACACCGGATCAACTTTTACTTATTATTGCGATTGCGTTAGGGCTTGTGTTGTTAGCTGTATTCTTTTCGTTCGTTCCCGTTATGCTTTGGATTTCTGCACTTGCTTCTGGTGTGCCGATTAGCATTTTCACACTTATCGGGATGCGTTTACGCCGCGTCATTCCGTCGCGTGTCATTAATCCATTAATTAAGGCAAAAAAAGCAGGGCTTGATGTGACGACGAACCAGTTAGAAAGCCACTATTTAGCGGGAGGAAATGTCGACCGCGTCGTTAACGCGTTAATTGCTGCGCAGCGAGCGAATATTAATTTAACGTTTGAACGTTGTGCGGCAATTGATTTAGCCGGTCGAAACGTATTAGAAGCGGTGCAAATGAGCGTCAATCCAAAAGTCATTGAAACCCCGTTTATTGCTGGTGTAGCGATGGACGGTATTGAAGTGAAAGCGAAAGCACGCATCACTGTACGTGCGAATATTGATCGATTAGTTGGTGGTGCGGGAGAAGAAACGATTATTGCACGTGTGGGAGAAGGGATTGTTTCTACGATCGGGTCGCAAGACGATCATAAAAAAGTGCTTGAAAATCCAGATATGATTTCACAAACCGTATTAGCAAAAGGGTTAGACTCAGGAACAGCGTTTGAGATTTTATCCATTGACATTGCTGATATTGATATCGGGAAAAACATTGGTGCTGAATTGCAAACAGACCAAGCGGAAGCGGATAAAAAGATTGCACAAGCCAAAGCGGAAGAACGTCGGGCGATGGCAGTTGCACTTGAGCAAGAAATGAAAGCGCGCGTGCAAGAAATGCAGGCGAAAGTCGTAGAAGCCGAAGCGCAAGTGCCGCTTGCGATGGCGGAAGCACTTCGTTCCGGCAAACTTGGTGTGATGGATTACATGAACTTAAAAAACATTATGGCAGATACGAACATGCGCGATTCCATTGGAAAATTGACACAACATCCGGATGACGAGAAAAAGTGAGGAATACATGATGGCGCTAATTGAATGGCTCCTAAACAACATATTTGTCGTTTTCATTTTGGCAGCATTTGTCTCATGGGTTGGAAAACGAATGAAAGCGGGAGAAGAAACGATTGAACGAAAACAACAACAAGAAAAACAACAAGAACAAGAACAGAAATCACCAGTTATGATGGCCGAAGTGGAACCACGAACGAGACGATCGATGAAAAAAGAACAAGAGCAAATGATCGCACCGCAACGAGCGGAAGAGCAACGAGTGGAGAGGAGAAAATTACCTAAACACCCGCTCGTGCAAGGCGTGATTTTTTCAGAAGTGCTCGGTCCACCGCGAGCAAAGCGTCCGTTTGGTAGAAAATAAGTGCTACAACCCCCGTTTCACTCATACATATGAGATGAAAGGGGGTTTTGTTTATGATCGGAAAGTGGAAAAGCAAAATGCGACAATGGTTAACGAATCAAATGGAACTACCTGCGGATGTTGTCGCTGACCTCCCCCGTATTACGATGATTGGACATATTCATATCTACATAGAGAATCATCGTGGTTTGCTTCTGTTTACAGATCGCGAACTACGTTTGTTATTAAAAAACGGGCAGCTGCTTGTCAAAGGGGAATCGTTTAGCATTAAAACGATTTTGCCGGAAGAAATTTTGCTCGAGGGGAAAATTAGTCAAGTTTTATATTTGGAAGAATAGGGGGGGCGGGTGTGAAAAACGAATGGGTGCATCAGCTGACTGGGAATTTGCGAGTACGTATTGTTGGAAAAGGATTAGAGCGGTTATTAAATGAATTTACACGCCGTGGGATATATGTATGGAACGTCAGGCGAGAGCGGGACGATTCGCTAACATGCCATATGCTCCTTCGCGACATTCATCATGTGCGAGCGGCGATGCGAAAAAGCGGTTGTAAATTATATGTTCTCGATCGTCGGGGGGCGCCGTTTTGGCTAAAAGCATCGTGGAAAAATAGCGGCATCGTTATCGGAGTCGTTACATTTATATGTATCGTGTTTATATTATCTAACATGATTTGGCGCATTGAAGTCACAGGGGCGAATCCAGAAGTCGAACATACCGTTAGGCAGGAGTTGAAAAAAATAGGGGTTGAGCGCGGTGCGTTGCAATTTGTTACTCCACCTCCTGAAGCGATTCAACGAACGCTAATCAACAAGATAGATGCGATTACGTGGATTGGTGTGGAGTGGCGTGGAACGACGTTATATTGCCAAGTCGTTGAAAAAAAGCAGCCGACCGAAACGAAATCGAATACCCCCCAGCATCTTGTTGCGAAGAAAAAAGCGGTCATTACGTACATGTTTGTTGAACAAGGTCAAGCAGTGGTAGAAGTGAACGATCATGTCGTTCCGGGACAATTGCTCGTTTCCGGCTTTATTGGGAAAGAGGGGCAAACAGAGATCGTGCCAGCGCGCGGTCAAATTTTAGGCGAGACGTGGTACAAGTCTACTGTTGCTGTTCCGATGAAAACGACGTTTTATATGTTGACGGGAAAAAAACGTGAAACACATTACGTTCGTTTTTGGTCGTGGAAAATTCCGATTTTTTGGGATCATGAAGAGCAGTTTTCACAATTTGAAAAACAAGTAGATGAAAAAACGTTCCGCTTTTTCACATGGACGTTACCGATTGTTTATGAAAAAGTCGTGTGGCGTGAAAAAGAAATCGCTGTTCGTGAGTATTCGTACGAACAAGCAAAAGCGGTAGCGAAACAAATTGCGCGTGAGCAGTTACAGCGACAATTACCTGCGGATGCGAACATTCAAGGTGAAAAAGTTTTGCATGAGGCGAAGGAGAATGGTAAAGTAAAAGTAGAAATGCATTACCAAGTCATTGAAAACATTGCGATACCACAACCAATTATTCAAGGAGACTGAGGAATGTCGGAACAGTTTGTCACGATTCACCTTAACGTACAAAATGCAGATGAAGCGCTCGCTTTGTTCGGTACGCACGATGTTCATTTAAAGCGCATTGAGCAAGAACTTGGTGTGTCGATTGTGACGCGTGGAGAATCGTTAAGCGTGTCAGGAAACAAACAACATATTGAGCTTGTTGATGAGTTGTTGCGTCATTTGTTGCTTGTTATTCGCAAAGGCATTGTCATTAGCGAGCGTGATGTGCTTTATGCGCTAAAAATGGCCAAAAATGGAACGATTTCTTACTTTATTGAATTGTACAATGAAGAAATCGGAAAAAATGCGAAAGGGAAAGCGATTCGCGTCAAAACGCTCGGTCAGCGTCAATACGTTTCTGCCATTCAGCGCCATGATTTAATTTTCGGCATTGGTCCAGCAGGAACGGGAAAAACGTATTTAGCAGTTGTGATGGCTGTACAAGCGTTAAAAAACGGACAAGTCAAGCGAATTATTTTGACGCGTCCAGCTGTGGAAGCTGGGGAAAATTTAGGCTTTTTGCCGGGGGATTTAAAGGAAAAAGTCGATCCATATTTACGCCCACTTTATGATGCGCTTCATGACGTACTTGGTCATGAACATACCCAACGATTAATTGAGCGCGGTGCGATTGAAATTGCTCCGCTTGCATATATGCGCGGGCGAACGTTAGATGATGCGTTTGTCATTTTAGATGAGGCGCAAAATACGACGCCTTCGCAAATGAAAATGTTTTTAACACGTCTCGGCTTCGGCTCGAAAATGGTGATTACCGGCGATATTTCACAAGTCGATTTACCGAAAGGAGTTCGTTCTGGGCTTGCGATTGCAAAAGACATTTTGACGAATGTAAGCGGAATTTCATTCGTCTTTTTGGAGCAAGCTGATGTTGTACGCCATCCTCTCGTCGGTAAAATTATCGCTGCGTACGAAGATGCTGGAATGTAAATGCGACCCATATTCACGTGGGTCCTTTTTGCACTTTAACAGAAGAAAGAGGGAGATTTTATGTTAGTGATTGACTTTATGGATGAAACAAATGAAATAACAGAAGAGCAAGTAGAACGAATTGAAAAACTATTGCAACATGCGGCAAAGGAAGAAAATGTGCCAGATGGTGCAGAGGTGAGCGTTACGTTTGTTGACAATGAAAAAATTCGGGAAATAAATCGCGATTATCGTGGAAAAGATCAGCCGACAGATGTCATTTCGTTCGCCCTTGAAGAAATGGGCGAAGAAGAGATTGAAATTGTCGGTGTAGATGTACCACCTGTGCTCGGGGATATTATCATTTCTGTGCCGAAAGCACGCGAGCAGGCGGAGCAATACGGTCATTCTTTTATGCGTGAACTCGGTTTTTTAGCGGTGCACGGCTTTTTACATTTGCTTGGCTATGATCATGGAACAGAAGAAGAAGAAAAAGAGATGTTTACGAAACAAGAGCTCATATTACAACAATTTGGATTAACGAGATGATCGATGATGCGTTGGAAGCGATTTGTCGCTAGCGTATTATATGCTTTAAATGGCATTCGAATTGCCATTTGTCATGAGCGAAATATGCGCATTCATTTCGTAGCAACGATTGCTGTTATCGTTGCTGCAGCGATATTTCGTATCTCAAAAATGGAATGGCTTGTGTTGCTTTTGACGATTGGAGCAGTGATGAGTTTAGAAATCGTCAATAGCGCAATAGAGCGGACGGTTGATTTAGTGACGGATGAATATCGGCCCTTAGCGAAAGAAGCAAAAGATTTAGCAGCTGGCGCTGTACTTATGTTTGCTTTTATATCCGTGATCATAGGGGTTTCCATTTTCTTTCCTTATATGTATGTATTTTTTAAAAATTCTTTACATTTTCATAAATAGTAGTGAAATCGCGTTCATATTTTGGTAAAATAAAAAGCAAGCATACTTTATGCGATGGAGGGTTTTATGATTCGAGAAGGATATAAATCAGGATTCGTAGCAATTATCGGAAGACCGAATGTAGGAAAATCTACATTTTTAAATCGCGTCATCGGGCAAAAAATTGCAATTATGAGCGATAAGCCGCAAACGACGCGCAATAAAATTCAAGGTGTGTACACAACAGATGACGCGCAAATCGTTTTTATTGATACGCCGGGCATTCATAAACCGAAACATAAGCTTGGCGATTTTATGGTAAAAGTAGCGCAAAGCGCGTTGCAAGAAGTTGATTTAATTTTATTTATGGTGAATGCTGTAGAAGGGCTCGGTCGCGGTGATGAGTTTATTATTGAACGTTTAAAACAAGTACAAACACCGGTGTTTTTAGTCATTAATAAAATTGACGAAGTGCACCCGGACGATTTATTGCCGCTGATTGAGCAATATCGCTCACTCCATTCGTTTGCCGAAGTCATCCCTATTTCAGCGTTGCAAGGCAACAATGTAGAAACGTTGTTGCAACAAATTAAACATTACTTGCCTGAAGGACCGCAATATTATCCAGCACATCAAATAACGGATCATCCTGAACGATTTATCATTGCTGAGTTTATTCGTGAAAAAGCGCTCCATTTGACGCGAGAAGAAGTGCCACATTCCATTGCTGTTGTGATTGATTCGATTGAACGTCGCGAAAATGGCGATACGGTATATGTTGCAGCGACCATTATCGTTGAGCGTGATTCGCAAAAGGGAATTATTATCGGCAAGCGCGGTCAAATGTTGAAGGAAATTGGTCAACGTGCGCGCGCGGATATTGAGGCGCTACTCGGTTCAAAAGTGTTTTTAGAATTATGGGTAAAAGTACAAAAAGATTGGCGCAATAAAATGGCACAGTTGCGAGACCTTGGTTATCGTGAAGATGAGTATTAATGCTGTAAAATTTTAAAAGACATTGCGACAGCGCAAAAAGGGCAAACTATAAGTGAGCTGCTCAATCACCGTCAACTAACGAGAGAAAGGTGTGGTTCGATGCTCGATTTTACCTGGAAATTGTTCAGCCAAACAGGGAATATTGACACGTATCTTTTGTTTAAGGAGCTAGAACGCGAAACGCAAGAGCAAGCTAGCGATTCCACGTATCATATAACGGAAAGAGATTATCACGTCCTTTAACTTTGGAAGGTTATGTTATATGTTTGAAAAATGTGAAGGCATTGTTATTCGAACGATTGACTATGGAGAGACGAATAAAATTGTGACGATATTTACACGCGAATGGGGAAAGGTTGCTGCAATGGCAAGGGGAGCGAAAAAGCCAAGCAGCCGCCTTTCTTCTGTTACGCAAATATTTACATACGGCATATATCTTGTTCAAAAAAGTCGCGGTGTTGGTAGTTTGCATCAAGGGGAATTGCTTTCGACGATGCGCCATATACGAGAAGACATTTTTTTAACAGCATATGCCTCGTACATTGTTGAATTGACAGATAAAGCAACCGAAGAAAGACGACCAAATCCGTATTTATTTGAACTTCTTTTACAAACATTGACGTATATGAATGAAGGGCTCGATGCCGAAGTATTAACGTACATATATGAAATGAAATTGCTTCCGGCATTCGGATTATATCCGAAGTTAGATGGCTGTGTTATTTGTGGAGAAAAAGAAGGAACGTTTGCCTTTTCAATTGCACACGGAGGATTTCTTTGCCACCGTTGTTTTGAGCACGATCCACACCGCATCCCGATGACTCCATCGGTGTTAAAATTACTTCGCCTATTTTACTACGTTGATTTGTCTCGCATCGGTCAAATCGCTGTCAAACAAGAAACGAAACGACAACTACAAACGATCATTTCAGCTTATTACGATGAATATTCAGGTCTTTCGCTGAAAACAAAACGGTTTTTACAGCAAATCCATACGTTAAAAGGTGAAAGCGGACAAATGTAGCGTTGTCCGCTTCCCACTTTTGTTTGCAAAATATAAAGATGAATTATAATATGATCTTATAGTGTAGCCTATTGTAAGGTGGTGAGCGACAATCGAACTCAATAAACGTCAAGAACAAATTTTACAAATCGTCAAAGATCACGGGCCGATTACAGGTGAGCATATTGCGGAAAAGCTCAATTTAACGCGGGCGACGTTACGGCCTGATTTAGCCATTTTAACGATGGCTGGGTACTTAGAAGCAAGACCTCGTGTTGGTTATTTTTATACAGGAAAAACAGGGACGCAATTGCTTGCTGATAAAATTAAAAAAATGAAAGTGAGCGATTATCAGTCCATTCCTGTTGTTATTAATGAAAATGTGAGCGTCTATGATGCGATTGTCACGATGTTTTTAGAAGATGTTGGCACGTTATTTGTTGTAGATGACGAGTCGTTGCTTGTCGGTGTGTTATCTCGTAAAGATTTGTTGCGTGCGAGCATCGGAAAACAAGAGTTGACATCTATTCCTGTCAATATTATTATGACGCGCATGCCGAATATTACATTTTGTGAAAAAGATGATTTGCTTATTGATGTCGCCCAAAAATTAATCGAAAAACAAATTGATGCGATGCCTGTTGTCAAAAAGGTGGACAAAGGGTACGAAGTCGTCGGGCGCATTACGAAAACGAATATGACGAAGGTGCTTGTCGCGTTAGCGAAAGAAGACGTGCTTTAAAGGGGGAAAATCATGAGTCAAATCGTATACGTCGTATCCGACTCAGCAGGGGAGACGGCCGAGCTCGTTGTAAAAGCAGCAGCGAGCCAGTTTCAGGGGGCGCTCGTTCAATTTCGACGTGTTCCTTATGTCGAAGATGTGGAGACGTTATCAGAAGTCGTCGCTTTAGCAAAAATGAATCGAGGCATTATTGTATTTACGTTAGTTGTACCGGAAATGCGTCAATTTTTATTAGCTGAAGCGGCACGTGAAGGAGTGCCTGTATACGACATTATCGGACCGCTTATTGAACAAATGGGAAAGTTATTACAAATGTCGCCACGTTGCGAACCGGGCCCTGTTCGTGTGTTAGATGAAGACTATTTCCGAAAAATCGAAGCCATTGAATTTGCGGTGAAGTACGATGATGGACGCGATCCACGCGGTATTTTGAGAGCGGATATCGTTTTAATTGGTGTATCGCGCACGTCCAAAACACCGTTATCACAATATTTAGCCCATAAACGATTTAAAGTGGCTAACGTCCCGATCGTTCCAGAAGTAGATCCACCTGAAGAATTATTTCAAGTGCCGCCGGAAAAATGTTTTGGTTTAAAAATTAGTCCAGAAAAGCTAAATGAAATTCGTCGTGAGCGGTTAAAATCGCTCGGATTAGATGACCGTGCCATTTATGCAAACATTGATCGAATTAAAGAAGAGCTACAATATTTTGATGGGATCGTGAAAAAAATTGGCTGCGAAGTCATTGATGTGACAAATAAAGCAGTCGAAGAAACAGCGAACGTCATTATGAACATTATGCGTAAAAGGGAAAAATAAGCAATCAAAGCACAGTCACAACGTGTGATATGTGCTTTTCCTTTTTCATAAAAAACTTTATAGCCAATTGATGTTTTTTATATTATAATAAAAAATTGTGATAAAACAGGTTTAGACTGAACATAGGACGAATAAACTATTTATAGCTAATTGTCAAGTGACAATGCATCGGGATTTTCGACAATATTTTTTTCTTAAAAAGAAGGATTGTTTCGCGCGATGGAGAATAAAAACATACAAAACATTTCTATTTCAGAAACAAGTTTTGTCGAAATATGTTTGGAGCTGTTGAAATATGGGACAACGCATTCCTGAGGAAACGGTTGAGCACATTCGTCGCTCAGTCGATATTGTAGACA
>OFGS01000333.1_pt1 | contig 9733 bp, 7 predicted proteins | sample 1521851 | NCBI WGS metagenome assembly OFGS01 (sample SAMEA3142070, study PRJEB24117) | hot springs metagenome
CATAATGCACAGAACATAGAGAGGAACCAAGCAGATTCCTCTCCCCCACATTACACATCGTAGTCAAGCTATTTACGGTAGCTTGGTAGAGACTCTCGAGCCATATTCTCGAGATTATACGATGTATGCTCTATTTATTTTACACATACATTCTATCAAGCACATCCGACAAAGTCAAGATAAAAAACGAACATTTTTTATATAAAAAAACTTTTTGTTCGTTTTTTACTCCCATTCGATCGTTGCTGGTGGTTTGCTTGTAATATCATACACAACGCGGTTGACGTGAGGTACTTCATTAACAATACGCGTTGAAATGACTTCAAGCACATCCCAAGGAATACGTGCCCAGTCTGCTGTCATGCCATCAATTGATGTCACTGCACGAATACCGACCGTATAATCGTACGTACGAGCATCTCCCATCACTCCCACGCTACGAATGTCAGGGAGGACGGTAAAGTATTGCCAAATATCACGATCAAGACCTGCTTTTTTAATTTCTTCACGCAAAATGGCATCCGATTCACGAACGATATTTAACTTTTCTTCTGTCACTTCACCTAACACCCGAATACCAAGTCCTGGTCCTGGGAACGGCTGACGCCATACGATCTCATCCGGAATCCCTAATTCTGTACCAAGGGCACGTACTTCATCTTTAAACAGCGTGTTTAGCGGCTCAATTAATTTAAATTTCATATCTTCAGGTAAGCCGCCGACATTATGATGTGATTTAATGGTTTGAGCTGTTGCCGTTCCGCTCTCAATAATATCCGTGTAAAGTGTACCTTGTACTAAAAACTCAATGCCATCCAACTTTGCTGCTTCATCGTCAAACACGTAAATAAACTCATTCCCGATAATTTTCCGTTTTTGCTCCGGGTCACTTACACCTTTTAATTTATTTAAAAACCGCTCTTTTGCGTCTACTTTAATGACGTTCATATGGAAGCCTTCACGGAACGTTTTCATAACGCTTTCCGCTTCTCCTTTGCGAAGTAAGCCGTGATCCACAAAAATACACGTCAACTGATCACCAATAGCACGATGGACGAGAACAGCTGCTACCGATGAATCAACACCGCCACTTAAAGCGCAAAGTACTTTTTTATCGCCGACAAGCTCACGAATTTTACGAACTTCGTGATCGATAAAACTTCCCATTGTCCAGTCGCCTTTGCACTCACAAACATGAAACACAAATCGTTTTAATAGCTCATTTCCATATACGGAATGGCGCACTTCTGGATGAAACTGAACGGCGTAAAACTTTCTCGTTTCATCACTCATCGCGGCAATTGGGCAAGATGGGCTTGTTGCATCAACAGTGAACCCTTCCGGTGTTTTTGTCACTAAATCCCCATGACTCATCCAAACAATTTGTTCTGTCGGTAAGTCACTAAACAGTCGAGAGACGCGTTGCACCGCAATCGTTGCTTTTCCATATTCTCGGTGGGTCGCTTTTTCCACTTTTCCACCTAAATGATGCGTCATTAACTGCATTCCATAACAAATGCCTAAAATCGGAATGCCTAACTCAAAAATGGCCGGATCGCACGTAAATGCTTGTTCGTCATATACACTATTTGGGCCACCTGAAAAGACAATTCCTTTTACGTTCATTTGTTGAATTTGCTCCGCTGTAATCGTATGTGGATGCAGCTCACTGTACACACCAAACTCACGAATACGGCGTGTAATTAACTGATTATACTGACTCCCGAAATCTAAAACGACGATCATTTCCTGCTGACTCAAACAAAATCACCCCATCTACATATAATAAAAAAAGCTAGCATTCATACCCCCGCATAAAAAAACGAAGGCAGAATTCTAGCAATATAGAACACTGCCTTCGTAGTCGGGTCATTTACGGTGTCCCGGTAGAGACTCTCGAACCATATTATCGAGGATATACGAAGGTGCGCATCTTAAATTTTAGTCCATTCTACCAACTCTATTCCTCATCGGTCAAGATGCCATCTTTTTTATTAAATTTTCTAACAATTAACAACGATATGTAGCTTGCATATGATATATGAACAAAAAATTGTAGGAGAATGCACATGAATCAACCGAAAGCGCTGATCGGTTCATTTATTCAAGCGGTAGGTACTGTCACTTCGGCCGTCGGAAGCATCCCTTCTTTAAGCGATAAAAAACAGTTTGCTCTTGATTTATGGGGAAACGTGCTGCAAGCAACAGGAAACGCCCTAGAGGCAGATGCTGAAACATCCGATACATTAGGTGTATATGGAAACGAAATTCAAGCTATCGGGAACATCACCGTTATCGCTGGACTACTAAACAAAGAGGGAAATAGATTAGAAATTACAGGAAACTGGTTGCAGTCCTTAGGGGGACTTATTTCGTTTTCAGATGATTGGGGGGATAAACATTCATCCGCACTAAACCCAATCGGAAATTTACTTCAAGCGATCGGCAACGCCTTGCAGGCCATCGGCGGTATATATGAAGAAAGAGGAAATAAAACCGAAGGACAGTCGCTCGGCATCGTTGGATCATGGGTTCAAGCTATTGGATCTATTCTTTGTTTTTTAAGTCAACTAGAAAGAAAAGCGCAAAGCGCCCGCCTATCGGCGAAGAGCGCACAAGCCCCACCGAGGAGGCTTGTCGCCGCCGCAGTGTGGGGCGGAGCGACTCGAGCCGATGGCGCTTGGAGCTAGACATCAATTAAAAAAAGACTACCCCTCTTCCAATGGGGTAGTCTTTGTATGATTACATCATGCCGCCCATGTCAGGCATGCCAGGTGTGCCTTTATTTTCTTCTGGCTTATCCGCAACGACTGCTTCTGTTGTTAAGAACATAGCGGCAACAGATGCTGCGTTTTGAAGCGCAGAACGAGTAACTTTTGTTGGGTCAACAATACCCGCTTCGATCATGTCAACCCACTCGCCAGTTGCTGCGTTGAAGCCAACGCCAGGTTTTTCTGTTTTTAAGCGCTCTACGATGACAGAGCCTTCTAAACCAGCGTTTTGTGCGATTTGACGAACTGGCTCTTCGATCGCACGAAGAACGATTTTCACACCAGTTGCTTCGTCGCCTTCCGCTTCAATAGCCGCAACTTTGCTGTATACGTTCATTAACGCTGTACCACCGCCGGCAACGATACCTTCTTCAACTGCCGCACGTGTTGCGTTCAATGCGTCTTCAATGCGTAATTTGCGCTCTTTCAATTCAGTTTCAGTTGCAGCACCGACTTTAATAACCGCAACGCCACCAGCTAATTTTGCTAAGCGCTCTTGTAATTTTTCACGGTCAAATTCAGAAGTTGTTTCTTCTAATTGAGCGCGGATTTGGTTGATGCGTGCTTGAATGTCTTCTGCACGACCAGCGCCACCAACAATTGTTGTATGTTCTTTTGTTACAACAACTTTCGCTGCACGACCAAGTGAAGCAATTGTTGTTGATTTCAATTCACGACCTAATTCTTCTGTGATGACTTCACCGCCTGTTAAGATCGCGATATCTTGAAGCATCGCTTTACGACGGTCACCGAAGCCAGGCGCTTTTACTGCAACTGCTGTGAATGTACCGCGAAGTTTGTTTACAACTAATGTTGCAAGCGCTTCGCCTTCTACATCTTCAGCAATGATTAATAATGGTTTACCTTGTTGAACAACTTGTTCTAATACAGGAAGAAGTTCTTGAATGCTTGAAACTTTTTTATCTGTAATTAAGATGTATGGATTTTCTAATACAGCTTCCATTTTGTCAGAATCCGTAATCATGTATGGAGATACATAACCACGGTCAAATTGCATACCTTCCACAACATCTAATTCTGTTGTGAAGCCTTTAGACTCTTCTAATGTAATTACGCCGTCTTTTCCAACGCGTTCCATTGCTTCTGCGATTAATTGACCAACTTCTTCGTCAGCCGCAGAAATCGCTGCAACTTGAGCGATTGAGTCTTTGCCTTCAATTGGTTTAGAGATTGCTTTTAATTCTTCTACTGCAACAGCAACAGCTTTTTCAATACCTTTGCGAATACCCATTGGGTTCGCACCAGCTGTTACGTTTTTCAATCCTTCACGAATCATCGCTTGCGCTAATACAGTCGCTGTTGTTGTACCGTCACCAGCAACATCGTTTGTTTTGCTTGCTACTTCCGCAACAAGCTTCGCACCCATATTTTCAAACGGATCTTCTAATTCGATTTCTTTTGCGATTGTTACACCGTCATTTGTAATTAATGGAGAACCAAATTTTTTCTCTAATACAACGTTACGACCTTTTGGACCTAATGTTACTTTTACTGCATCAGCTAATTTATCTACACCGCGTAACATCGCACGACGAGCTTCTTCGCTGAATTTAATTTCTTTTGCCATACATCTTACCCCCTTGATGATAATTTTTGTTAAGTATTTTTGTATGCTTTATATGTTATCAGGCGAACGATTAACCAATCACAGCTAAAATGTCGCTTTCACGTAAGATTAAGTACTCTTTTCCATCATATTTCACTTCTGTACCCGCATATTTTGAGAAGATGATGCGGTCACCAACGCTTACTTCTGGAGCTACGCGCTCACCATTGTCAAGAACGCGACCTGAACCAACTGCAACAACTTTTCCTTCTTGTGGTTTTTCTTTCGCTGTGTCTGGTAAAACAATTCCGCTCGCTGTTTTTTCTTCAGTTTGAATTAATTCAATGACAATACGATCACCTAGTGGCTTCAACACGGCAAACGACCTCCTTAATTAGATTTTCGTTCCGTTATTAGCACTCATCATCATTGAGTGCTAACACACTTATTATATTAATGAACTTTTTTCAATTTTGCAAGTAGGAAGTTAAAAATTTTTCGCTAAATCTTTCCCTTTTTCATTATGTCTTTCCTTTCGAAATTCATACAAAAAATATGGTAAAATGAAAAAGTACTCATTTTGTCAAAAGGGGTTGAACACGTGAAAAAGCAATATTGGTATGTCATTATTACATACATCGCCATGCAGTTATCTAGTTTAATTGGCGTTCCTTTGCTTGCACATAGTGGATTTGTTGACGCATCAAATAAGGAAGTCGCCCTATCCATTGCCTCAGGTTATTGGGCTGTCATTAGCTTCTCGATCGCTTTTCTTTTCGTTCTTTATTTCATGAGAGAAGATATGAAATACTCGTACGATCGCCATCAAGCATCTATCGGAACGTCAATTTTTTGGGGAATTGGCGGGTTCTTTCTTGCCCTTTTCGCTCAAGGCATCGCAGCAAATATTGAGATGCACGTATTTGGCGTCGAGATGGGGTCCGAAAATACGAGACGCATTGTTGAGATGGTGAAACTAACACCAGCGCTTATGCTCGTCACTTCGATCGTCGGACCGATTTTAGAAGAAATCATTTTTCGAAAAATTATTTTTGGAACGCTGTATCAAAAATATAACTTTTTCTTATCAGCAACTGTCAGTTCCCTTTTATTTGCTGTCGTTCATTTAGAGTTTGAACATTTGCTTCTTTATGCAACGATGGGATTTGTATTTGCTTTCTTATATGTGAAAACAAAGCGTATTCTCGTCCCTATTGCAGCACATGTACTGATGAACACATTTGTCGTTGCTATTCAAACGTTATTTGCTGAAGAAATTGAAAAGATAATGAAGGAAGCAGAACAAATGCAATTCGTGATTTGGAGGCTGTTTTCATGAAGTCTGAGCCGTTGTTTTACTTTTTAATGGGCATTTTATTCACTTATTTTGCTGTTGATAGGTGCTGACGATGGCATTTGGGACGTCACAACGATGCTATTTATTCTTATTGCTACATTAGATTTTGGCACCGCTATTCGTTCTTTATTGAAAAAAACCTCCCGCTCGTAAATGGGAGGTTTACTCATTTCCGTAATGTTTTAAAAAGTAAACAAGTGACTGCAATTCGACCGCTAAATCAATATGATGAACACGAATGTGTTCAGGTACATGCAGACGAGCAGGCGTGAAGTTTAAAATCCCTTTAATGCCTTTTTGGACAAGCCGATCGGTAATCGGTTGGGCAACTTGGGCTGGAACGGTTAAAATGGCTACCGTAATCCCACCTAGTTTTTCTTCCAATTCATCTAAATGATAAACAGGCACTCCTCCTACTTCCGTTCCTACTTTATCTGGATCTACATCGAATGCCATCACAATTTTCGTATTATTGTTTTTGCTAAAATTGTAATTTAAAAATGCCGTACCTAAATTACCGACACCGAACAACGCTACTTCTGTCGTTTCATCTTGATCCAACGTTTTTCTGAAAAACGACAGCAAATAATTTACATTATAACCGTATCCTTTTTTTCCAAGCGCACCAAAGTATGAAAAATCACGGCGAATCGTTGCTGAATCGACTTTTACGGCTTCACTTAACTCCGCTGAAGATACACGCTGCTTTCCTGATGCATGCAAGTTTTTCAAAAAACGATAATACAATGGTAGTCGCTTTGCGGTCGCCTGCGGAATTTTTGGTTGTTCATTATTCACGAGTCAATCCCCCACATTTCCTTTCACAAATAGTTAGCGCTTTCATTTTTCTCTCCTATACGTCTGAAAAGTTCTCCCCACTTTTAAACTATACACTATTTTTTTCATTCTGTCTTTCCTTTGTACCCTTTATTATTATTTTTGTCAAATTTGTTATTCGCACACTAGTGTTGCCGAACATCAAGAAAGTACGTTACACTATCAAAAGAAGATTGAGGTGAAAAATGATGATCATTTTACAAGTAAATCAACTATCCAAATCATATGGGGCGGAACAAGTTTTATCAGACATTAAGCTTGAAATACAAGAAAAAGACCGTATTGCGTTAGTTGGAAGAAATGGGGCAGGAAAATCGACATTATTAAAAATCATTGCCGGCCAATTGTCATATGACACAGGGGAAGTGATCAAACCGAAACACGTAACAATTGGTTACTTAGACCAATATACTGGTTTGCACGCCCATCGCTCCATTTGGGAAGAAATGCTCGATGTGTTTGCTCCGCTTCAACAAATGGAAAAACAATTGCGTGACCTAGAGCAACAAATGAGCTTGCACGGTGCCGACTATGAGCGCTTACTTGAACATTACGACCGTTTACAAACGGAATTTAAAGAAAAAGGTGGCTATCAATATGAAGCCGATATTCGTTCTGTGCTTCATGGTCTCCGCTTTTCTCAGTATGACTACACAACAAAAATATCTACGTTAAGCGGTGGACAGCGAACGCGATTAGCGCTCGGCAAACTGCTTCTAGCTAAACCAGATTTGTTGATTTTAGACGAACCAACAAACCATTTAGATATGGAAACATTACAATGGCTTGAACAATATTTAAAAAATTATAATGGGGCCATTCTTATCGTCTCACACGATCGCTATTTTCTTGACCAAATCGTGACACAAGTGTATGAATTATCACGCACAAAAATAAAAAAATACGTTGGAAACTATACGAGTTATTTACAACAACGGGCGGAACAATTTGAACAACAACTGAAACTGTATGAAAAACAACAAGAAGAAATTTCGAAATTAAAAGATTTTATTCAACGAAATATTGCCCGTGCATCGACGACAAAGCGAGCACAAAGCAGAAGAAAACAATTAGAAAAAATGAATATCATTGAAAAGCCGCTCGGCGATGAAAAATCGGCATCATTTCGCTTCGAAATTGAACGACCAAGCGGAAACGACGTGTTAACAGCTGCCGATTTAGCCATTGGTTATGATCACATCATTGCAACAAACCTATCATTCCGTGTCACTCGCGGTGATAGCATCGCACTTATTGGGCCAAATGGAATTGGAAAATCGACTCTTTTAAAAACGATTATCAAACAACTCCCTGCAAAACATGGGGAGCTCCGCTACGGAACAAATGTACAGATTGGCTATTATGATCAAGAACAAGCTCAATTAACATCGAACAAACGTGTCATCGATGAACTATGGGATGAAGATCGATTAAAGACGGAAAAAGAAATTCGCACGATTCTCGGAAACTTTTTATTTTCTGGCGACGATGTATTGAAACCTGTGCAAACATTAAGTGGCGGTGAAAAAGCTCGGCTCGCTCTCGCCAAACTGATGATGAAAAAAGCCAACGTATTAGTGTTAGACGAACCGACAAACCATTTAGATTTGGACAGCAAAGAAGTGCTAGAACAAGCGCTTATTGAATACCCAGGAACAATTATTTTCGTTTCTCACGACCGTTATTTTATTAACAAAATCGCAACAAAAATATACGAGTTATCCACAGAAGGTCTCATTGAATATTTAGGGGACTATGATTATTACGTGGCGAAAAAAGCAGAGCTACTCGAACTTGGACAAATCGGTCAAGAGACGACAACGGGCGAATCATCGTCCCTAAAACGTTCGTATGAAGAAGAAAAAGAACGAAAAAAATTAGAGAGACAACGAAAACGAAAAATAGAGCAGCTAGAGACAGAGATGGAGCAACTCGAGCAACAAATTGCAACGTATGAACAACAACTATATGATCCTTCCTGTTATAACGACTACGAGAAAGCCAGAGATACACAAGCAAAAATCGCAGAACTAAAACAAAAATTTGATGAGTTATTCGAACAATGGGAACTTTTACAACAATAATGATGGGCTAGCTCCATTTGTGGACTAGCTCATCTTTTTACACAAACATATCCACAGAAAAAACACCTAAATATAAGTTATTCACGTACTTTTCCACATTATCCACAAAACCATCAAAAAATTTGTCTATTTCTTTGTGGTTAACTCGTTATGATAAAATAACATATAGTACACGTTTTCCACATTATCCACACGTATGTGGATAACATAATCCACAAAATGTGACTAAGTTTTTCTTCACATAACGTCAAGTTGTTTCGCACGTATATAGTTATAAAAAAGGAGTGCCCCTTCACTTTCGGGACACCCTCCTGTTATAACAGTAAACTTGGGTTCGCATTTAACGCCATAGTAGCGCGCTTTCCTTGTTGAAATAATACTGTTCCAGCTGCCGCAATCATCGCCGCGTTATCTGTACAAAGGGACAATGGCGGAATGACAAGTTCCACCTCTGGTAGTTGCTCAACTTGTTTTTGCAATTGTGTGCGCAATCCTTCATTTGCTGCGACCCCACCAGCTAGCAATATTTGCTTCACGTCGTAATGCGCAGCCGCTTGTATTGTTTTTCCTACTAATACTTCGACAACACTTGTCTGAAAACTTGCTGCCATATCTTCGGGCAAAATCGTTTCTCCACGCTGTTTTGCATTGTGCAACGTATTAATGACGGCTGATTTTAATCCACTAAAACTAAAGTCATACGAACCTTCTTCCAACCATGCACGAGGCAAATCAATAGTCGGTTTTCCTTGTTTCGCCAAACGATCAATGTGAGGCCCTCCCGGATAAGGTAGCTGTAACGCGCGTGCAACTTTGTCATACGCTTCCCCAGCCGCATCGTCTCGCGTCTCACCAATGACTTCAAACACTCCATGCTCTTTCATATAAATGAGCTCCGTATGCCCTCCTGACACAACAAGAGCTAATAGCGGAAATTTCATTTCTTGTACAAGTTGATTTGCATAAATATGCCCTGCGATATGATGCACGCCAACAAGAGGAATGCGATGCGCAAAAGCTAATGCTTTCGCAGCGTTCACACCAATCAATAGCGCTCCAACTAATCCCGGACCTTCTGTTACCGCAATTGCATCAATTTCGCTAACATCCATATTTG